>Ga0208813_1000919_pt1 | contig 18154 bp, 18 predicted proteins | sample MalvireepMed_904_FD_184250 | JGI IMG/M metagenome (GOLD analysis project Ga0208813, IMG submission 184250) | Marine viral communities from the Global Malaspina Expedition - Malaspina viral metaG DeepMed_904 (SPAdes) (version 2) | ecosystem: Environmental > Aquatic > Marine > Oceanic | place... | reverse complement strand
CGTGCTCGATGTGCTGTTTGGAGACATCGGCTTCGGTGCAGTGAGTGGCGACACGAACAATGCGGGCACCGGCTTTGTAGGCGTTGTCCAGGTCGTGGACGGTACCGATACCGGGCAGCAGCAAGGTGGCAATCTGGGCGTGTTCCACCACTTCGGCCACGGCTTCGATCCACTCCAGGTCGGTGTGGGCGCCAAAGCCATAGTTAAAGCTGGAGCCTTGCAGGCCGTCGCCGTGGGCGACTTCAATGCTGTCGACTTTCGCCTTGTCCAGGGCCCGTGCGATGTCCTGCACGTTCTTGATGGAGTACTGGTGACGAATGGCGTGGCTGCCGTCTCGCAGGGTCACGTCGGAGATGTAGAGTTTTTTACCGGGGTTAAAGGTCATGGTTCGGTCCTCCTCAGTTGACCAGCGATTCGGCGATGCGCTCGGCGGTACCGAGGGCGGCGGAGGTCATGATGTCCAGGTTGCCGGCGTACGCGGGCAGGTAATGGGCCGCACCTTCCACTTCCAGGAAGATGGAGGTTTTCAAGCCACTGAAGCGGCCGAGACCCGGGACGTTCATGGGCTGGTCTTCAGGAATGAGGTCGAACTGGACTTTCTGCTTGAGGCGGTAGCCCGGCACGTAGGACGACACGGCTTGCACCATTTCTTCGACGGAGGCTTCCACTTCCGCCTGATCAGCAGCGTCAGACAGCACGTAGACGGTGTCACGCATCAGCAAGGGCGGCTCAGCCGGGTTCAGGATGATGATGGCCTTGCCCTTCTGGGCGCCACCGACCACTTCGATGGCCTTGGAGGTGGTTTCGGTGAACTCGTCGATGTTGGCGCGGGTGCCGGGGCCGGCAGACTTACTGGAAATCGACGCAACGATTTCGGCGTAGTGCACCTTGGCCACGCGAGACACAGCGGCCACCATCGGAATCGTGGCCTGACCACCGCAGGTAACCATGTTCACGTTACCTTCATTCAGGTTCTGTTCCAGGTTCACTACCGGCACGCAGTACGGCCCGATGGCCGCCGGCGTCAGGTCCACAATCTTGATGTTTTCTTTGTGGCCACGCAGGAACACTTCGTTGTGCATGTGGGCACCGGCAGAGGTGGCATCAAACACGATGTCGATGTCGGCAAACTCCGGCATCTTCACCAGGCCGTCCACGCCTTCGTGGGTGGTGGCGACGCCCATGCGGTTGGCACGGGCCAGGCCGTCGGATTCCGGGTCGATACCGACCATGGCGCCCATTTCGATGTTCTTGCCATTACGCAGGATCTTGATCATCAAGTCGGTGCCGATGTTGCCCGAGCCGATAATCGCGGCTTTGATTTTCTTGCTCATAATCTTGTCCTCGTTTGGTCCGGATCAGACAAAGCGCACAGAAGCGCTGCCAATCCCGCCAATGTCCACACGCATGGTGTCACCGGCTTTCACCGGCTCCAGCGGTACCAGGGAGCCCGACAGGATGACTTCACCTGCCTTCAGGGAAATACCAAACTCGCCCAGGGTGTTGGCCAGCCAAGCCACGCAGTTCACTGGAGAGCTCAACGCGGCTGCGCCGGCGCCGGTGCTGATGATGGAACCGTTCTTCTCCACCACCATGCCGCAAGTCACCAGGTCAACATCCCGAGGGGAGACCGCGTTGTCACCCAGCACAAACAAACCGCAGGAAGCGTTGTCGGCAATGGTGTCCTGAATGGCGATCTTCCAGTCCTGGATGCGGGAATCGACAATCTCGAAACAGGGCATCACGCATTCGGTGGCCGCCAGCACGTCGGCATTGGTCACGCCGGGGCCGGCCAGATCTTTCTTCAGGACGAAGGCAATCTCTCCCTCAGCCCTTGGCGCAATCAGCCGGTCGCTGATGGGCACCGCTTCACCGCTGTTGAACACCATGTCGTCGGTCAGGTAACCGAAATCCGGCTGATGAACGTTCAGCATGTTCATCACCGCTTTGCTGGTAACGCCGATCTTCTTGCCGATTACCCGGGCACCGGCCTGCTGCCGGCGCTCAAGCATGCGCAGGGAGATGTGGTAGGCATCCTCGATGCTGATGTCTTCGCCACGGCTGGTCAGCGGGGAGACTGCTTCCCGCTTGACCATGGCTTCGTACAGTTCGTCGCCGAACTGCTGGATTTTCTGCTGGTCCATTGGATTGCCCCCGGCTCGTTAGAGCTTGATGCAGACGTTCTTCATTTCGGTGTAGAACTCCAGGGAGTGCACACCGCCCTCACGGCCGATACCGGATTGCTTGCTGCCACCAAACGGCGTGCGCAGATCCCGCAGGAACCAGCTGTTCACCCAGATGATGCCGGCTTCAACCTTGCCAGCAACTCGATGGGCACGGCTCACGTTCTCGGTCCAGATGGCGGAGGCCAGGCCGTACGGCAGGCTGTTGGCCAGTTCGATCGCTTCTTCTTCAGTATCGAACGGGCGGATATGACAGCAAGGGCCGAAGATCTCGTCGGTTACCACGGCGGAATCGTCCGGCAGGCCCGTCCAGATCGTGGGCTGTACCCAGGCTCCCCCTGCATACTCTTCCGGCATCTCGGGCACGCCACCGCCAGTAATCACCGTGGCACCGTCTTCCACCGCCTTCTGGTAGTAGGACAGCACTTTCTCGCGGTGCTTGAGGCTGACCAGCGGGCCAAAGTTTGCCTTCTCGTCATCGGGCGGGCCAATGCGCAGCTTTTCCGCTTCTTCTTTCAGACGGGAAACAAACTCGTCGAAAATGGAGCGTTCAACGTAAACACGCTCGGTACCCAGGCACACCTGACCGCAGTTGACGAAAGCGGAACGCATAGTGCCTTCGATAGCCTTGTCCATGTCGCAGTCGGCGAATACCAGGCCGGCGTTCTTGCCACCCAGCTCCAGGGAAATGTCCCGAATGCCTTTGGCAGCAGACTTCATGATGGTCTCGCCAGTGGTGGTTTCGCCAGTAAAGGTGAAACCATCTACATCCTGATGCTCCGTCAGGAACTGACCAGCAGAATCCCCACCAAAACCGTGTACCACGTTGTAAACGCCATCAGGCACGCCGGCGTCTTTCATCACCTCACCCAGCAGCGCGGTAGTGGTCGGGGTTTCTTCAGAAGGCTTCACCACAACGGTGTTACCACAGGCCAGCGCCGGGCCGACTTTCCAGGTCATCAACAGCAGCGGCAGGTTCCAGGGGCTGATCACACCGATTACGCCTTTGGGGCGACGCACGGCGTAGTTCAGGGCGCCGGTGCCATCCGGAGTCGCCATTTCAAAGGATTCCGCCGCCACGTTCTTGACCATGTCTGCGAAAACTTTGAAGTTGGCCGCACCCCGGGGGATATCGATGTGGCTGGCCATGGACTTGGGCTTACCGGTGTCCAGACACTCTGCTTCCAGAAACTCGTCAAAGCGGTCGTTAATGCCATCGGCCACCTTGTGCAGGATGCGGGTACGCTCATCCAGGGTCATTTTGCCCCAAGGACCATTCAGCGCCGCCCGGGCAGCCTTCACGGCTGCGTCCACTTCTTCACGGCCGGCTTCATGGACCTTGGCAAACACCTGGCCGGTCACCGGGTTTACGTTATCGAACAGTTTTCCGTTGGCTGAGCCTACGTATTCGCCGTTGATGTAGTGTTTGATCTCTTTCATTGCTGCTCGTCCTGTTCTGTATCTTTTGGATCAGGTCAAAACCGTCAGGAAGCGTTCGTTCAGCACGCGATCGTGGTAGAAAATCGCCTTGCCAAGATCTTCCGCTTTCCAGGTAATCGGCTTGTGATCCGGGTAGGTGTAGTCGCCGCCGCAGAACACTTCGTTGCGGTTTCCGGACGGATCGAAGAAGTAAATGGTCTTGCCGTGAGTCAGGCCATGACGGGTCGGGCCGATATCGATGGAGGTATCGGTCATGGAGATCAGGTCCGCCGCCCGCAGTACGTCTTCCCAGGTTTCCAGGAAGAACGACGCATGGTGGAACTGGCCCGGCTTATCACTGTGGATGAAAGCAATGTCGTGCTCTTTCATCGACACAGTCAGGAACTGGGCAACACGGGTACCTTCCGGATCGATTACCTGCTCGGCCAGGTGGAAGCCCAGCACGTTCACGAATACATCGTACACAGCGGCCAGGTTGGGGCCATAGAACAGGCAGTGGTCAAAGCGCACGGCTTTCATGCCCTTCAGACCGCGGGGCCAGGCTTCCGGATTGACGTCGCTGACGCCCCACTTGCCGGTGTACGTCTTGTCGGCATACAACTCGAAGGCATGACCAGACGCCACGGTGAATCGAATCCGGCGGCCGCAGTCTTTCAGCTCACCTTCCGGAAGTTGCTCTACTTCCAGACCGTGGGCAACCAGGTCTTTTTCCAGCTGGTTCAGCGCGGCTTCATCAATCACCTTGAAACCCATGAAGTCACAACCCGGCTCGTCGGCTTCCCGCAATACCAGGGAGAATTTGTCTACTTCGGTCCATGCCTTCAGGTACACCCGGCCCTGGTCGTCACGATCGGTTTCGATCATGCCCAGCAGCTCGGTGTAGTGTTGGACGGCTTCATCGATATCCAGAACCCGTACCTGCACGTGACCGGGACGCATTACACCTTTTCTCATGACAAGTACCTCTTTGTGTTTGTTATTGCTTTAGTGGCAACCTGTTCCCGATTATAGGGATCAGGGCTCCGGATAAGATCCACTCTTACGGGCGCTCAAAATCCCGAAAATGGAAGCTTGAGCAGGCACACCGACCACCTTCATGCTAGAGTTCCCGGCAATAACCTGCTGATTGCGTTCACAATCATCCGAGATGCCCTTAAATGAACTACCAGGACCTGTTTTACTTCATCAAAGTCGCCGAAAAAGGCAGCATTGTTGCGGCTGCGGATTTTCTGAAAATCCCGACCTCTACCCTGTCCCGACGACTTCAAACACTTGAGCAGGATCTTGGCTACAAGCTGGTTCACCGCAGCGCAAAAAAATTCGGCCTTACCGATTCCGGCCAGCGCTTCTACAAAAGCCTTGCCGGCATATTTACCGACCTCGAGCTGTCCGCGGAGAACGTCAAATCCGAGCTGGCCAGCATTTCCGGCGACATCCGCATCACAGCACCGATTGCCGCCGGGCACTTTTTCGTTAAAGAGTGGGTTTTCGAGTTTATGAAAGAGAACCCACTGGTCAGCGTTGACCTGATGTTTACCAATGAACCGATTGACCTTGTCGCTCACGGCATTGATGTTGCTTTCCGGCTTGGCGGCGTGACGGTAAACGACTGGATCATCCGTGATCTTCATGCCACCGAACTGGTGGTGGTCGCCACTCCCCGACTGCTTGAGCAGTACCCGGAACCAAAAGCGCCATCTGACCTTGACCAACTGCCCCTGGTTGGCCTGAAGCGTCAGCCGTACTGGCGGTTTCACGACCAGGCCGGCCATTCGGTTACCTACTCACCAAAGCCCAAACTGCGAACTGACGAGATCCGGCTGGCAGCCGACGCAGTCCGGGCGCATCTGGGCGCCTGCTGCCTGCCCCGATACCTTGTCCAGGCAGATCTGGAAGCTGGCACCCTGGTAAGCCTGTTGGGCGACTGGCTGTCGGAGACCCGCACCATTCATATGCTCTACCCGAACCGAAACCAGCTGCCCAACAAGATCCGCTCCTTCGTGGACTTCGTCATTCGCAAGTCCGCTGAACTGTAGCCCCGAGTCAGTCAGCCTCACCCAGAAAATCACTGACCAGCCTGGCAAAACGGTTGGCGTGTTCAATCTGGGTCCAGTGCCCGCAGCGTCCAAATACATGCAGCTGCGCCCGGTCAATCAGTTCCGCCAGCTTCAAGGAAGCTTCAAGGGGAATAACCTCGTCCTCACGGCCATGCAGAATCAGTGTTTCATGGGGTAATGCGCGAATCGCTTCTTCCGGGCTGGCCAGGTTATCAACCCAGCGCTGGCGCGGGGCCGGGAACATGGCAGCAAACGATTCCTGGAAGCCCGGGCGAACACTGGCCTGATAGCGCATTTCCGCCAGCTCATCAGTGAGCAGGCTCTTGTCGTAGGCGAACACATCCATCAACCGGCGCATGTTTTCAGGTGATGGCTGGTAACCCCAGACTTCGTCCAGGCCCTTGGTAATCGGGAAACTGACACCCACCGAGCCCATCAACACCAGGCGACGCACGCGCTGCGGGTGCTCGATCGCCAGAGACAGGGCCAGGCCACCACCGAACGAATTACCCACCAGGTCAACCTGCTCCAGCCCCAGTTTGTCCATTACTCCGATGGCATGGGCTACCCAGCGTTCACGGTTATAAACCTGGTCTTCCGGGCGTTCGCTGTATCCAAAACCCAGCATGTCCGGGGCAACCACCCGTCGTTCTTTGGCAAGCTCCGGAATCACCAGGCGCCAGTTAGCCCACGCGGTTACACCGGGGCCTGAGCCATGGATCATCATCAGCGGAAAACCTTCCCCCTGATCGTGCACGTTGGTGCGATAGCCGGCAGCGGTGATTTCTCGCCCGATTTCGGGGCTGTCTACAGGAGCATTCATGATGGCCTCACAGTCAAATTCAGGTGTTCTTCAATTCTGTTCAGGTAGCTTCTCTGCCCCGGGCCCCAGGCCCGGGGACAATCAGAGGATCAGGTCATAACCGTCAGGAAGCGTTCATTCAGCACGCGATCGTGGTAGAAAATTGCCTTGCCAAGATCTTCCGCTTTCCAGGTAATCGGCTTGTGATCCGGATAGGTGTAGTCGCCGCCGCAGAACACTTCGTTGCGGTTTCCGGACGGATCGAAGAAGTAAATGGTCTTGCCATGTGTCAGGCCGTGACGGGTCGGGCCGATATCGATCGAGGTATCGGTCATGGAGATCAGGTCCGCGGCCCGCAGTACGTCTTCCCAGGTTTCCAGGAAGAAGGAGGCGTGGTGGAACTTGCCCGGGTCGTCACTGTGGATGAAAGCAATGTCGTGCTCTTTCATCGAGGAGGTCAGGAACTGGGCAATGCGGGTACCTTCCGGATCGACCACCTGCTCGACCAGGTGGAAGCCCAGTACGTTCACGAAGACGTCGTACACGGCGGCCAGGTTGGGGCCATAGAACAGGCAGTGGTCAAAGCGCACCGCTTTCATGCCCTTCAGGCCACGGGGCCAGGCTTCCGGATTGACATCGCTGACGCCCCACTTGCCGGTGTATTCCTTATCGGCATACAGCTCGAAAGCATGGCCGGATGCCACAGTGAACCGAATCCGGCGGCCGCAGTCTTTCAGCTCGCCTGCTGGCAGGTGTTCCACTTCCAGACCGTGGGCAACCAGGTCTTTTTCCAGCTGGTTGAGGGCGGCTTCGTCCAGCACCTTGAAGCCCATAAAGTCACAACCCGGCTCGTCGGTTTCCCGCAATACCAGGGAGAATTTGTCTACTTCGGTCCAGGCTTTCAGGTACACCCGGCCCTGGTCGTCACGATCGGTTTCGATCATGCCCAGCAGCTCGGTGTAGTGTTGGACGGCTTCATCGATATCCAGAACCCGTACCTGTACGTGACCGGGACGCATTACACCTTTTCTCATGACGATTTCCTCTAATCTTTTGTTCTTGTTCAGTCGGCAAAATTGCCGGCTCCAGGATGACATTCGATAACCAGGTCCTTTGTCGGGTAGATGCGGCAAGCCAGCACTTCCCCGTTCTCCAATGCCTCAGGCGGACAGTGGCGCTTACTCATCTTTCCGCACTCATAACTGCCGCTAATTACTTTGATCATGCAGAAGCCGCAGCCTCCACCCCGGCAACCCACCGGCACACACTTGTAGCCCTTCGATTCCATGGCCTTGAGTACGCTCTGCCCTTCCTCGCAGCTGAAGCGGTCACCGGTCGTCCGGTTATATACCTGGTACGCAACCATCGCCCTCTCCCGGTCAGATTTTCTTGAACAGAGCCGAACGCTGGGTCTCTTCCGCACCGTCGGCCGCTGTCAGGAATTTCTCCATGAAGATGTCCCGCTCGAACAACCGGCCTTGCATCAGGGCGGTGATCGCTGCATCGATCATCGGAGGTGGGCCACACAGGTAAGCCTTGTTACCGGAAAACCGGCCGCCAAAGTGTTCCTTGGCGGCGTCGTGCACATAACCCCGGAAGCCCTGCCAGTTGGCATCGTCCTCGGCCTGGCTCAGGGCCGGCACGTAGGTGAAGTTGTCGTGGTCACGATCCAGTGCTTCAAACAGTTCGCGGTTGTAAAGTTCTGCGAGGTTGCGGGCGCCCTGGAACAACACGATCTTGCGTTCGTCGTTCTGCTCCAGCAGGTCGAGAATCATCGATTGCGGGCTGGAAAGCCCTGAACCACCCGCGATGAAGATCAGATCACCAGGCTGGGAACTGCGCACAAAGAACTGCCCATAGGGGCCGGACAGGTTCAGTTCATCGCCTGTTTTCAGCTGCTCGTGGATGTAGGTGGTTGCAGCGCCCCCTTCAACCAGGCGAATGTGCAGTTCCACTTCATCGGGCTTGCCTGGCGGGTTAGCGAGTGAGAACGCGCGGGCACCCTCAACTCCGGGCACTTCGATGTTGATGTACTGGCCGGCCTGGAAGGTCATCGGGCGGTCCAGTTTCAGGTGCAGACCCTTGATGGTGGGCGACAGGTCAACAATATCCGTTACTGTCGCTACGTAATCCTCCACCGGGTAGCCTTCGAAGTCCGGGTCGACATCGATATCGGCTTCGATGGTCACGTCGCTTTCCACTGTGGCGCAGCAGGCCAGCACCTTGCCTTCGCCTCGCTCCACGTCCATTAGGGCAAACGGTGAGGCGTCGCCAATCTCGACGTCGCCCTCAAGCACCTGCACCTTGCAGGTAGCACAGGTGCCGTGACCGCATGCAAACGGCAACCAGACGCCCTGGCGGAGCGCCGCCGCGAGGATGGTCTGGCCTTCCTCCACTTCGATCTGCTCGCCAATGGGTTCGATAGTTACGGTATGGCTCATAGCACTACCCTCAGTATCCGACGCCAGCCATGCCTTTGAGGTCAGGTGTTGTGACCGTCAGCATGCTTTTGTGATCAATGCCGTTATCTATCAGGCTGGCATCCGCATCTGGGGTAAACGGCTCATCGTTCAACAGCCATTCGGCATTCAGGAAATCCGCCTTGCTAGAATCCGGGTGCGCTGCAGTTGCCGGCTTGAGAATTTCTTCAATCAGGGCACGGAAGGTCATGTCCGGCTGAACCGACAACGCTAACGGCGCGCAGAACATCAGGTGATCAGGCCAGTAGACATACAACAGCTGCATGCCGTTAAAGTTCTCGACCTTGTCTTTGGGCTCGAATTTGTAGTCGTATAAAGCGTTTACACTCATGATGGTCACCTTGTTGTTTTTGTGGGTGGTTCGCCCGGCGCCAGTGGCTACCGGGCGACTCCCGGGTCAGTATCAGGCGGCGTCCTGGTTCTCATCAGCAGGCTTTTCGCCCTTGATGGCCATCCAGCGCTTGTGGTCCGGCGAACCGAGGTACTCGAAATTGTCCTCGCCGATGTTGATGTGGTAGTACTTCTGCACCACGGTCTCGATATCTTCGCCTTCGCAGTTACCCTGATAGATCTGATGCACCGGCAGCCAGGCCTGCACGTATTTTTCCGGCTCGTGCTTGAAGATGTCGCAGCATCCTTCGGAGCAGAAATGGTAACGCTCGCCTTCATGAACCAACTGACGATGGCTCAACTTGGTGGGCGCGCCCATTTCGGTGAACAGGTTCGGTACCTGGCACACCTGGCACAGTTGCGGCAGGGTGTTATTGTAGAAGCGACGGCCAGCGGCGGCCTCTTTCGCCAGGAACTCGTAGCGCGGACGGTAGTACTTGTCGAAAGTGTCCGGGTACTTTTCAGACATCCAGTCCATTTCTTCCTTCTTTGGAACCCAGGTATGGAAGTTGGTGGCATAGCTATACTGGTAGAAAGTGGTCCACAGCTGGTGGCTCAGGTGATGCTTGGCATCGTTGGCCACGTCCTGGTACTTGGGCGGACGGATGCCGTAACGCTCCAGATCCTGGAACAGGGCTCCACCGTTCTGCTCGTAATACACTTCCCAGGCCTCGGCCCAGCTCATCACCTTGTTCGGCAGCATGTAGTCCATCATCAGGCTGACCAGGCTGAGCAGGCGGAATCCGCGCCAGAACCACTTATCGATCCAGCGCTGAACAATGGGCACGTTGTCTTCGTGCTGCTCCAGGATGAACTTGATCACCTCAAGGCCCAAGGTCATGTGGCGTGCTTCGTCTGACTGGGCAGAGAAGCCGAAGGTCACGGTGGCCATGTCGCCGTTGTATGCGGCGCCCGACATAAACGGAACAAACACGAGGTTAGTCAGCACATACTCGAACGAGAACGAAATGGCGGTCAGGAATTCGAACGGGCCAGCGGTGCGGGCATCGTCAAAGAACGACTTGGGCACCGACAGGAACCACACCCGGTCGTGCATGTGCGCAGCATCATGCAGGCCGTTAAAGTGCTTGTTGTAATGACTCATGGCGTGTTGCTGGGTCTGCGAATGACGCAACTCGTCAATCGACTGCATCTGACAAGCCACCCGCGCACCAGCACCACTGAACTGACGACCTGCCTTGGCATAACCCTGGTAGGCCCCATGTTCCAACGGAGATATGCCACCTATGAACAGCTTCAGGGCGTTGACGTAGCGAGCGTCTGAAATGTTCTGGTGGCCATTATTCTGGGCAAACGCATCAAAAATGGCGTACAGCTTCTTCTCTTTTTCCGCCTGATACTTCCAGTACGAATCCATGGTCAGACGGAATGGGTCTTCCCACTGAGACCAATCGGTAATCTTGATACCTTCAAAGTCCTCGTGCGGAAAAATGTCTTCTTTTTTCTGGTAGGTAGGCTCCCAACTCATGTCGCGGGTCAGATACTGGTATTTGTCTTTGAGATTCAATTTCTTGTTTTGAACAGCCATGATGATTCTCCCAATTAATTCCACTCAAGAATAAAATGGTCATCGTCCTCATCGACATTGCCGCCGATGCTGATGACGTTTACGAGCATTTCCTGAACATCCCAATCGCGAGCCAGCTTTTCTTCCATCGTTTCCCGGTTTATCACCAGGCGCTTCTCAGCCTGGATCCGGATCAACGCTGGCTGGTGCTGTATTTCCGCATGAGGGTTATCGTCCATAACCGCTTCGGCGAGATAGCGAGAGTCGTCGTTGTCCTGAAATACAATGAATACCAACTGGCTCATGCTGAGACTCCCCTACTCTGCAGTCCGAATTTCTTCAGGCGGGTAGAAAGCTCCGCCCGTGCTTCATCCAGAGCGTCAATACCCACCGAGGCTTCTGCCAGTGGTTGGAGAGCGCTATAGATCTGCGGCTCCCACTGATCGATCCACGTCTGGAGCAGTTCGCAATTGGCTTCGCTCTCACCGGCGACGGCTTTGATCATGGCGTTGGTCCAGCGAAGGGATTCTTTGTACCAGTCGCGCATGAACTCGGTGAGCATGGAAACGTCTTCCGCACCCTGAGTCGCAAGCCAGGCATCCATTTTGTGGTACACCAGGGTGTACATCAGTCCATCCAACAGAATGTTCTGAACCAGGGTCAGTTCGAACCAGTCATCAACAACCAGGGTGTCCTCCACGAGTTTGCGCATGGGCTGCCACAGCTCGTCATCCATCCAGTAGCCTTTGGACTCGTCCAGTGCCTTACCGGTACTACCGTCAATCAACAGAGCAATGCGAGACAGGTACTGACCAATGCCCAGACGATCCATCGCGGCGTAGATGTGCATCTGGGAAACGGTGGTGGCTACAGCGTCACCCGAGATCTTGCTGTTGTTCATGTTGGCGCCCAGTTCAACATGACGAAGAGGCACCAGCAGGCGCAGCAGCTGCTTCTGAGTCTCTTCCGGCAGGCGCGTCAACAAGTTGCGCTTGTCGCAAAAACCAAAGCTGGTCTCGGCGGACTCCTGCATTTTGGCCCGGTTGCCTACGTAGACGCCGTAGTAGTACTGGCGGGGATCAGACACCGCGTACCAGTCGTCCATGCGGATGGCGGTACGGCGATCATCATTGAGCTCGTATCGGGAATCCCATTGGGGGCGATAGTGGAAGTTGGTTTTCGCCTCCAGGTCGTAGCTCGCTTCCTGATAGCGAGTCGCCGGCTTGTCGCCAAATCGGCGCGCAATGTGGCTGTAGGTGTGACGAATGGGCTCCACCGAGGTGGTTTTGATTTCGATATTCATATCAACCTTTCCGTTTTGTTTTTGTGGATCAGATTGTGGGTGTTGCTAGTATTCAGTAACGTTGGCCGCGCTCTCCGAAGCGCCACTTCATCATGTCCTCGTCAATCTCGCGGATCATTTCCGAATCCATATGGACTACGTTGTTGTGCTTGCAGAAAATTTCGAAGGCTTCTTTGGGTAGCACCAGTTCAACGAACAGCTCCGGATGACCAATGGCAAAGTCAAATTCCACGAATTTGTCGCCGGGCTCGCTGCGGACCCGGATATAGCGGGTCATTTCGTCAAAGGTTTGCGGTTTACTGGTGTCAGTCTTTGTACTCATTGCTTTCACCGTTTGTTTTGTTTTTGTCTGCAAAGGTGAGAGCAACAGCCGTGCCAATGTCCGTTTCGGGTGCGTCAATGGCTTGCCAACATATTGTTTCAATTAGGTTTAAATTCAGAATGACAAAAAATTAGCCAGTGCTCGCAGCCAGCGCATCAGGCACGCTCTCATCGTGATTTTTATCAAATGGTCAATTTCATGGGCCGGAGTGATCAATTAAACATCAGACCAAAGTAGGCAATCAGTCGTAGAGAATTAACGATTTGGTTGATTTTTGCCGGGCGGCATGGACTAGATATGCATCAATACCGCAGTGCCCGCACGAACCGCCGGCTTTATTTCCTAGCGGACAACAACAAAGGGGGCTTTATGCACGTCAGCTACAAACCCCAGCTGAGCGCCACCAGTTACCGGGACCTAACGGACCAGATCCAGTTTCAGAGCCAGGAAGGCAAAATCTGGTTTGGCGAGCAAAGGATGCTACTGATGCACCTGAGCGCCATGGCCGCATTCCGCAGGGAAGTGGTAAACAGTATGGGCATCGAAAGGGCCAAGGGCTTTTTCATGCGCCTGGGATACCAGTCCGGCATCAAAGACGCCGAACTGGCAAGAAAGCTTCGCCCCGATGCCAGTGACATCGAAATTTTCCTGGCCGGCCCCCAGCTCCATTCCGTAAAAGGCATGGTCAAGGTCGTCCCCATCGAGATCGACCTGGACCAGGAAACCGGCGACTTCTCCGGTCGGCTCGAGTGGGTTGATTCATTTGAGGTGGAAATCTGCCAGACTGAATTGGGGCCAATGGATGAACCTGCCTGCTGGTCTCTGCTTGGCTATGCCTGCGCTTTCACATCTGCGTTTATGGGTCGGGAGATCATTTTCCGCGAAATCAGCTGCCGGGGATGTGGCGATGAAAAGTGCATTATAGAGGGACGACCCGCAGAAGAATGGGACGACGCCGAGATCTTCGCCGAGTATTTCAAGGAAGACCCCATCATGGAGGAAGTCTACAACCTCCAGTCCCAGCTAAGTTCCCTCCGTTCCATCCTGCATAAACAACAGGGACAGTACTACGGTATCGGGCAATCACCTTCTTACAACAAGGTGTGCAAGATGATCGATAAGGCAGCACAAGGAAAGGTATCAGTTTTACTGTTGGGCGAAACCGGTGTCGGCAAAGAAGTGATTGCCCGTAGTGTTCACCTGCGCAGCGAGCGCTCTGAATCACCCTTTGTCGCCGTGAATTGTGCAGCCATACCGCCAGACCTGATTGAAGCTGAACTATTCGGTGTTGAGAAAGGCGCGTATACCGGCGCCAACCAATCGAGGGAGGGCCGATTCGAACGGGCAAATGGCGGAACGATTTTCCTGGACGAGGTAGTAGAGTTAACCGCAAGGGCTCAGGCCACCCTGCTGCGGGTTCTCCAGGAGGGCGAACTGGAGCGCGTGGGTGATAATCGCACCCGAAAGGTGGATGTTCGGGTCATTGCTGCGACCAACGAAAGCCTGGGGCAAGCTGTAGACGAGGGTCGGTTCCGGGCAGATTTGTTCTATCGGCTGAACGTTTTCCCGGTACGAATTCCACCCCTGCGCGAACGGCTGGAGGACCTGCCTTTGCTGGCGGAGCACTTCCTCGAAAAGTTCCACTCCGAGTACGACAAGCGCACGCTTGGCTTGTCTGACAAAGCCCTGGAGCTTTGCCTGAACTATCATTGGCCAGGCAACATTCGGGAGCTGGAAAACGTCATCGAGAGGGGCGTCATTCTGACAGACAACAATGGAACCATCAGCCAGGAGTCCCTGTTTGCGGGCATGCCAGCTGCAATGGAAAGCGGGCAGGTTGACCACGTAGACCTGTCGGGCAATGTCACCACCGGCAGCGCAGACACAAACCTGGAACATTGGACTGACGTTATTCTTGAAGATGGCATAAGCCTTGAGCAGGTCGAAGTGATTCTGATGAAGAAAGCTCTGAACCAGGCCGGACAGAACGTTTCCAAAGCGGCACGTATTCTGGGCTTAACACGCCCCGCCCTGGCCTATCGCCTGAAAAAATCCGGGCTCTTGCCGGACAGCTGAAGCCAGCGCCAGACTTACCAAATCCTCAAATCCCCTCCTGCCCGGAATTGATCAAATCATCAAATCCGGGCAGCCCGGACGAAAAACCGTTCAGGCCAGAAAATGTGATTAACTTAATTTTCAACAGGTTAATAAATTTCCAAACCTAACGGCACAGGTATTGCTTATCTAGCTACTGTTGTTTGGAATTTGTTGTGTTCCACCCCACTTCGGCCTGCCTTCGCAGGCCCGTTTTTTAACGATCCAGGCAATACACCCAACAAGAAGGAAAAACTATGAGCACGCCTCTGGAATCTGCCCTGACGGTTGTTGTCTCTCGCAGGGTTATTAAAGGCAAGGAAAGCGAGTTTGAAAAACTCAGCACCGAAATGACCCAACGCGCCTCAGCGTTTCCGGGTTACCTTGGTGCAACCATGTTTCGCCCCGCCTCTCCCGAAGATCCGGAATACCGGATTGCTTTCAAGTTCCGGGACCGGGAAACCCTGACCGCCTGGGAAGAATCGGAAGCTCGTGCCGAGCTACTGGCTAAAATTGAAAGCTTACTGGTCAAGCCCAGCGAACGGGAAGTCACCTCGGGCATCGTGACCTGGTTTACCTTGCCAGGCCAGAACCCGGTAACACCACCTCCCAAGTGGAAAATGACCATCGTCAGCTGGCTGGCCCTTTATCCTGCCGTTACCCTGGTGTTTGTCCTGTTTGGTGATCTGCTGGCACAAATACCTTTGTTGCTGCGAACCATGGCGGTAACCATCGTCGTTATGTTGCTGATGAGTTATGTGCTCATGCCACGAATGACCCGGTGGTTTGCCTTCTGGCTGTTTCCGAAGAAAAACCACGATGTTCGTTAACCGCGAGAAAGAAACCCGCCGGCAATGACCAGGTTCGCTATTAGCCGGTCGCAGTGGCTTGCGCTGACCCTCATTCCCGTACTATCCATAGCGTTACTTTCAAGTCCGGTAGTGGAGTGGTTTGAGGGCCCGCAACTGCTGTCAGCCCTGCTGGTAATGGCCGGCCTTGTTCTGTTTGCCACCGGGGCATTGCCGGAATTCGTCACCGCACTGCTGGTACTGACCCTGGCCATGCTGTTGTCGCTGGCACCAGCTGAAGTGGTGTTTTCGGGCCTTACCTCAACGGCCTGCTGGTTGATTGTGTCCGGGCTGGTGATCGGCATTGCCATCTCCGAAACCGGCCTGGCCCAACGTGTTTCTGATCTTTTTACGCGCTACCTCGATGACAGCTACACCCGGTTGATTGCCGGCATCGTATTGATGGGCATCCTGCTCGGTTTTGTCATGCCATCCTCTGTGGGCCGGATTGTCCTGTTTATCCCAATTGCACTGGCGATCGCTCACAGCTGTGGATTCGAGACTGGCAGCAACGGCCAGAAAGCAGTCGGACTTGCCGCGGCCTTTGGTAGCCACTTGCCCACCTTTGCCATCCTTCCGGCTAACATCCCCAACATGATCATGATTGGATCTGCAGAGAAAATTCACGGCTGGAGCCCTCTTTTCGGCGAGTACCTGCTTCTGCACTTTCCCTTGCTGGGAATCCTCAAGGCGATCTTCCTTGTGATGGTACTTTTGTGGTTGTATCCGGACTCTCCAAAACCCCGTCCGCCAGCCGGGCCCGGCCGGCCTTTTGATTTTCGCGAATCGCGGCTGGTTTTAATCATGCTCGTTACTCTCGGGTTCTGGCTCACCGACACACTGCACCAGATTTCGGCGGCCTGGATTGGCCTGGCAGCTGCGACCCTACTGCTAATGCCCGGTGTTGGCATGGTATCCACCCAAAGCTTCAACCAAAAAGTGAATATCAGCTCCATTCTGGTGGTAGCTGGCCTGCTGGGCATTGCAGGATTGATCAATCATCAGAACATCAGCGGTGTCCTTGGTGGCCATGTGTTGTCCTGGTTACCGCTGGAACCTGGCCGGGATTTCACTAATTTCCTGGCCTTGTCACTGACGGCCACCGCGACCGGAATGGTCACCACCCTCGCCGGTATTCCAGCAACGCTGACGCCTCTGGCAGGCCCAATGAGTGAAATGACAGGCTTCAGTCTGGAAGCCATTCTGATGACTCAGGTGCTGGGCTTCTCCACCATTATCTTTACCTACCAGTCCGTGCCACTGATGATGGCCATGCCACTCGCGGGTATTCCAATGCGCCACGCGGCCAGGCTGTGCCTGATTCTGGCAGCACTAACCATCACCATTCTATTTCCGCTGGACTACTTGTGGTGGAAATGGCTGGGATGGATCTGAATAGTCAATAAACACCGATAACCAGGACCTTCTATAAGTGATTCATCAGCGCCCTTAACCGGGCGTTGTCGGGGAACCGCCGTAACATGGCTTGAGTCACCTCCCGCGCCTTGTCTTTCTGATCCAGTTGGAAAAGCGCCACCGCATACCGATAACCGAACAGCCACTGGCCGGGAGCCAGTTCGTGGGCCCTCTCCAGATCCGCCCACGCCATGGCCGAGAAGCAAAAAGACAACCGCGCCAACAAGGGCAACAACGTAGACGAAGTACTGGTAATCCTGTCCAGCGACTCCAACCAGACCCAGGGCATGGCCATGGTACTGGCCAACACCATGGCCGAGCAGGGTGCCAAGGTGAATGTACTGCTGTGTGACGAAGCCGGCGACCTGGCCCTGAAATCCTACGAAGCCGAGGCCCTGGCACCTAAAAATGTGACCCCGGGCCAGATGCTGCGCGGCCTGCTGAAAGCCGGTGGTACCGCCAACGTATGCGCCCTGTACCTGCCCAACAGCGAGTACAGCAAGGATGACCTGATCGATGGCGTTGGCGTCGCCATGCCCCCGCAAATGGCCGGCCAGATGCTGGATCGCAAAATCCGCACCTTCAGTTTCTGATGGAATAAGGCAGGATGGGGTGCCCGCCGTGGCGGGCACCCGAACAATCACTGACGATAGATCTTTTCAGGATTAGCCTTGGATGCCCAGGGCAGGCCGGAATTCTGCCAGCCGTTCACCACGCGCATTCCCTTCTTCTCGCCTTCTTTCGCAGTGCTACCCTGGAAGCCGTTGTCTACGTACTTCACATTGGTAAAACCCTTTCCCAGCAGATAGTCGGCACTGGGTTTACCACGGGCAGAGCCAGAGCGGCACATGGTCACGATCAGCGAGTCACGATCCAGGCCCTTGGCTTCCAGCGCGGCATCTACCTCAGCCACGAAGTTCTCGTTCAGGTCCATGGCAAAAACCTGCTTCTCGTCGTTGAAGCGGGTGCGGTCTACCAGTTGGAATGGAATATTCTTGTCCACCGCATCGGTAAAGCCGATGAACATGATCTCCACCGGATCCCGAACGTCGATGAACAGCATTTCATCGCCCTGTTCCTGAACCATTTTATAGGTGTCTTCCGGCGTCAGTGACAACGCCTCCTCTGCCTGGGCTCCGGCCACCATACCGAAAGCCAGTAACGCCGTTAACATGAACTTCTTCATCACACTCTCCTGAGGCTTTCCAAGTTTCACCACGAGATTAACGATATAACCATGACTTGGACAGCCAACAGGCACGCCAAACTCGCGGCGAAATGTCGCACCCGA
>Ga0208813_1000911_pt1 | contig 18259 bp, 17 predicted proteins | sample MalvireepMed_904_FD_184250 | JGI IMG/M metagenome (GOLD analysis project Ga0208813, IMG submission 184250) | Marine viral communities from the Global Malaspina Expedition - Malaspina viral metaG DeepMed_904 (SPAdes) (version 2) | ecosystem: Environmental > Aquatic > Marine > Oceanic | place... | reverse complement strand
CTGTGAACCCTGTCTCAGGTTTAAGGGCAAAAATATCAGAATTAAAGGCAAAATCTCATATTTAAGGGCAAAGCTCAGCCGTTGATTTCGTTGGATTTCCCATCTCACAATTAAGGGCTACGCGACACATGGATTTCGATGCGGATGTCGCGGCTGTAGTCATCGCCCAGAAGAGCCCTCACCCGCGCCTCGACCGCGCCGCCTGCGTCATGATCCGTATGCACAACCTCCGGCTCTTCGGTCAGGTTGAAACGGATCAATGGAGAGGTCGCGGCGCGAATGATCTGGGGGTGCAGCTCCGGAGGCGCGCCTTCGATCAGTTGTGCTACATTGGCGGCCCGTCCGGCGGCTTCCGCGCCGATCGCCGCCTGCACGGCGAGTGTTCTTTCGTCAACGAAGAACCAGAGGCTCACCGCCTGCGCCACGACGATAACACCCAGCACCAAGAGTGAGATCTGCGTGCGCAGTCTCCACGGGCGCGTTTTCACGAACTGACCTCGACATCGCAGGTCAGGCTGTAACCGCCGTTGCGCACGGTGGAGATGACACGGGGGCGCAATACGTCCGGTTCGATCTTGCGGCGCAGGCGGCTGATCTGATTGTCGATCGTCCGGTCAAGCGGTCCGGCCACGCGCCCCGCTGTCATTTCCAGCAGCTCATCGCGGCTCATGACGATACGCGGGCGTTCGAGCAGGATGGACAGGAGTTTCAGCTCACCGGAGGTTACCTGATTGCGGGTGCCGTCCGGGGCGGTCAGGGTCCGTCCGTCATAGTCCAGTTCGAGATGGGCGAACCGGATGCGCTTGCCCGCGAATGGGTCCTGCGGAGGGCTCTTCTCGCTGCGTCGCATGATGGCCCTGATCCGGGCCAACAACTCGCGCGGATTGAAGGGTTTGGAGAGATAATCATCCGCGCCGCCTTCCAGACCCTCGATGCGGTCGTCGTCCTCTCCGAGGGCGGTCAGCATCAGGACCGGTGTGCCGCACTCCTGACGCAATCTTTTGCACGCAGTCAGCCCGTCTTCGCCGGGCATCATCACATCGAGCACGATCAGATCGAAAGAATGTCTTGCGCGCTGAGCGTCCATCTCTGCGGCACTTTCGGCGACCGAGGTTCGCATGCCGTTCCGTTCGAGATAGCTTGAAACGGAATTGCGGATCTCGTCATGGTCGTCGACGACCAGAATGTGGGCAGGTTCGCTCATACCCGGTGTATATCAAACCGCCGGTGTAAATGTCCGCCCCCTCTTTGTAGCCAAATGTAACGGCAGTTTGACGCGTCGCGGGAGCAGGGGGGACAATAGGAGCCCTCAAGTCTGCGACAGCGCATGTTCCGGCGGTCTGCGGATCGCCAGCCGGTGCACCCCGGCGGATTGCTGTTCTTCCATGCGGGGCGGCGTCCCGGCGAAGAAGGTCGTGATTTCCTGATACCTGATCCGCGTATCCTCAAGCGCCTGATAGTATCGGAAAAGCTCCTTCAGTGGGGCCGAAAAGTCTTTGTGCGCGGCGAGGACCGCGACCAGTGCCCCAAGCGTGATCCGGCCTTCGATGACGAAATATCCGCCAAGTGAGTAGAACAGAAACGGTGTCAGCGCCGTCAGAAAGTTGTTGAGCGCCTTGATGAAGAACTTGAGACGAAAGATCCTTCTGCGTACCTGCTCCAGCGCCTTGAAACTAGCGCCCGCCGCCGACAGGCCGGACGAGGCGCCCTGTCGTTCGCGCAACTGCTCGCTCAGTTGCCTGCCAAGATCGCGGACCTCTTTGATCCGGATACGCGACAGGGTGTTCACCCGGCGCTGCAGCTTCGGGAGCAGAATAAGCTGAATGGGCAACACGGTCAGCGCGGCGGCACCCAGGATCGGGTCCTGAATGAACATGAACAGCAGAATGGTGAAAAGCGTGCCACCCTGCAAAACCGGCAGGGTCAGGACTTCGGCCGCGAAGCCGCCGATGGGTTCCACTTCCTGTGCGAGTATTGGGACGATCTCGCTTTGCTCGGACGCCTCCGCATCCGAGCGCCACCGCCGATAGATCAGCAGCCTGAAGCGTCGGAGAAACCGCTCCGCCGTATAGCCCTTGAAGACGTTAAGCGTGTATTTGATGAGTCCGTTCAGGCTGATCGACAGCAAATACAGCCCGCAAAGCAGCAGCAGGAATATGACCTGATCCAAACTCTGGCCCAGAACCTCGACCGGGAAAGTCGCGGATTCCAGCGCATTGTTCACGATCTGCTTGGGCAGTTCCAAGGTCAGATACAGGATCGGAAGCGCGAGAAGGCTCAGCATGATCATCTGCGCCTGCTGCCGTCTGGTGTAGCGCAGGACCGAGCTGAACAACCCGGCATCAAGCCCCCTCACGTGGTTCATGCGCGCGACCGGTTTTGCCGGGCGGCTCCAGAGCCGCAGGATACCGCGCAGGACGAGATAGAGGGCGACGCCGATCAGCAATCCCGGCGCCAGGACCAGAATGAGGTGAATGAACGGATGAACCCAGTCCGGCGTCGTATCATTGTAATCGTATCCGAAGAGGGCGGAGACGTCATGTACGAGGACGTGATACCTGTCCATCAGCGACATTGGAGCGCGCTCAATATCCGGCGGGTGAGGCGAGGTGATCATGCACGATGATGACCCCCCACATCCCGGCATCTCTGTGGCCGGGGACCAGACAGGCAAATTCCAGATTGGTCACGTCTGAAAACTTCCAGATCAGTTCCCCGGTTTCACCGCTGGGTATCGATATGAAGTTGGCGGCGTCATGGGTCATGTCCGGATGCTCCTGCATCCATTGCCGGTTTTCGGTGACTTCATCGAAGGAGCCGAGAAAGAAAGTGTGATCGAGTTTGCCGGAGTTCGTGACCCGAAAGCGGACAACCGCTCCGTTCTCGATGTGAAGCGCATCCGGATCAAAGAGCATGTAACCGCTTCCGGTCTCCCTGACCGTGATGTCGACCGTCCTGTCGGGCGTGGCATCGCCGGGGGGTTCTCCGATCGGGTCATGGTCCGGAAGGTCGTAGGCCCTCAGATGGGGTTGCTGGCTTTTGCCATCGGACGCATGCGCGGAGAGGGCGGACAAGATGAGCGCTGCCGCGAGGGTGCAAGTTTTGAACGATGTCTTCATGTGCTCAACGCCTCCGCAGTAGGGGAAATTCTAGAACCGGGTTTATTCGATCGATTGAAGCCGTGAGCCCAAGGGTTCAGCAAACGTCGGATCTGGGTACTACCGCCGCTGGCGCGGTACACCATCGTCGCAGACGGGCGCCCAACGGGGGAAAGAACGGGCGCGGTGTACGCCCGTTCTGGTATTAACGTTATCGCAAGGCGGTGCTCGCGATCCGCACTGACCGTTTAGTGAGTAACGGAGACTTCGCGGAACATGCCGGATTCGTAATGACCGGGGATCAGGCAAGCAGCTTCGAACGTGCCGTTATTTGCAAATGTCCAGATGATTTCGGCATCTTCGCCGGGCGCGAGCCGGATGCGGTTGGGCTCATTATGACCCATATTCATACCGCTCATATCCGCCATTTCGTTCTTGTGCGCGGCGTTCTTCTTTTGCGAGTCGAGAATGAACTCATGGTCCAACTCGCCCTCGTTGCGGACGACGAAACGGACGGTCTCGCCTTCTTTGAAATCCAGATCGCCGCCCTTGAACAGCATTTCGCCGTCGTCTGTTTCGACCATGTCGATCTCGACCGTGCGGTCCACCGCAGCGGCATCGCCGGGCATGCCGATCTTCATTTCTCCATGGGTGTCGCCGGACTTGTTTCCGTGAGCCGCTTCGCCGGCAAACCCCGGTGCCGCAAAGGAGGAAGCCAGTGCGATTGTCAGCAGTAGATGTTTCATCTGTTTAGTCCTTGGTTGCTTTTGGGTTCAGGTATTGGCCGGAGGACTCATCAGCCCTCCGGATTGCTCCCGCAGGAACAAATCTCAGAATTGAAGGCGTGTACCGATCACGACCGAGAACTCATCTGTATCCCCACCGGCCGCGCGGGTGATGTCCCGCGTGTCGCCGAACGAGGTCTCGTAGTTGACGCCGATATAGGGTGAGACCGCACGGTCGATGAGGTCGTAACTCAGCCGCGCACCGATCTCCATGACTGCGCCACCCGCACCCCGCCCCCGGGCGATGTCATCCTTCAGCGGCATATCGATCTCGATGTTCGGGGTCAGGATCAGACGGTTGGTAAGGAGCAGTTCGTATTCCGCCTCGAAACTGAAGAACGAATAGTCGGAGAGGTAGAGATCGGCGTCGATCTCGAACCACTGCGGCGCGAGCCCTTTTACCCCCACGACAGCCGCGTAGCGTTCCGGAACGCCCTCGGGTGTGCTGGCATAGGCTCCGACCACGCCGTTAAAGAAGGTCGAGATTGGAAACCGGAGACGTAGCTGGTTTTCGAGGCTTTCGAACTCATCGGACGAAAGACCGTATTCAGCTTCGCTGCGCCACACCAGCTTGAGCTCATCCGTGCCGATGAGGGCGTCGAAATCCCAGACAAGGACCTCTTCGTCATCCAGTGCGCGAATTTCCAACTGTTCCGCCTGCACGCCCCAGATCAGCTGTTCGGTCTGTTTGACGGGCTGAGCCTGCACGAGCGAGGCCCAAGGAAGGATGAGGCCGGCCAGTCCGGCGAGTTGACTGTATTTCATTACGTTCGTCCTTTGTATTTCCCGGCTCAAGCCGCGCGTCCCTTGACCACGACCTTGCGGAACATTCCCGCCCGCGCGTGGTAGCTGAGGTGACAGTGGAACGCCCATTGACCGGGGGCGTCGGCCTCGACTTCGATGTCCGTCGTGGCGGCGGGATTGATGTTCACGGTGTGCTTGATGGGATTGCGCGGACCGTGACCGGCATCGATGATCGACCACATCCCGTGCAGGTGCATCGGATGCGACATCATCGTTTCGTTGATGAACCGCATGCGCACCCGCTCGCCGTATCGGAGCGTGATCGGGGCGGCATCGTCGTATTTCACGTCGTTGATCGACCAGATGTAGCGCTCCATGTTACCGGTCAGCCGCAACACGATGGTGCGTGAGGGTGCGCGGTGACGGTAACGAGGGCTGGCGGCGCGCAGGTCTGCGTAGGACAGGAACTTGCCGCCGTTGTACGCGACAGGCGTCAGTCCGCTGCCCGGGACATAGAACGGATCGCCGCCATCAGACATTGCCATTCCGCTCATACTGTCCATGCCGCTCATACCGTCCATTGCGGGCTTCTGCATCTGGGCATGGTTCATGCCTGACATCGGTGCCTTTTTCTTCTGCTGCATCTGCGTGTGGTCCATGCCGTCCATCGCAGGCTTTTGCATCTGCGTATGGTCCATCCCAGCCATCGAAGTCTTTTTCTTCGGCTTTTCCTCTGACGGGGTCATCGCAGGCATCGGGGGCTGCTGGCTGGATTGCATGTTTGAATGGTCCATGCCTGTCATGTCGGTGTGGTTCATTCCGGTCATGTTCTGCATGACGTGGTCGCCCATACCCATGCCCATATCCATACCCATACCGCCCATCATGCCGCTCATGTCGGCCATGGTGAGCAAGGGCTTGGGTCTGAGACGGGGCACGGCACCGGCATAGCCCTCTCTGGGTGACAGGGTGCCCCGAACAAGCCCGTTGCGGCCCATGGATTCCGCAATAATGCTATAGACCTTGTTCTGCGTAGGCTGGACGATGACATCATAGGTCTCGGCAACCGCGACCCGCAGTTCATCCACGGCGACAGGCTCCACATCGTTGCCGTCAGCCTGCACGACGACCATTTTCAGTCCCGGTATCCGCATGTCGAAGTAGGTCATCGCGGAGGAGTTGATGATCCGAAGGCGGACCTTCTCACCGGGCCGGAACAAACCGGTCCAGTTTTGCGACGTGCTGCGACCGTTGATCAGCGAGGTAAATCCCTGCACGTCTTCGACGTCGCTCGGCAGCATGCGCATGCGCCCCCACATGCGGCGCTCTTTCAGCGTCGCCTTGAGACCGTCCATGCGGGCGTCCCGGATCAGGTCCTGAAAAGTGCGCTGCGAACGGTTGTAGTAGTCGGACTGCATCTTGAGGTTCCGCAAGATGCGGTTGCCCGGATGGGGATGTTTGTCGGCCAGCTGAACGACATAGTCGCGGTGCGCTGGTATGCGTTCCCTGCCGCGCGGCTCGATCACGATCGCACCGTAGGCGCCATCCGGCTCCTGAAGGCCTGAATGGCTGTGGAACCAATAGGTCCCGGCCTGCTGGATCGGGAAGCGATAGGTAAAGGTCTGACCGGGTGCGATGCCGTTGAAGCTGATCCCCGGAACGCCGTCCTGACGGAAGGGCACGATAAGTCCATGCCAGTGGATCGAGGTGCTTTCGCTGAGGTTGTTGGTCACGTTTATCGTAACCTCCTCACCTTCCTTGAAGCGCAGGATCGTCGGAATCTGGCTGCGGTTGTAGCCCACGCCCATCTTCTGAAAATCGCCCGTGTTGATGCGCACCGGGTCGACTGTGATATTGTAGGTTCCCTGAGAGGTCACCTGCGTGGAGCCATGCGCGCTCAACGCTTTGGGCATCGCAAAAGCCGCAGCCGCAGCCAAGCCGAACTGACGCCGCGACAACCCCTTCGCCAGCTCTTCAGAGGTACTGAGCGCCGTATCCCAGAGGGCCAGCTGCTTTCTATTGAAGAATTGCATTCGTTTTCCTTGTATTAGTCTGTCTGAAAGGTGCCGCAGCGCGCGTGCTCAAGGGTTCGACGGCGTTTTGGAGGTCAGTCGCACCCGGCTCGGCACAGTTCGCTTCGAACACGGCACGTGCCGGGGGGCGTTTACGCGCGGTTCTGCCTTGCAACTTGCGAGGGTCAGCGCGGGGCCTGTTTCGAGTTCTGAATTTGTCGGATCCATGATTCACGTGCCCTCCGTGGAACTGGAGGTTTTATCGCCGGAACGCCTGCAAAGGATCAAGAATACATATGGTTACATATGGGGTTAGGGTGTGCTGACCGTCGGTAGGGTGGGTGGTTGCTGATGTGATTTGCTTTGGTTCGGGAAGGGCGAAGGGGCGCCTACGCAGTTGCCCGAAGGTTCGCGAACGCGCTTGATGTAGATCATCTTTCGCTTGCTATGCCCGGTTTCCAGAGATGATCGGCGAAAGACAGGCTCATCCAAGAATTGATCAACAACTCATCTGGAGATAGCGATCAGACGTTGATAGAGGCTATCGCGGACCTGGTTCGGAGGACTTTACTCGGGGAGTGTGCGAAATTTTGTGCCCTGACGCCTTTAGTTACGCCATGGGAAAGCGTTCTTCGAACATGATGGCGAGTTGGCTTTTGACGCGGTGCCACTCACGCACAGATCGCTTCCACTCGGCTGAAGTAGCATTGAGCGCCAAGTAGATCAACTTTGCCGCAGCTTCATCGCTCGGGAAGTGGCCGCGGGTTCGCACCGCACGCCGAATTTTCGAGTTCAGGGCTTCTATGGCATTTGTGGTGTAAATCAGTCGGCGCACTTCGGGCGGGTAGCCGAGAAACGGGATCACCTCGTTCCAGGCTCGGCGCCAGCTCGGTGCAATGGCCGGATAGCGCTTGGCCATATCACTCTCCTCGAACTCGGCCAGCGCAGCCTCTGCGGCTTCGACGTCCAAGGCGGTGTAGACCGCCTTCAGGGCTGTCGCCACGGCCTTACGGTCCTTGTAGCTGGCAAAGCTCATAGAGTGGCGCAGCAAATGAACGATGCACGTCTGAACTTGGGTTTCCGGGAAAGCCGCCTCAATGGCCTGGGGGAAGCCTTTGAGGCCGTCGACCACGGCAATCAAGATGTCCTGAACGCCCCTGTGGCGTAGATCATTCAGAACCTTTGCCCAGAATTTGGCACCCTCGTTGGCCTGGAACCACAGCCCCAGAACGTCTCGGGTGCCGTCTGGGCGGATCGCCAAGGCTACGAAGACCGCCTTGTTCGAGACCGCTCCATCACTGCGGATGTTGACGCGGATCGCGTCCATGAACACCACCGGATAGCAGGGGTCCAGTGGCCGGCTCTGCCAGGCGGTAACCTCGTCCATCACGGCCTCGGTGATCGCCGATATCAAGCTGGGTGATGCCTCAAAGCCGTAAATCTCTTCAATGTGCCCTTGGATCTCACGGGTCGTCATTCCGCGTGCATACATGCTGACGATCTTGCGGTCGAACTCGGGAAAACGACGCTGATACTTGGCGATCAACAGCGGATCAAAGGTGCCGTTGCGGTCGCGCGGAATGTCCAGGATGACCTTCCCACTGTCGGTGGTCACAGTCTTCTGGCTGCTGCCATTACGACGATTGGGCGGATGGTTCTTGCCCTCCGCGACACCTTCTGCGCGCTCTCCCCCAAGATGTTCCTCCATCTCAGCCGTTAAAGCGCGTTCTGCCAATGCTTTGGTCAACTCAGCAAGAATGCCATCCTTGCCGAATAGGTCGCCAGACGACCGGCCTTCCATCAGTTGGTCTAATAGTTCTTTGTCGATGCTCATACGTGGGTCTCCTTATAGAGAAGTTACCACGCCAGAGCACAAAATTCAGGACAGTCCCCTTTACTCGCTGCAGCAATACATCCCTGAAATAACCTGCGTGCAGCGTCAGAAAGCGAGATCGTGTGCCAATCAGACATGCTTGTGTTTTTCTGAGATTTATTAATGCAGCGGATTGCAAAAACTCTCGCTGTGCGCTCTGAGGCTACAGCCTTTCCAAGCTTCGCCCTTGTAAGCCAGTTCATTCGGAATATCCGCTAAATGCAAGTGTTTGGGACGGAACTCATACCAAGCCGTAGAACTCCACAGCGCTGCGAACGCTGCAACTTTTCCTAGTTTAAAGACAGCAAGGTGCTCAATATGACCCGAATAGTGATAATCAACCATTACGGTTCAACCACAGGCACCGGTATGGGCGGACGGCATCACTATTTCGCCCGGGAGTTAGCGCGCAAGGGCCATACAGTAACATTAGTCGCCGCTCGATCACATCACCTGATCCGCGACGATATCGATTCAGGGTGTTGTCACGTTAACTCGCCGAATTTGCAAGTTGGCAAGCTGTTCGTTGATCAAGCGGCCTGTGCCGCGGATTTCCACGCCTCGAATGCTTCGAGCCGATGGTAGCGGATGGTGAGCGCAGAGCGGCGGCGGGCTGGGACAGAGAAACTATTGCGGGTTGCAGACTTCATAGATACGAAGCGTTGTAATCCACCCGGCGATCGGAAGCCTTGCATCACCCGCTCTCGTTTTCGGAAGGGCAAGTGGCTGTTTTCTGCGCGGTTATTGAGTCCCTTGTGTGACCAATGATCAAGGCCAGGCGCGACCTCGCGCTTTGCGGCACCATAGGAGCGCAGCTTGTCCGTAATGATCCTTTTTGGCACGAAGCCCCAACGTTTCATCAGCTTGACCAAAAGCCGCTTTGCGGCGCGCTTGTCTCGTCTCGATTGGAGAATTTCCTCAAGAACAAAGCCGTGTTGGTCGACCGCGCGCCAGAGCCAGTATGACCGACCCGCGATCTTCACAACGACTTCGTCCAGATGCCAGACATCGCCGGGGCGCGGCTGCCGTCGCTGTAGAACGTGGGCGATCAGGGGGCCGAACTTGACGCTCCAGCGCCGGATTGTCTCATACGAAACGTCGACGCCACGTTCCAGCATCAGCTCTTCGACCTCGCGCAGGCTCAAGTTGAACCGGACGTAAAGCCAGACAATATGAGCGATGATCTGAGGCGGAAACCGGTGGCGTTTGTAGCTGATCTTTTGTGTCTGCATCGACACCGCCTACGCCCAGATCAATGAACCAGCAACCTCAGGACCGTTAATGTGACAACACCAAGCCACGCCATGGCGAACGCCGCCGGCGAAAAGTCCGACCGCGGCGACAAAAAGGCTTCGCAGCAGGGCCTCGCTGGCCTCGCACTGCAAAACGCCGTGCCCGACGCCCGCGTGCTTTATGTCTCGGCCACCGGCGCGACAGTCGTCGGTAATCTTGCCTATGCCTCCCGCCTCGGGCTCTGGGGCACGGGTGATTTCCCCTTCGTGACAAGGCCTGCGTTCGTCGCCGCGATGGAGGCCGGAGGCATCGCCGCCATGGAGATGATCTCGCGCGACCTGAAGGCGCTCGGGCTCTATCTCGCGCGGTCCCTCTCCTATGCCGGGGTCGAATACGAGATGCTGGTGCACGAACTGACGCCCGCCCAAGTCGCGATCTACGACAGCTACGCCGATGCCTATCAGATCATCCACAACAATCTTGAGGCCGCCCTTCAGGCCTCGGGTATTTCCTCCGAGACCGGCACCTTGAACGCCCAGGCCAAATCCGCCGCGCGCTCGGCCTTCGAGAGCAACAAGCAGCGCTTCTTCAACCATCTCATCACCGCCATGAAATGCCCCTCGCTGATCCGCGCCATCGAGGCGGACTTGGCGGCGGGTCATTCGGCGGTGATCCAGGTGGTTTCGACCAGCGAGGCGGTGATGGAACGGCGTCTCGAGGATATCCCGCCCTCGGACTGGGACGATTTGCAGGTCGATTTTACCCCACGCGAGAACATCATGGACTACCTGATGCATTCCTTCCCGACGCAGCTCTTCGAGCCTTACACCGACGAGAGCGGGGATCTGCGCTCGCGCCCGGCCGTCGATGGCGATGGCAATCACATCATTTGCCGCGAGGCGGAGCGGCGGCGGGACGCGCTTGTCGAGCATCTCGGTGCCCTCGCCCCGGTACAGGGTGCCCTCGACCAGATCCTTTGGCATTTCGGAGGGGAGGCTGTGGCTGAGGTCACGGGGCGCAAACGGCGCATCGTGAAGACGCGGGAGGGGCGGCTCAAGGTCGAGAACCGTCCCGCTTCCTCCAACCTCGGCGAGACGCAGGCCTTCATGGATGACGCCAAGCGCATCCTGATCTTCTCCGATGCCGGTGGCACCGGGCGCAGCTATCATGCCGATCTCGGGGCCAAGAACCAGCGCCTGCGGGTGCATTACCTCCTTGAGCCCGGCTGGAAGGCCGACAATGCGATCCAGGGGCTCGGGCGCACCAACCGCACCAATCAGGCGCTACCGCCGCTGTTTCGACCCGTCGCGACCAATGTGAAAGGCGAGAAGCGGTTTCTCTCCACCATCGCCCGCCGCCTCGACACGCTCGGGGCGATTACCAAGGGGCAACGCGAGACCGGCGGCCAGAACATGTTCCGCGCCGAGGACAATCTCGAAAGCCCCTATGCGCGCGCAGCGCTGCGGCAGTTCTTCTACAAGCTGCGCGCAGGCAAAATTGACGCCTGCTCCTACGCCAGGTTCCAGGAGATGACCGGTCTGACGCTTGATGAGGCGGACGGCACGATGAAGGAAACCCTGCCGCCAATCCAGCAGTTCCTGAATCGCTGCCTCGCGCTCCACATCGACATGCAGGACGCGATTTTCGAGGCCTTCGGCGGCTTTCTCTCGGCCATCATCGAAGATGCGCGGCAGGCGGGCACGCTGGATGTCGGCCTCGAGACCCTGCGCGCGGAGAAGTTCGAGATCGTCGATCGCAAGGTCATCTTCGAACACGAGGCGACGGGGGCGACGGCCACCGCGCTGACGGTGGAGCGCACGGATCGCAATGATCCGCTGACCCTGCCCCGCGTCAAAGCCATCTGCGCCGACACAAAAGGCGCGATGCTGTGCTGGAACAAGACTTCCAAACGCGCGGCCCTGATGGTGAATGCGCCGGCCTTCATGGACGCGGACGGTGTGCCGATCCTGCGGGTGAAGCTCTTGCGGCCCATGGCGACCGAGCTCCTCGCCCTTTCCGAGTTCTCGAAATCGCACTGGGAAGAGATCGATGACTCGATGTTCGAACAACTCTGGCAGGCCGAGGTCGATGCGTTTCCGGAGTTCACCACCTCGAAGATCACGCTGATCTGCGGCCTCCTCCTGCCGATCTGGGACCGGCTGCCCTCGGACAACATGCGCATCTATCGTCTGCAGACCAAGGATGGGGAACGCGCCATCGGCCGTCTGGTCAGCCAGGAGCAACTCTTGAACGTCTATGCGCGCCTTGGTCTCGACTGTCAGATCGAGATGTCGCCGCAGGACGTGTTCGGGGCGGTGATGGAGGCCAGAACGACCCTCAACCTGCTTGGCGGTTACCAGCTGCGCCGGTCGCTGGTCATGGGACAGCCGAGACTCGAGCTTATCGGTGCGTCGAGCGCGGCCCTGCCCCGTCTGAAAGCGATGGGTTGTTTTACCGAGGTGATCCAGTGGAAGACGCGGGTGTTCATTCCGGTCGATGGCGCCGAAGTTCTGGCGCGGGTCCTCGCCGAACATCCGGTTGGCGCCAGCGCAGCGGATGCCGCCGCATGAGCGCGCGGCGCAGCATCGCAGACCTCTCGGCCGATCTGGCGGACCGCGCCGAGAGTTTCTGCCACCAGTATTTCCCCGAGGGTCGCAAGCAGGGCACTTATTGGCAGGTCGGCGACACGTCCGGTGCAAAGGGCCAGAGCCTCGCCATCCGGCTGCAGGCGCAGGGTGGTCGTAAGGCCGGGTCCTGGCAAGATTTTGCGACGGGTGAGTATGGCGATCTGATCGACCTGCTGCAGGAACGGCTTGGATCGGTGACACTCAAGGAAACGCTGAGGGAGGCCCAGTCTTTTCTCGGCGAAGCCCCCTGCCCTGCCGTGCCTCGTACCGCCCGAAAGGCTGAGCACCCGGATGCTGCCTCCGCCAAACGCATCGCGCGGGCGCGGAAACTTTTCGCCGCTGGCAAGCCGGTTCTCGGCACCTTGGCTGCCACCTATCTGCAGGGGCGCGGGATCACACGGCTCGGCCCGGCCCTGCGCTATCACCCGCGGGTCTTCCTGCGGCAGGGCGAGGACGATCTTGATCCACCGCAAAGGGTCCCTGCCCTGCTGGCAAAGATCACCGACATTCGCGGCCAGATCACCGGCTGCGCGCGGTTCTATCTCGACCCCTCCACCGGCGGTTTGGCCGAGATCGAGAGCCCGAAGCGGATCCTCGGACAGCTGCACGGCCATGCCATCCGCTTCTGGTCCGGCAAGGCGCGCACCGATCTCGTCGTCGGCGAAGGTCTCGAGAATACCCTCTCGGTCGGCACGGCGCTGCTGGAGTTTGACCTCGCCTCCTGTCTCACTGCCACCCACCTCGGCCTCTTCATCCCGCCGCCGGGGATCACGCGCATCTGGATCGCGCGGGACAATGACGAAGCGGGACGCACTGCATCAAAGAAATTGCGTAACCAGCTGGAATCGCTTGGAATTGCCTGCGGTGATCTCGTCCCTGAACTGGGCGATTTCAACGACGATCTGCGGGCATATGGCAGAGATGCGCTGCGCCGGTCCCTGCTCAAGGCCATGAAGGCGCAAGGTCTGGAGATCGAGGACGGGTGAGCGCCAACCTCCCCGGTGATGTCCGACGGGACAAAGGTTCCGCCGGTTCGATCTGATCCCGTTTGGATAAGGGGAGCGATGGACCAGCGGGTCGGGGCTGAGTGCCCCTCGCCCGGGCAGCAATGCGCCCCGCTCCAGAAAATTCCCCTGAGCCTTCGGCTCATTCCTCGCGGGAGCAATTTTCCGGCCCTGGGCGCATTCTCCGCTTCGCTCCGATCCTGACGGATGCGGCCCGGTCGCCGCCGGTCCTGATATCGCCCCATCCAAATCGGGTCAGATCAAACAGAGGAACCAGACAATGCCCCATCAGACAGACATCCAAGAGGAGTCCGGCTTGACCTCCGCCATCCTCGACCACCTGTCGCTTCACGGCGCAACACCGGGACCCGGCGAGACCGATCATCGCCCCCTGCCCCAGCCCGACGAGGTCGAGCTCGCCATGGCGACGCTTTTCGACACCACTATCGGCCTCCTCACCGGCAGCCAGTTGGAAGACAATCTCGAAGAGATGCTCTGGTCCCTCACCTCGATCTTCCATCGCCGGCTTGCCCATATCCAGAAGCTTCTCGACGATAACGAATTCGAGGTCCGGGAAAGCTTGGGCGTTCAGGACGGCTCCGAGGTCGCCTCGGTCGAGCTGGAGCGCCTCCAGATGATTGGGCTTAAACTCTGGGACCATCGCGACGCCTTCGAGCAGATGCGCGATCTGGCCGTGGACCACTTCTCGGCCGCCACGGGTTCACCCTGGCTGCCCCGCACCGGATCCAAGGTCTCCCATCGCGGCCTTACCTCCGCCGTGGTGGACAGCCGGGCCTATCTCTCGGCCAAGCGGCGCAAGGAGACTGAGGTGCACTGCCCCGAAGGCACGCGGATCGCCTTTTCGGGCGGGGATTATCACGCCTATGATCTGATTTGGTCCGTCCTCGACGCCACCTTTGCCAAATACCCCGACATGGTGCTCTTGCACGGGGGCACGCCCAAAGGCGCTGAGATGATCGCGGCCCGATGGGCAGATACCCGTGGGGTCACCCAGGTGGTCTTCAAACCCGACTGGAAGAGCCACGGCAAGGCCGCTCCCTTCAAGCGCAACGACAAGATGCTCGAGACCATGCCCCAAGGGCTGATCGCCACCCCCGGTTCGGGCATCACCGAGAACATCGTCGACAAGGCCCGCAAGCTCGGGATCCGCATCAAGAGGATCGGGGCTTAGGCCCCGGTTCACGCCCCGCGCAAGAGGTCCTGTACGACGGAAGGCTTCTTGGCGATCAATGCCAGCAGAACCTGTGCTGGGCCTGTTGGGTGCCGGCGCCCGTGTTCCCAGTTCAGGAGCGTACCTTTCGCGACGCCAATGCTCTTCGCAAACTCGGCCTGGGACAGGCCCGTCCGTTGCCGGACTTCGGCGACATCGACCTCCGCCACGGACACTTCATGCACTTTGGCGTCGGCCAAATCGCCATTCGCGAAGGCCAGAGCCTCTTCGAGGCCCTTGGATACAGATTCAAATGCACTCATGTTGCGTCTCCATATTTCGCGACAAGCGCCTTGCTCATCTCTACCGCAGCAGCCTGTTCGGTCTTTGACAGGTTGGCTTTCTCATTCTTGGCGAAGACCGTGATCAGAAAGATCGGCATATGGGTCCCGCCAAAGACATACACCGTCCTGAAGCCGCCGCTCTTGCCGCTCCCCTCTCTCGGAATGCGGACCTTGCGCAGCCCGCCGCCGAGAGAGATGCCCGCTTCCGGATTGGCGGCAATGAAGTTGATCGCCGCCTCACGTTCCTGGTCCGACATGATTGCCTTGGCGCGCCTTTGGAATTCGGGCAGTTCGACCACTGTTTGCAATCGCGTCATGTTAAGTTCCATATAGGTTTCGGCGGCGTATGTGTCAATGACGTATAGCATGCACACTGGAAGGGCAAGTCAGCGACGGTTGCAAGAGTCAGGCAGTATGCCCTTTCAGTTGGTTGCGGCGACCAATGGCCAAGTGTCCTGTCGTATGTATTGACCGAACCGACCAGCCAGGCTCTCATTTCGGGCGATTGGATGGTTGCGGTGTCACGTGACGACCCGGCCTTTCGTTCCACGCTCTGACCGCCTCGAGTACTCATCTGCATCCTTGGCGCTTCAGCGAAGACAATGGGCGCGGTGGTGATCCTGTGGATGCGACTTTGACGTCTGGGTTTTGTCTTATCAGCGATCAGTTTAGAAGGGTCCCAAGGTCCCTGGCATCTCCCTCGTCTGGTCACTCACCTTCCTTCGAGGCCGCCGCACTTCTCCGTCTGTCTGAGTTGCATGACATGCTGGTCGCAGCTGTCGTCCCGTCCACAAAGGTTGTCGCCGATCTTTTTCCCCTGACCCTGCGGGCCATTCCTCGCGGATCAAAAAGACCGGCGCCTACCCCTCTCCGCTGCGCTTCGCCTTCGGTGTGGCCAGTCCTTGGCCAGCTGCAAGATGACCATCATTGCAACGCAAACAAGGAGAAGAGCAATGACCACGAACTGCATAAAATTCACCAGCGCCGACATCGAAACCGCCAAGGGCGTCGGCTCCATCTCGACCCTGACCTTCGACCTCGACATCACGGTCGAACCCGTCGCGAGCACCAACCCGATGGCCCCCACGCACCGCGTCCTCGGCCGCTCCCCGCGCGGCAAGCTGGTCGAGTGCGGCGGCATCTGGAAGAAGCAGAACAAGGAGACCGGCGCCGACTACTACACGCTGACCATCCGCGATCACGGCTTCAACGCCAACCTCGGCAAGGCCGCGAACCAGGACGATCTGTCCCTGCAGGCGATCATCCCGTGGGGCCCCAAAGACGCCGCGTGACGCAAAGAATCGGCTGGGGCAACCCAGCCGATTTCCGCTGCCTTCTAGGCCCCCGAAACGACTTGGTTATATGTTGGTCTGCCGTGATTGAAGAGCGGAACGGCAGCAAATGATCATAGTCCGTTTGTAAGGCCCGGCCGATACTGTTCGTTTTGGCACCCTAGGTTTCGAGGTGCTGTCGGCGTTTCGAGTCCTAGATCTGCATGTGTTTTGACAGCCGTGCAGTCGCATAAAACCAAAATAAAACAGATGGTTACAGAGGCATCGCCGCGAGACATGACCCAATATCTGCGTCGAAGATGTCGCTATTGTCCCTATATGTTGAGCCGCGGTGTTCCGTGATCGCTACAGGTTGTCGCCGCATCTAAACCGCCTGGTGCATCGAGTGGGTTCGAACCTCTGGGTGAAAATCGTTGTTAAGACTCATTTTTCCGTGTAGATGACGCTTTAAAGAGCGAAATCGCTGAAAAAGCGATATTTAGAGGGCAGGCGGATGCGAGATAGGTCATTCAAGGCTGATACGAAGGATCAACCCTTCGACGAGATCATCCTTCAGCAGGGAGAGTTGATTTCTGACCGTCTCAATATGTTGCGGCAGGAACAGTATCCTCCAGATGCCCAGAAAGGTCTACGTCAGTTTTCGCTGGCGGAGGTTGCCTACTATCTTGGCGTAACCCAGTCGACAATCAAGAAGCTTCACCTCGAGGGCAAAGGCCCCGAGCCTGAAACGTCGTCATCCGGAAGGCGTAGCTACTCTGCGGAGCAGATGCTCGAGCTGAGAGCTTATCTGGACAAACATGGTAGGCCCGGCAAGCGTCGATATGTTCCCTACCGACAGCCGGGCGAAGAGTTGCACGTTGTGTCTGTCGTGAACTTCAAAGGGGGCAGCGGGAAGACCACCACCGCAGCGCATCTCGCTCAGCATTTGGCGCTGAAGGGGCATCGCGTTCTTGCGATCGACTTGGATCCTCAGGCTTCGCTGACAGCTTTGCACGGTATTCAGCCTGAACTCGACAACGTGCCATCGCTGTATGAGACACTACGGTATGATGACGAGCGCAAGCCCATCTCCGAAGTAATCCGACCGACGAACTTTCCAAATCTGGATATCGTTCCGGCAAGCCTCGAACTGCAAGAGTACGAATATGATACCCCGGTTGCACTGACGAGCAGCGACCCCCATGAGGGCCGAACCTTCTTCACTCGGATATCCAAAGCGCTCGGCGAGGTTGATGAGCTCTATGATGTGGTCGTAATCGACTGCCCCCCTCAGTTGGGCTACCTGACGCTCACCGCTCTGACGGCCTCATCTTCGGTGATTGTGACCGTCCATCCTCAGATGCTGGACGTCATGTCGATGAGCCAGTTTCTTCTGATGTTGGGCGGGATCATGAAGACGATCCGTGACGCTGGAGCGAACATGCGCCTGAAGTGGTTCCGTTACCTCGTAACGCGATTTGAACCGACGGACGGCCCCCAAAAGCAGATGGTCGGGTTCCTCCAGGCAATGTTTCCAAATCAGATGCTGTCGGCTCCAGTGTTGAAATCGACCGCGATATCCGACGCAGGGATCACGAAGCAGACGCTCTACGAAGTCGAGCGGTCGCAGTTTGTCCGGACCACCTATGATCGCGCTGTCACTTCTTTGAACGACGTGAACGACGAGATCGCAGAGCTGATTCACAAGGCCTGGGGGCGCGAATGACCGACATTTTGACAGCCGTGCAGATCTCCGATTTTGACAGCTTTGCAACTGATCGGATGAGCGCAGAGCGTGGGCTGGATCGCAAAGCAAAGGAGTTAGCTTGATGGCTCGGAAAGACCTCCTGAAAAGCGTCATGAGCGGTTCCCCTGAGCAACCCAAGGATTCTGGCCGCTCTGGTTACGCAATGCGCGGTGCTTCGAAATCGATGAAAGTTTCAATCGACAGCCTCGCGGAGAACTCGAAGCGGTGTTGTCACATTAACGGTCCTGAGGTTGCTGGTTCATTGATCTGGGCGTAGGCGGTGTCGATGCAGACACAAAAGATCAGCTACAAACGCCACCGGTTTCCGCCTCAGATCATCGCTCATATTG
>Ga0208813_1000906_pt1 | contig 18344 bp, 15 predicted proteins | sample MalvireepMed_904_FD_184250 | JGI IMG/M metagenome (GOLD analysis project Ga0208813, IMG submission 184250) | Marine viral communities from the Global Malaspina Expedition - Malaspina viral metaG DeepMed_904 (SPAdes) (version 2) | ecosystem: Environmental > Aquatic > Marine > Oceanic | place... | reverse complement strand
TCCGTTGCCGGTAATTGGCTGGCCTACACCTTTGAGGGCAATGTGTTTGCCCGCTTTGGCGATGGCAGCGTTAAGCAATTGACCCGTGACGAAGCGCGCCAGCATAACTTACAAGCCATGACCGACGGCTCTTTAAGCTATCAGCAGGGCAATGACTTTTATGTGGTTGATATTAACTCTGGCCTGACCCGTCAGGTTGCCTCCATTAAGTTTGAAGATGCGCCAAAAGCCAACGAAGACCCAAAAGATTACTTAGCGAAAGAAGAACAGCAGCTTATTCAGTACGTGCAAAAAGAGCGCAAAGCAGCGGAAGAGCGTTTTGAACGTCAACAGCAGCTGCAGTCTCAAAACGCAAGCCTGGCTCCTAAGCCTTTCTATCTGGATAAGTCGAAGCAGTTAGTTCAGGCACGCTTATCGCCTCGCGGCGATAAAATTGTTGCGGCGATTAGCGAACCCAACAAATGGCGTGAAGACGGCGATATCATGCCAAACTACATTAACGAAGACGGTCGTATATCCAGCGAACAGGTACGTCGCCGTGTTGCCGATGCACAGCCCGATGAAGACCAGTTAGTGATTCTGGACTTAGAAAATCACACCGACACGGCACTGACTTACAATACGTTACCGGGCTGGAATGAAGACGTTTTAGCTGACGTTAAGCGTGAAAACCACGAAGCGCGAGGCGAGGACTATGAGTCGGAAGAAAAGCCACGTCCTATCCATTTAATGGCCGATTGGGGCTGGGAAAATGGGGCGATTCAGTGGAATGACAACGGCACTGAGCTGGCGGTTATGCTGGAAGCCTGGGACAACAAAGATCGCTGGATTGCGACCGTTGATTTCTCCGGCAAAAAATTAGTGCCACAGGATCGCCTGCACGATGATGCCTGGATTAACTATACTCACAACGAGTTTGGTTGGTTAAACGACGATAGCCTTTGGTTTATGTCTGAAGCCGATGGTTATTCGCATTTGTATGTGAAGCCGCTGAACGGTGACACTCAGCAGCTCACCGAAGGCAACTATGTCGTCGAAACGGCGGAGTTAAGCAACGACGCTGAGTACCTTTATTTTCAGGCGAACATTGAACATCCTGGCATTTACGAAGTTTACCGTGTAAAAACTGACGGTAGCTCAGAGCCGGAAGCGATGACGGATTTAGACGGTATGACTGCGTTTGAGTTGAGCCCGCAAGCAGACGAGCTGATTCTTACGCATTCAACGCCGCTTATGCCACCTGAGTTGTATCACAAGCAAGCTAATGCCGGTGATACGCCTGAACGCGTGACCCATACGGTGTCAGAGAAGTTCCTCAGCATCGACTGGACTGCGCCTGACGTTGTAGGAGTGGAGTCGAGCCATGTGGATGAGCCTGTTTACACGCGTATATACACGCCGGAAGGTTTTGATGCCGAGCGTGCAGAAGAATATCCGGCAGTGGTGTTTATCCACGGTGCAGGTTATTTGCAAAATGCGCACATGGGCTGGTCTGGTTACTTCCGTGAGTTTATGTTCCATAGCCTGCTGAATAAGCACGGCTACGTGGTCGCGGATCTTGATTACCGTGGCTCCAAAGGTTACGGACGCGACTGGCGTACGGCTATTTATCGCCAAATGGGCACGCCGGAAGTAGAAGATTTAGTCGATGTGGCGAGCTATTTGGAAACTAACCTGAATGTCGATGGTGACCGCCTTGGCACTTACGGTGGCTCCTATGGTGGCTTCTTAACCTTTATGGCGCTGTTTAAAGAACCCGGACTGTTTGAGGCGGGCTCTGCATTGCGTCCGGTCACTGACTGGGCACACTATAATGTCGGTTATACGTCCAACATTCTGAACCTGCCTCAGGACGATACCATTGCGTACCGCCAAAGCTCACCTATTTACTTTGCTGAGGGCTTAGAAGATGCGTTGCTGATCAATTCACCGATGATTGATGACAACGTATTTTTCCAGGACAGTGTACGTTTGGTGCAGCGCTTAATCGAGCTGAAGAAAGAAGACTGGGAAACGGCTATTTACCCGGTTGAACCGCACGGCTTCCGTCAGCCAGAAAGCTGGCTGAACGAATACCGTCGTATTTTCAAACTGTTCGAGGAAAACCTAAAGTAAGCACCTAAGCTTAGTCTTTATGGGGAACGGCGTCGCTCAAACGGCGCCGTTCTAGTTTATAAAGCAATAAGGCGGTTAATAAACCGGCTGCATGTATGTAGCTTACGTGCTGACCCACGAAATGGTCAGGCTGCCAACCCAATAACTCAACCACGACTTTGCCAATAAGCGCAACAAGAATTAGCCACATCCACTTTTTGCCGGCTTTAATATCTTTTATTAAGCAATAGCCAAGCAGTCCGTGCAGAACGCCGGACAAACCGACAAAAATAATGGTAAAAGGCAGTAGCCACAAAATGAGAGACGTCGCTGCTGAACTTAATAGTAATGCGTTGACGAGCCAGCGTGTATTCCAGTACTCCCGCCAAATAACCACAATGAGCGCCAGCCCTGCAAGATTAAACAGTGCATGAGTCCAGTTTAAATGAATAAAGTGGGTGGTAATAAGCGGCCAGCCTTGTGACATAACAGTTTCACTGTGAAAACTTAACTGCTGGTGCCACTGTGGCAATAGCTGCAAAACACAGCAAGTGGCCAGAATAAGAACAAGACCAACCCAGTACCGATTTAAATAGTGCATCTAGCGTCCTTTTCATTGCGTGCGCAAACTCAGCTTCGTATGATAGGGGAATTAAATGTGAATATGAATGAGGTTATATGAAATATCGCATTACCACACTGGTTGCGGCAATGCTTGCCGTTAGCGCCTGTCAGCCACAGCAGCAAGAAGTACGAGAGCCTGAAGCGGCGACCGGTTTTCAACAAAAGCAGTCAGTTAAAGCCGATGAATTTATGGTTGCAGCGGCAAACCCTCATGCGGTTGAAGCCGGATATAACGTTTTAAAAGCCGGTGGATCAGCAATAGATGCGGCCATAGCCGTTCAGGCAATGCTGGGGCTTGTCGAGCCGCAGTCGTCTGGTATTGGTGGTGGTGCCTTTATTTTATATTGGGACAATGAAGCAAAAAAACTGTACTCCATTGATGCTCGCGAAACGGCACCAATGGCTGCAACAGAAGAGCTGTTCTTAGATGAAAACGGTAATCCGCCGAAGTGGATAGATGCGGTCGTTGGTGGGCGCTCTGTTGGTACCCCAGGTATTTTGAGAGGGCTTGAGTTGGCCCATTCTAAGTGGGGCGAAAAAGAGTGGGGCAGCTTGTTTGACGACACTATTAAGCTGGCGGAACAAGGCTTTAAGGTATCTCCCCGACTCGCCAAACTTGTCGAGCTTGAAATTAATCCGGGCGTTAAGAAAATGCCGGTCGCCAGTGATTACTTTTTTCCAAACGGCGAGCCGCTAAAAGCGGGGCAGCTTTTGAAAAATGAAGAATACGCCAATAGTCTTAGTTTGATAGCCTCGCAAGGCGTTGATGTCTTTTACGAAGGCGAAATTGCGAAAGACATTGTCAAAGCCGTACAAAATAGCCCAATTGAGCCGGGCGTTTTAGCCTTAGAAGACCTGGCAAATTACGAAGCGAAACTGCGTGAACCCGTATGTAGTGAATATCGGGTGTATCAGGTATGTGGTATGGGGCCGCCGAGCTCCGGTGGCATTACTACGCAGCAAACCTTAGGCATTCTGGAGAGCTTTGACATTGGTAATTTAGAGCCTAACAGTGAAGAGTTTGTTCATCTGTTTGCGCAGGCATCTAAGTTAGCTTTTGCGGACAGAAACCAATGGATAGCCGACAGCGACTTTGTCGATGTGCCGGTAGAGGCTATGTTAAATAAGAACTACTTAGCCAAACGAGCTGAGCTGATTAGCGATAAAGATTTAGGTAAAGCGCAACCCGGTACTGAGCTATTGCCGAAGTACCAGCAAGATATCGCTTATGAGCGGCCGAATACGAGTCATGTTTCTATTGTCGATGACGAGGGCAATGTGGTGTCAATGACCACCAGCATTGAAATGGGCTTCGGTTCTACCGTTATGGCGAGAGGCTTTTTACTGAATAACCAGCTAACTGACTTTTCATTAGCGCCAGATGACGGAGAGCATAAATACGCCAATAGAGTTGAACCGGGTAAACGACCGCGCAGCTCTATGGCACCGGCAATTGTGCTTGATGAGAGCGGAAAACAGGTTCTTCATGCTATTGGCTCTCCCGGCGGAAGCCGCATTATTAACTATGTGACCCAAAGTCTGGTGGCTCTTCTGGACTGGAACATGGATATTCAGGACGCTATAAACCTGGGGCATGTTACTAACCGGAATGACTATACCTCGCTTGAAAAAGGGCGGGATATCAGCCAATTAAAGAGTGTTCTTGAAAAACGCGGTCACAATGTCAAAGTGCTTGATTTAAATAGTGGTTTACATGGTATAACCCTAACTGACAGTGGCAAATTAATTGGAGCAGCTGACCCGCGCAGGGAAGGTGTCGCGAAAGGGGAATAAAATGAAAAAACTGTTAAGTGGTTTATTAATGGTCGCTGCTCTAATTGGGCTAAGTGGCTGTAGCGATGACGAGGCCGTTGATCTGAATACAGCAACGCCAACGGAGGTCATTCAGGGGTTTTATCAGGCCGTTTATGAAGAGAAAGATCTCGAAAAAGCCAAACGTTTTTCATCACCGCGAATGGTGGATCTTATCAGCCATTATGCGGCGGTAAGCTCGGTTCAACGCTATGTGCTTGGCCGCTATTACGACAAAGTAGAACTGGAAGTGGTTAGTGATTCGCTGGGTGACTATTTAAATCACTCGGATGAACTCCGGGCAACTGTTTTGTTTGAGGGAGAGTATAAAGGCGAGTACAACAAGGACAGCCGCGATGTTGTACTCATCCAAAATGGGGACAGTTGGTTAGTCGACAGAATTCTCGACCCCAGATACCGTCCTTAAGTTATCCTTGCTTTAGGGTGTCTGTGTACGGAGGCCAGCCAAGAGGCTTACCTGCTAGCAAGTGCAGGTGAATATGATAAACGGTTTGGCCGCCGTGCTCATTGCAGTTCATGACTAAGCGGTACCCGTCTTTTGCAAAGCCATACTGAACGGCGAGCTTTGAAGCAACGACGTATAAGTGACCCACTAAATGGGCATTTTCTTCGTCAACGTCATTAACGGTCGCTATGGGCTCTTTCGGAATAATCAGCAAATGCACAGGCGCTTGCGGGTTAATATCTTTAAACGCGAGTGCTTTTTCGTCTTCGTAAACAATGTCCGCCGGAATTTCACGGTTGATAATTTTAGAAAATATGGTTTCTTCTGCCATGCCCAATTCCTTGTGTCTTAGTGTCACTCAATGGTAACCACAGCAGCTCTACGGGGCAACTTTAGTTAAGGTTTTCAGCAAGCTTATATTGACCATGAGACTTGCCACAGAAAACCAAATCAACCATTGGGTGTTGAATTTCCTGCTCTGATAAGTCCATTTCCAGGCTACTTTCGCTAACGTATGTTTGAATAGACGAGTTGTTCACCAGAATATGATACCAGGGCTGATTTTTTGATGGTTTCGTCGTCGCCATTTTGTCATACCAGCTGTCGGATAGGGTAAACTCCGGGTCAGCATCAATAATCACTCCGCGGTATCCATATATTGAATGAGTGACAAGTTGTCCTATTGAAAATTTGGCTTCAACCATGATGACGGTTCCTTGTTATCTAACAATGTTTTTTTATCGGCCAAAGCGTGCTAAAACTGAAGTGACATTTACACTTTAATAACAGTTGGAAAAACGCATGCTTGAGTCGAATGACAATCGAAACTTTATGCGAATGTCGATAAACGCAGACGCCAAGGTGACTTTTGAAAAATCTGGTGAGACACAGTCTTTTAATGCGGTTTGTCTGGATTTAAGTGCAGAAGGGCTGTCGTTGAAAGTACCGGTGGAACTTGAGAAAGGGCAGCAGTTAACAGCGGAAATTGTTTCAGCGAGTGGCGTGCCATCGTTAAAAGCAACCGCTGAAGTCGTTCACAGCCAAAGGCTGGAAGACAACAGCGGCGATTACATACTGGGTTGTCGAATTATCTCAATGGACTAATTTCGACCTCTGGTTACATGACTCGCATGCCTGGTTTTGCACCATCGTGAGGGTTCAGGATATAGATTTCATCCTTCCCGGGGCCTGCGGCTAACACCATACCTTCTGACATGCCGAAGCGCATTTTCCGTGGTGCCAGGTTGGCAACCATCACTGTGTGCTGACCAATCAGCTCTTCAGGCTTATAAGCCGATTTAATGCCCGCAAAAACCTGACGCTGCTCGCCGCCCAGGTCCAGCGTTAACTTAAGTAGCTTGTCTGCACCTTCAACGTGTTCAGCGTTTGCAATGAATGCCACACGCAGGTCAACTTTGGCAAACTCATCAAACGAAATTTCATCGGCGATAGGCTCTTTCTTTAATTCATCGTTTGTCACTGCCGGCTGCTCTGCCGTTTGTGGTTGCTGCTGTTTAGAATCTTCAATCATGGCGTCAATGTCTTTCATGTCAATGCGCTGCATTAGCGCTTTAAACTTGTTAATTGGGTGGTCAGTCAATGCGGTTTTGTGACTTTCCCAAGTGAAAGTGTCGTTCAGGAAGTGCTGAACGTCTGCTGACAGCTTTGGAAGCACTGGGGTCAGATAGACCATAAGTACACGGAACAAGTTAATACCTAATGAGCAAATTTCGTGAACTTCCTGCTCGGCACCTTCTTTTTTAATAAGCTGCCAGGGTTCTTTGTCAGCAATGTATTGGTTAGCGCGATCCGCCAGCGCCATTATGTCACGCATGGCTCGAGAGAATTCGCGCTTCTCGTACAGTTCAGCAATGTCTGCTCCAGCTGACTGGAAGTCTTCCAATAATGCTGAGTCAGCCACATTTGAGGACAATTTGCCGTCAAACTTTTTCTGAATAAAGCCGGCGCAACGACTGGCGATATTAATGACTTTACCCACTAAGTCAGAGTTAACGCGTTGCGCGAAGTCCGTCAGGTTCAGGTCTAAATCATCAATGCGGCTCGTTAATTTGGCAGCAAAATAATAGCGCAAATACTCCGGGTCTAAGTGATCCAGGTAGGTTCTTGCTTTTATAAAGGTACCTTTAGACTTAGACATTTTAGTGCCGTTAACGGTAATGAAACCGTGCGCCCATACATTAGTCGGTTGGCGGAAGTCCGCGCCTTTGAGCATGGCTGGCCAGAATAAGCTATGGAAATAGATAATGTCTTTGCCAATAAAGTGATACAGCTCTGCCTCGCTGTTGGCTTGCCAGTAAGTGTCCCAGTCAGCCTTGCCGGTAGTATCGCAGTAGTTTTTAAAGCTGCTCATGTAGCCAATTGGCGCATCCAGCCAAACGTAGAAATACTTGTTTTCGGTACCCGGAATTTTAAAGCCAAAATAGGGTGCGTCGCGGGAAATATCCCAACGCTGCAAGCCTTGCTCAAACCATTCATTAAGCTTATTGGCCATTTCATTTTGCAACGAGCCTGAGCGTGTCCAACTTTTCAGCATGTCGCCAAAAGCGGGTAAATCGAAGAAGTAGTGTTCTGACTTACGGAGTTCGGGTTCTGCGCCAGAGACAACAGACTTCGGATTCTTTAAGTCTGTAGGGGCGTAAGTTGCGCCACAAACGTCGCAGTTGTCGCCGTATTGATCTTCCGCACCGCAGTCAGGGCAGTCCCCTTTAACAAAACGGTCGGGCAGAAACATTTCTTTTTGCGGGTCATACAGCTGCTCGATAACCTCGGTTTTTATATGTCCTGCTTTGTCGAGACGGTTATAAATGGTTTCGGCCAGCTCTTTGTTTTCGTCACTGTGCGTGCTGTAGTAGTGGTCAAAGCCCACTAAAAAGTCGCTGAAGTCCGCTTCGTGTGAGCGCTGCATATCGCCTATCATTTGTTCCGGCGTAATACCCAGCTGCTGAGCTTTTAGCATAATGGGGGTGCCGTGTGCGTCATCGGCGCACATGAAATGGCATTCATGGCCTCTTAGCTTCTGGAAACGTACCCAGATATCGGCCTGAATGTAGCCCAACATGTGGCCTATATGAATAGGTCCGTTAGCGTATGGTAATGCATTGGTCACTAGAATTTTTCGTGCGGATTGGCTCATGCGAAATTATGCTTCCGTATTCGTTAATTAATTTAAGTCAAACCCAAAGTTACTGTGACTCATGTTACCATAGCCTATGCTCGATACACAGCTACAACAGGACGTCCAATGGCAACTTTTTTCGACAAAATATTCCCGAACGGCATACCGAATGAGTGGGTAACAGGCTCTGGTAATACGCGAGTGCTGAATGTGCCTTTTGCTGCTGGTGAGCCGCTGTTAAAGTCGTTAAAAGAGCAAGACTCGCTGGCCGGGTTTGACTGGGAAATAAACAGCCAAGTTGAAAAGCTTAAAAACTCGCAGCCCGATTTGCCGTTAACGACCGGTAATGTCATTGTGGTGTCGTCGGGCAAAGGCGGCGTTGGTAAGTCGTCTGTTAGCGTGAATTTGGCGTTAGCACTCAGTCAACTGGGTGCCAAAGTGGGTTTGTTGGATGCGGACATTTACGGACCTTCAATTCCGACAATGTTGGGTAAGGGCGCTAAAGAGCCGGAGCTAACCGCAAATAACAAGATGGTTCCCATGGAGCGCCATGGTATTTACGTGCATTCACTGGGTTATTTGGTGGATGAAAAGGACGCCACAATTTGGCGCGGACCAATGGCCAGTGGCGCATTACAGCAGCTATACAAAGACACCGCATGGCCTAATTTAGATTACCTAATTGTTGATATGCCTCCGGGTACCGGCGATATTCAATTAACCATGGCACAGAAGCTGCCGGTAACAGGCGCTATTGTGGTAACAACACCTCAGTCGGTGGCATTGCGAGACGCCGAAAAAGGCATTGCTATGTTCAATAAACTGAACATTCCGATGATAGGCGTGTTGGAAAACATGAGTTATTATCAGTGTCCTAGCTGTGGGCATGAAGATCCCGTATTCGGGCAGGGCGGCGGATTCGATATCGCCAAGGAAAATAAGCTGCCGGTGCTGGGACAGTGGCCGCTGTCGACAGAGCTACGCGATAGTCTGGATGGTAACGAACCATTGCTGTTAAAACAGCCAGAGCACAAGTTGAGTCAATTAATTCTGGAGTCAGCACAATATGTTGCTGCCAACCTCTATTATCAGCAGAAAAATTCGCTATAGTACGCGCTATAGAAAGTATAAAGACAACAGTCACAGGTGAATAAGAATGCGCTTAACCGATACCGAAATAGAACAACATTTAGCGGAAGGAAAAATAGGGGTAACACCGGCGCCTAAGGCGACGGATATTTCAGGTGTTACTCTGGATATTCACCTCGGTAATGAGTTTCGGGTTTTGCAAGACCACGCAGCGCCGTTTATTGACATAAGCGGTTCGCGCGAGGCGATAGAAGCGGCTATTCATGAAGTGATGAGTGATGAAATCAAACTCAAAGATGGTCAGGCGTTTTTCATTCATCCGGGGGAGTTTGCGTTAGCGGTAACTCATGAGTCCATTCAGCTGCCCGCGGACATGGTCGGTTGGCTTGATGGTCGTTCGTCGTTAGCACGTTTAGGGTTAATGGTGCACGTTACCGCTCACCGAATTGATCCGGGTTGGTCCGGGCAAATTGTGCTGGAATTTTATAACAGCGGAAAGTTACCTTTAGCGCTGCGCCCAGGTATGAAAATAGGGGCTATCAGCTTTGAGCCGCTGGGGCAGGAATGTGCGCGACCATATAATAAAAGGGATGACGCTAAATACAAAGATCAGCACGGCGCGGTTGCGTCACGCATTTCTGCCGACGGCGGTTAAGCGCTTTCCACCAGAAGCTGGTGTGCCGCCTGCTCTAAGGTATTCAGCAGGCTGTTGGTATTATGACGATAATGAACGTCGGTGTCGCTTGTCAGGCCGCCAATAACAGGTACTGGTAAACCCTTTTCTTGCTTGTTACTCAAAATTAGGTCAACTACCTGCTGGCCTAATTCAAATTTCATAAATTCCAGTTTTTCTGCTAGTGATAACTCACCCGCAGGACCGTGCTCGTCGACCAAATTATCAATAAATACGATCTTGGCCCGAGTGTTTTTCAGCGCTTCACAAATTTCCGGCACTAATAGCGGTGGCATGACGGAGGTCATAAAACTGCCCGGTCCTATAAGAATGAGCTGACTGTTTTTAATATGACGAACAGCCTCAGGGGTGGCTTTAACCTGACCCGAAAGCTCAAGCTTGTGAGGCATGCTGGGCAGTTTGTCGATATGAATTTCGCCGTGACATTGAATGCCGTCACTGGTAGTTGCGATAAGATCCGTGGGGCATTCCGACATAGGAAGAATGCGGTTGTCGACATTAAGCAGTCGGCTTAAAAGCTGAATGCCATCGAGCGGGCGCGCGCTTAACTGATCCAGTGTATAGAGCAGTAAGTTACCTAAATTATGGCCTTTTAGCGCCGAATCCGAGTCAAAACGATAGTTAAGAACTTCGGCCGCCAACGGCTGCTCAACCAGTTGCGACAGGCAGTTACGAATATCGCCCCAGGCTATGCAGTGCTGAGAGGCTCTCAAAAGACCGGTTGCACCGCCGTTATCGGTTGTTGCCACAATACCAACCAGCTTATGCTTCATGAACGACAACGTCGAAAGTACACGACCCAGACCGTGTCCACCGCCAATTGCGGTGATACATCTTAGTGATTGAAGTTGCATGTGGCTCCTTTTACTGCCAAGGCCGGGCTGTTTGTGTCTTTTAGCGCACCTTAGCCGATTTTTTGTTAGTTATGCAAGCCCCGCCGACTGTGTAACAATAGATACAGCAGGAGGATGTATGCCACTAACTTTCGATAATCAGTTTGCTAATAAGTTCCCGGAACTTTGTCACGCACAAAAAATACAACCTGATGGTCAGGCAAAATTGCGATGGGTCAATGACGCTTTGTGGAAGTCACTCAGTCATGACTTTCCTCCGAAAGAACTGGCGGATTGGGTTGTCGGAAACCAAGACTGGCCGGGCACTGAGCCGGTAGCACAAAAATACGCAGGGCATCAGTTTGGGCATTTTAATCCATACTTAGGTGATGGTCGCGGTTTGTTGGTGGGTCAGGTAATAACGGCTAACGAGCGTTATGATCTGCACGTAAAAGGTGCGGGGCCAACACCTTACAGTCGAGGTGGTGATGGTCGTGCGGTGCTGCGCTCATCTATTCGTGAGCTGTTAGCCAGTGAGGCGTTTCAAGCACTGGGTATTCCAACGACACGTGCGTTGGCGTTGGTATCGACAGAAGGGCGAATTCAACGGGAAACGATAGAACCCGGAGCAATGCTGGTTCGAGTTGCCCGCACACACATTCGTTTTGGTCATTTTGAACACTGTTTGTACCGAAACTTAGAAGACAGTGCTAAGCGACTTTGGCAGCAAAGCATTGAAGAACTCTGGCCTAGTGCGGCGGACAAAACTGTATCTGAACAATTCCGCTATGTCGTTAACGCGACGGCTGAGATGATAGCAAAATGGCAGGCGTACGGTTTTGTGCATGGAGTTATGAATACAGACAATATGAGCCTGGCCGGAGAAACCTTCGACTATGGTCCCTATGCCTTTTTCGACGCCTATAAGCCTAACCATATTTTTAATCATACTGATCACGCCGGTCGGTACGGCTTTATGCAACAGCCCGGTGTGGGTTTATGGAACTTAAAAAGACTTGCTCATGCGTTGGGTTTATTTGCCGGTGACGCGCCTGTTGATGACGTATTGGACGACTATGAACCGGCGTTAAGGCAAGAATTCCTAAAGGTTATGAAGCAACGGCTTGGGTTAACTCATGTCGATGATGATGAAACTTGTTGGTCGCTAATTAGTGGCTGGCTGATGCTTCTGGAAACTTATCAGCTCGATTACAACCTAAGTTACAGGGCGTTGGGCGCGCTGTTCGATAACGATTCGCAAGCGCTGAATGGCCCGTTAGAAAAAACAGCGACAGAAATAAAAAGTAAGGGACAGAGCTGGTTGAGTGATTACTGCAAGGCAGTTGCCAATAAGCCTGACACGGCAACAATGAAGCAAGTGAATCCGCTGGTGATTTTACGCACTCATCATGCGCAATATGTTATTGAGCAGGCTGAACAGGGCGACGATAAACCGCTGACGGATTATGTCAGCGCACTGATGACACCCTTTGATGAAACCCATAATAATACTCGCTGGGTATTACCACCAGAGCCGGGCCAAGCGCCGGCTGAACTGTCATGTTCCAGTTAATGAGCATTGCGGTTAGTGCCGGGATAGGACAAAATCAGTCATAACTAAACGTACGATAAGAAAGGAAGCCGATAATGGGACTAATAAAGGGGTGTTTGCTGGTATCTGCCGCTATGCTGTCAATGAGTGCAGCAGCCCAGCAATGGTCTGTACCGGCACCGCAAGAGTTCGAAAAAACAACGATATGTATGGAAGGCGTTGACTCGCCTTTGTCGGTTGAACTGGCTGATACTCAGCCTCAACAAGCCCGGGGCCTTATGCAGCGAGAGTCACTGGGTGAGTACGAAGGCATGTGGTTTCGCTATAATCATGAGCGACCTGGGTACAGCGGTTTTTGGATGTATCAGACCTTAATTCCGCTGGATATCGCTTACCTTAATAAACACGGGGAAATTGTGAAGACATTTACGATGCGTCCTTGCCGAAGTACCGATCCGAGCCAGTGTAAAAGCTACTCACCGGGTAAACCTTACTGGAGCGTTTTGGAAGTGAACGCGGGGTTCTTTTCAGAGCATGACGTTCGACTGGGCGATAAAGTGTCTTTAGCGAGCGAGAATGGTTCGTGCATAACGAACAATAAGAACGAACAAAAATAACGATATAACAAAAAGGAGATGAAATGAAATACGCACTAGCAGGCCTAATTGGGCTTACCGTATTAACCGGCTGCGGTCCGGCAAGCGAAGAAGCGAAGCCGACTGAGAAGGCTGCCGCCGATATTAAAGGTTCCGCGTTTAACCCAAATTATAAAAACTACTTAAAAACGTTGGCGTCGGACGAATTTGAGGGACGTGCGCCCGCGTCAGAAGGTGGAGAGAAAGCGGTTAGCTTTATTGAAAACCATTTCCGTGAGTGGGGCTTAAAGCCGTATGACGAAGAAAATAACTCATACCGTCAACCGTTGCCTTTGGTGAAGTTAATGCCTTACAAAGTCAGTTCGTTGAGCTTTTCGGGTGAGTCAGCACCGGAGTCGATGGAGTATCGTACAGAGATGATGGCGTGGACACCACGGGTTGTTGAAGAAGTTAACCTAAACGACAGCGATGTGGTCTTTGTGGGTTACGGTATCGTGGCGCCAGAGTATGACTGGAATGACTACGAAGGCCTGGACGTCGAAGGAAAGACGGTCGTTATGTTCGTCAATGATCCGGGTTACGCAACGGGCGATCCGGAACTTTTCAATGGTAACGCAATGACTTACTACGGCCGTTGGACATACAAATATGAAGAAGCAGCACGTCAGGGTGCAAAAGCGGCATTTGTGATTCACCAAACTGGCCCGGCAGGTTATGGCTGGGGCGTGGTTGCAGGCGGATCACCGGTACGTTTTGACTTAAAACGTGAAAATAACAATATGGATCGCGCTGCCGTTGAGGGCTGGGTCACAGAAGAGAGCGCCAATGCATTATTTGCTTCTGTCGGCAAAAATGTTGAGCAAATGAAGGAACTTGCCGTATCTGGTGATTTCAAGCCACAGCCATTAGGCATTCAAGCCTCGATGACCATTAATAATAAATACGAATACCTGGACACTAATAATGTCATTGGTTATATCGAAGGCACTAAGTATCCGGAAGAGCACGTTATTTACATGGCTCATCACGACCACTTAGGTATGGATCCGGTACGTGAGGACGACCCGATTTACAATGGTGCTCAAGACAATGCCTCGGGTACTGCAGCTTTGATGGCCATGGCTGAAGAGTTCTCTAAACAACCGCGTCCTGAGCGTTCTATTGTCTTTGCTGCGGTAGGCGCAGAAGAAAGTGGCCTGCTGGGCTCGGCCTGGTATGCAAATAATCCGCTGTTACCTCTGGGTAAAGCTGTTGGCGGAATTAATATGGACGTAATGAATGTCTATGGCCCTATGAAAGACATGGTGGTTGTCGGTTATGGTAATTCAAATATGGATGACTACTTGAAACTTTACGTTGAGGCCCAAGATAGATATATAGCACCTGAGCCAACACCAGAAAAAGGCTTTTTCTACCGTTCAGATCACTTCAATCTGGCGAAGAAAGGTGTACCAATGCTGTATGCAAAAGGCGGTAATGATCACTTTACGAAGGGTCGTGAGTGGGGCGAAGAGCAACGAGCTATTTTCAACCGCGATGCTTACCATAAGCCTGCTGACGAGTTTGATGAAAACTGGGATTTACGAGGCGTACAGCAAGACATGTCGCTATTTTATGCGGTAGGTGAAGAGTTAGCGAACTCTCGCGAGTGGCCTAAATGGGCACCAGGTAATGAGTTTGAAGCTGCCCGTAAAGCGACACAAGATATGCGCAAGTAAAACCTTAGATAACTTGGCTGGAACAGATATTCTGTCTTGTTGTCTTAACTGATAGAGAGTTGTAGGAGTCGTTATGACAGATAAACGAGATAAGCTTTATATACGTTTCAGCCAGGGCGGGCAAAGTGCCCGGGGGCGTTCATCCGCTTCCGGGAACTGGTTTACCCGCATTCTTGGCTTATTATTGCTGTTGGTCATTGTTGGTTTGGGGCTGGCTTTTGGCTTGGTTATTGCCGGTATTTTGCTATTACTGATGATACCGGTGCTTTGGCGCCAACGTCATACCATTAAACAAGTATGGCGTATGCGCAAACAAGCGAAACAACATTACCAGAATCAACAACGTCAATATGAACAGCAGGAAAGTTACCGTCAGCAAGCGAACCACAAAGAGAACAGTTCCAATGGCTCAGTCATTGACGGTGAATACGAAGTAAAAGATAAAGACGAAACAAAGCGTTAATTAATTTTTTTTGTTTCACTTAAAAGAAAACCGGAGCCCTGAAGCTCCGGTTTTTTTATGGCTATTTACTATTGCGCCAATTTATTCTTCAGCCTGTTTGGGTGGGAATATCTTTCTCACCACATAGAAGAATAGGGGCACAAAGAATATTGCCAATACCGTACCACCAATCATACCGCCGATAACCCCGGTACCAATAGCGTTACGACTTGCGGCACCCGCACCGTCACTTAAGGCCAATGGCATAACACCAAAGATAAAGGCAAGTGACGTCATCAGAATAGGGCGCAGACGTAGTCTAACCGCTTCCATGGTGGCCTCAAGCAACTCTTTACCTTGTGCTTGCAAGTCTTTGGCAAACTCAACGATGAGTATGGCGTTCCTTGCTGAGACCCCCACGGTCGTTAATAGACCGACCTGGAAGTACACGTCGTTGGAAATACCGCGCAGCATCACCGCAACAACGGCACCCAAAATACCTAACGGCACAACCAGCATGACGGAGAATGGAATAGACCAGCTCTCGTACAGTGCGGCCAGGAATAGGAACACAACCAGAATAGATACGGTATAAAGTATCGGAGCAAAGTTACCAGATTGACGCTCCTGCAATGAAATACCTGTCCACTCAAAACCAATACCCGGCGGCAATTGAGCAATTAAGTTCTCAATTTCGGTCATGGCTTCACCGGTACTGATGCCAGGAGCTGCCTGACCCTGAATTTCCAGTGCGGCAACGCCGTTATAACTCTCCACACGCTGCGGACCATAGGTCCATTCCCAGCTTGAGAAAGAGCTAAAGGGCACCATATCGCCTTGGTTATTACGTACGTACCATTCGTTAATATCCTCAGGCAGCATACGGTCGTCAGCTTCACCTTGCAGATACACTTTTTTGACTCGGCCGCGGTCAATGAAGTCATTAACGTAGGCAGAGCCCCAGGCGGTACTCAGGGTGTCGTTAATACTAGCTATGGTCAGACCTAAGGCTTGTGCTTTTTCAAAGTCGATATCAATACGCAGCTGCGGCGCATCGGGTAAGCCATTAGGGCGAACCTGCACTAGTTTCTCGTTCTGTGATGCCATTCCCAGCAATTGGTTACGGGCTTCAGTAAGGCCTGCGTGACCAATGTTGCCACGATCCTGCAGGAACAGGTTGAAACCACTGGAAACACCTAGCTCGGGAATAGGTGGCAGGTTAAAGGCAAAAACCATGGCTTCTTTAATACCAGCAAAGAATCCAAAAGCACGACCAATAACTGCATCGACGCTTTGGCTCTCATTACGCTCGTCCCAGTCTTTCAGGCGAACGAAAGCGATACCATTTGCCTGACTGCGCCCTGAGAAGCTAAAACCAACGACGGAGAATACCGATTGTACTGCGTCTTCCTGGTTCAGGTAGTAGTTTTCTATCTTATCCATAGTCGTAACGGACTGTTCCAGCGTCGAGCCAACCGGAAGCTGCATTTGCGTCAGGAATACACCACGGTCTTCATCGGGCAGGAATGCAGCGGGCAGACGAGTAAATAAGAAAACCAGTACGCCAATAATACCTAAATAGATAAGCCCGAAACGCATGGTACGACGCAAGATATAATGGATAGAATTGGTATATTTAACCGTCCATTTTTCCAAAGTGCGGTTAAACCAGCCTAATGGTCCCCAACCTTCGTTTTTGTCATGTTTTACTGGCTTCAACAATGTTGCACAAAGAGCCGGCGAGAAAATGATTGCGACAAGCACAGACAGACCCATAGACGTAATTATGGTCAATGAGAATTGTCGGTAAACGGCCCCCGTTGAGCCGGGGAAGAAGGCCATAGGCGCGAATACTGCGGCCATGACGACACCAATGGCTATCAATGCGCCGGTAATTTGCCCCATAGACTTAATAGTGGCTTGTTTAGGAGACAAGCCCTCCTCGGACATAAGCCGCTCAACGTTCTCGACAACAACGATGGCATCATCCACCAGAAGACCTATCGATAACACCATACCGAACATGGTTAGCGTGTTTATCGAAAAGCCAGCCAGAGCCATAACGCCCATAGTACCTAGAATAACCACTGGTATAGCCAGGGTAGGAATAAGTGTCGCCCGCAAGTTCTGCAGGAAGATAAACATGAGCAGGAAAACCAGAATAATGGCCTCGATTAGTACCTGCGCAACCTCTGAAATTGAAATTTTGATAAACGGCGTGGTGTCATAAGCGGTCACCATTTCCATACCGTCAGGGAAAAACTCCTGCAACTCTTCGATGCGCGCATTAACGGCTTCAGCCGTTTCAAGCGCATTGGCACCGGTTTGCAAGTTAATAGCGAGGCCGGTTGCGGGCTTACCGTTATAATTGGCTTCAATCGAGTAGTTCTCAGCACCTTTCTCGACACGCGCAACGTCTTTTAAGCGCACCTGAGAGCCGTCCGGCATAACTTTCAGAGTGATATTTTCAAACTCTGAAACCTCTGATAAGCGTGTTTGAGCAATAATGGTCGCATTCAATTGTTGACCGTCAATTGCTGGTGTACCACCGAGTTCACCGGCAGCGACCTGAGCGTTCTGCGCACGTATCGACGACTTAAGATCATCCATGGTCATGCCGTAGTTAACCAGCGCTGAAGGGTCAACCCAAATACGCATGGCGTAAGGCGCACCAAACAACTGGACGTTACCAACACCGGTTGTCCGCGCAATAGGGTCCTGAATATTGGAGGCAATGTAGTCACTTAAATCGGTTTGGGTAAAGCGATCATCTTTTGCGACCAGCGCCAAAACCATTAAGAAAGAGCTACTGGACTTACTGACGGTAATTCCCTGTGCCTGTACTTCCTGAGGTAGCTGTGGCGTTGCCTGGGAAAGCTTATTCTGCACCTGTACTTGCGCAATGTCCGGATCTGTACCGGACGCAAATGTCAGGCTGATAGTCGCGTTACCAAAGTTACTTTGCGAGGAGAAGTAGAGCAGGTTGTCGATACCTGTCATATTCTGCTCAATAACTTTGGTTACAGTATCAGACACGGTTTCCGCGTTTGCGCCAGGGTAGTTGACTTGTATTTCAACTGCCGGTGGCGCAATGGTCGGGTACTGGGCTACCGGTAGCTGAATGGTTGCAATGGCACCTGCCATCATGACCAACAGCGCGATAACCCAGGCAAATATGGGTCGATTAATAAAAAACTTAGCCATTGATGAATCCTTTACTGCTGTTCATTAGAGGCAGAGTTCGAAATTTGGACCGTTGCGCCCGGACGAACTTTCTGAAGGCCTGAG
>Ga0208813_1000897_pt1 | contig 18478 bp, 20 predicted proteins | sample MalvireepMed_904_FD_184250 | JGI IMG/M metagenome (GOLD analysis project Ga0208813, IMG submission 184250) | Marine viral communities from the Global Malaspina Expedition - Malaspina viral metaG DeepMed_904 (SPAdes) (version 2) | ecosystem: Environmental > Aquatic > Marine > Oceanic | place... | reverse complement strand
CGACAGGGCCTTTTGACGGTACTCAACAGCTTTGTCGCCGTCGTTAAACGCATTCTCGTCTGCTACGGCACTTGTCGATAAGCCTAAAGCAACCGCTGTAAAAAGTACGGATAGTGATTTTTTCATTCGTTATACTCCCATTGTAAGACTTACATATCGGTAAGTCATTGAAATTATTGACTTGCTATTAATGTAAGACTTTTTAGATTTTTCCATGCCTATAATACCCCTTATTTATCGCTACTTCTTAACTTGAATTATCATATCTACTGAATAATTTTTTTTGAAGTTCTGAGTGTCAGTTGTGTGCCAAAACCGGACGTCTAAAGTGTCTTTTATGGTAATCTGAAGAGATTAAGTAGCATATGAGCGTCTGGCATTATTTGGGTGCCTCAGTTTCCCAAAAGGAATTGTAAATGAAACTATTATCTAGGCTTATCTTTCTGTGTTTAGTTTTGGCAATTTCAGCATGCTCTGAAAGCTCGCAGCAAGCTGATCCTGATTTTCAACCCCATGGTAGTACAACCAGTTTGATCTCAGATACGAGCCCGGTGGTCATCGTTGATGAAGCACACAATAATTTTCTTACCATCTCAGGTCGGTATAAACCTTTCGAGCAAGTTTTGTCGAACAATGGTTATAAGGTCAGGTCGAATACTAAAAGTTTCACATCAGATAGTTTGAATAAGACCGGTATTCTAGTAATTGCCAATGCACTAGATCGTAATAGGAGTGACTGGCAACCACCGTTTGGCAGTGCATTAGATGGTGATGAGGTTGATAACATCAAAAAGTGGATTAGTGATGGAGGTTCACTTTTGTTAATCGCAGACCACACCCCGTTTCCAAAAGTTGTCGAAAATCTTGCACTCGCCTTCGGTTTCGAATTTAGTAATGGACATGTTGGGTCTTATGTATTTCGGAGTGCAGATAACACTCTCGCTGAGCACCCTATTACAACCGGTACGAGCAATAGTTCGTCACGAGAGCCACTTATGCCTGTTTCTACGAAAGCGTTGAATGAGAAGAACCCACCTTTCGGTCAAGTAACGCAAGTAAAGACCTTTGGCGGATCTGCATTCAAAGCTCCTGATGAAGCAACGTCATTGTTAACAATTGGGCACGGTGCTGTGTCTATAGAGCCGCTCATACCATTTCAGGTTACTTCTTCGACACCTAGAATATCAATGAACGGCTGGAGCCAAGGAGCCGTTCTCAAGTTTGGAAAAGGGCGTGTAGCCGTATTCTCTGAGGGTATGATGTTTTCGTCACAAGTGGATCTTAAAACAGGTAAAAAATATGGTTTAAGAGCCGTTGGAGCCGAGCAAAACGAGCAATTTATGCTCAATATTTTCTTTTGGCTTTCGAGTGCTAATTAATCGCGAAGCGAGCTAGCGTTTTACTGTCTTAATCGATAAAAAAAGATATTAGATTGAACTTCCGCTACTCGCTCAAAGCGGTCCTAGCGTTCATCTAATTTTTTCTGCGATGGCAGGTATATTACTGGTATTGTATAAAAGAGATATAAGTTTTTCGGGTAACCTCCCTAGCTACCCTTCAAAAAGTTAAATTGTACAGCGTGTAATCGATAGGACTACTGGATAAAATATGGACATTGCTTTATTCGATTTTGATGGCGCCATCACGCAATGCGATACCTTCACGCCATTTGTAAAAGCCGTCATTCCTCGTAACAGAATGCGTTTAGGACAGATTCTTTTAGCGCCATTAATCATTGGTCATCGATACGGTTTAGTGTCGTCATCTTATATCCGTCAGAAAGTAGTTCAAGTTGGCTTTAAAGGCTTATCAGCCTCAACTATCGCAGAGTTGGGCTACCAACATGCTGATTCACTTATACCAATGGTTCTGCGTCCTCAAGCAATAGAGCGCTTAAAGTGGCATAAAAGCCGTGGAGACCGAATACTCATTGTCTCTGCTACGCTCACGGTCTACCTCGACCCGTGGTGTAAAAAACTGGGCTTTGAAGCTTGTGGAGTTAACCTTGAGGAAAAACACGGCCAGCTGACGGGGCGATACCTGGATGGCGATTGTACGGCGAGGAAAAAAGCTGACAGAATCCGTTCCGTTGCCAACCTGGATGAGTATGACCATGTTTATGCTTACGGAGATACCGTTGAGGATAACGAAATGCTTGATTTGGCCGATACGAAATACTTTAACTGGGAAGAGGTCAGTTAACTTTTACTCGTCAGACTTCGAAGACTTAGTCGAGGGTCCGCCGGGATTCGTACAGAATTCGCCAAAAGAAGTCTAGTGTCTTGATATTTAATAGTTTTATTATTTTTTAGCCAACGTAACATTGCGTCAACAGGCCCAGACCTAAGGTTCCAAAAGTTCGCCAAATAATTCACGAGCTTTTTCTCTTGCTAAGCTCAGTGCTCGTTGACCATCTTCAGTGCAGCGATAGTATTTACGAACTTTCCCGTTGACCTCGCGTTTTTCACTTATCAAATAACCATTTACTTCCATTTTATGCAGCATCGGATAAAGTGTCCCGGGACTGAGTTTATAGCCGTGAGTGCTTAGCTCATCTATCATCCCAGCGCCAAATATTTCCTCGTGGGCAGCATGGTGCAATATATGTAACTTAATAAAACCAGAAAACAAATCTCTATCTTGCATTTTACCCTCAGCAATACTATCGTTATCGAACATCGATATCGAAATCCGATATTTATTTCTTAAGTACGGCAGAACTTGTGTTATTCAAGGAGAAACTATGAAAGTTTTATCACGCCCCTTGCTCTTGGCCTATGCGTTACTGTTTAGCACGTTCAGTTTAGCACAAGAGGAAACCCCGAATGACTGGATTTTAAATGCGGATTCAAGTAAAGAGCGTTTTCAACTTATTCAAGGCTATTTACGTGGCTTTGATCAACCTATGTGGGAAGTTGGAGAGCGTTATGAAAAGGTTCATGAGGCTTTGACGCGCGAGAATTATAAACTGGCCGGTTATCACTGGCAAAAAATAAAAACCACCATTCAAAATGGATACTTAAAGCGCCCTAAGCGTCAACCGAATGCCGATCGTATTTTCTTCAATGGAACCTGGAAGAGCGTAAAAGAAGCGTTTGATAGTGCTGATAAAGAGACTGCATGGAATGCTTTCGCAAAAGCCAAACGCGCGTGCATGGCGTGTCATCAGGCAGAAGGTGTTGGCTACATGAACGATCAATCACTATTTGAACTTGAGAAAGAATAGGAGTTACTAACGTGTCGAACAAGTTAGTTAGGGAAACGGGCTTATTTGGTGCACTTGTCATCGGTCTGGGTTCAATCATTGGTACAGGTGCCTATGTCAGCGTTGGATTAAGTGCTGAAATTGCGGGCTCAGACTTGGTTCTGGCTATTCTAATCGCCGCAGTAACTGCGTTAATGAACGGTTTGTCGTCGGCACAATTAGCCGCAGCGCATCCGGTTAGCGGTGGAACGTATGAATATGGATACCATTTCTTGAACCCGTTTAGTGGTCGTATTGCTGGTGTACTTTTTATTATAGCTAAAAGCGCATCTGCGGCTACGGCTGCGCTTGCAGTTGCTTGGTATATTAGCCTGGGCTTGAGTGTCCCTTCGTGGACAGTTAAATTTATCGCTGTCGGGCTTCTGCTTGCGTTTACTGTGCTAGTCTTGTCGGGCGTACGTCGAACAAATTGGCTTAATGCATTATTGGTTTTAGTCAGCTTACTGGGCTTAATGGCCTTTGTAGGAATTGGCTTTAGCAGTAGCAGCATGTCCGGAACACATTCAACGACATCATCCACCTTGCCGTTGTTCCACGCAGCAGCACTGATGTTTGTTGCTTTTACGGGGTATGGAAGAATAGCAACCATGGGCGAAGAGATCAGTGATCCACGCCGAAACATCCCCAAAGCCGTCATGATAACACTGGCTGTTATTAGCGCTATTTACATTGCGGTCGGCCTTACGATTTTGCATTTAGGTGGTATTCAGTCATTCGAGCAAAGTAATTTCAATATTGCTAACTTGATCCCTAATCATAGCTGGCGATGGCTTGTGGTGATTGGAGGCGTAATCGCCATGAGCGGTGTCGTTCTGAACTTGGTTTTAGGGGTGTCCCGCGTCATTCTTGCAATGGGCCGCCGCGGCGATTTACCAACAAGAATGGCGGGCTTGAGCGGAGATAGTAAATCCGCACCGGCAGCCACGTGGATGACTTTCGTGATAATGTCATTAATCGCTTTGTTTGGAGGTATTGAAGCCGCCTGGACACTCAGTGCCTTCGCCGTATTAATTTATTACGGGATTACGAATATTGCTGCATTGAGAGTCCCTCAGGCACAACGGTTTATACCCAAATGGATATCCATCCTTGGTTTACTGAGTTGTTTTGGATTAGTGCTATTGGCCGCACTAGCTTAATTGAATAAATATAGCGAGTTATGCGGTAAGACATTGATTTATTATTCAGTAAACATTATTGGATAACACGACATTTATGCGATAGTGTTTAAAGGTAGTACCTTTTAATACTTAAGTAGGTTAGAAACGGCAACATCCATAAAACTGAATGATGATATGAAAAACGCGTGCAGCACTTGGCTGATGTTCTTCATCGCTCAGCACACTGGATCGTGTGTCAGGCGATCCAGGATTATGTTGAACGTGAAGAAAAACGGGAAGCGTTTAAGCAAGATGCACGTCGTGCCTGGGAAGAGTACCAACGTAATGGCTTGCATTTGACGGCAGCGGAAGCCGATGAATGGTTAGCCAAACTTGAATCGGGTGACAATGCTAGTCGGCTAAGAGCGAAGAGCGGACCTTTTGACTGTCAGCCTGCTGCAACTAGTTAGTCGCCGTCCCGTTATTAGTAAGTGTGGGTGTAGTTAGCGATGCACGGGACATTCACTTCGGCAATATTGCGCGTTTTGTTGTTGTGTTGTGTATTTAAGTCGTTTACTGTCAATGACATAAAAAAATGAAGGTTGAATTTTATGCGCTCGGTAGAGTGTAACTGAGCATGTTCAAATTGTCGTTGCTCACTCGGGACCTCTCAAGTCAGGAGTACCTTCTTGATCAGTAAGTTAAGAACCGAAAACTAGCAATTCGACGAGTTTCTAAATGCGCACGCACAATATACAAATGTTATGCGCCCTAGAGAACGATTACCGCTATGTTGAAATTTCGCAAAGAACAGCAACGCCTGGTGTTGATCTACTCCGGCGACTACCCCGGAACGCACTGGGTATTCCACCGGTTTGATGCGGCCGAAGTCGTTCGTCTCAACCAAACGTTTGAGTTTAGTCCCGAGCATTTAGTACAGCCTCGTCCCGAAGATCTGAATGGTTATAACGAGTTCGATGATATTGAGTTTTTCGTGGCCACGTTGGAGGGCGAGTACTTCCACTTCGATAGAGAGGTTCTGAACCTAGAGAACGAACTCTATATCCACGTTGATGTTCCACTTGAAAAGCGCACATTTGTTGCTGAAAGAAATATTTCTATCTTTTCCAAAATTGATTCTTTATCGGCCGAAGACATATATATTGGTGGAAACAACGCGAATACCATACCAGCGGAGGAGTTTTATTCCTTAATCAAGGACTTTCCTAATTCTTACGAGCTTAAGAAGTACGCGGAGGCCCGCGTTGCTGCGGTGTTAACGAACTATATCGACATCAAGGAAGATAGTCAGAAGAAATACATGTCTTACATGAGCCGCAAACCCAGCAAGCGAGGGGCCGACCTCATTCAAGATCTCGCAGAGCTTGAAGCGCACAAATACGAGAGTGTCTTGGCGAAGCTCAAAGGTATGCTAGCAGATGAAGACTCCTACACAGAGAAACAGTGGCAAAAAGAAATCTTGCAGGTGGTACTTCTTCTGTATCCAAAGTACATCCATGCTTTTGAGGAGGCGCCGGTTCGGGATACCTATAACTCAAAGGTCCGCAGCATAGATTTTTTGTTAATAGACTCAGCAGGAAACACCGACATCATTGAGATAAAGAGACCTTTTCGACAGTGCATCGTCACAAAAAGAACCTATCGCGACAACTATATACCCTTGAGAGAACTCTCGGGTACAGTGATGCAGGTCGAAAAATACATCTTCTATCTCAATAAATGGGGCAAGCGAGGAGAAAACACTCTTACCAAAAGATATAAGGCGTCGTTGACGCCAGGGCTTTCGATCAAGGTAACTAACCCTTCAGGCATTATCATAATGGGGAGAGAAAAGGGCCTCACCTCAGATCAGAAACAAGATTTTGAGGTGATAAAGCGCAAGTACAAGAACGTCATTGATATCGTTACATATGACGATTTGATTCACAGACTTGAGATCATGTTGCGCCATTGGAAGTCGTGCGCATAAGAAATCGTTGCAACGGCCGTTTTACCCGCAGTCCATTTTGCTTACGCAAAATGACCAGCACCTTAAACGCTGGTGAACTCAGGCGTTAGCTTTCAAGGAGGCACCGTGAATATTTACGAAGCTGATTATGGTATCGGTCCCTTAATAGATGTAGAAGATACAATCAATCAAGGTATCGAAAAGCTCTTTGAAAGAAATCGGCAGGAGCCATGGTTTGATGGGTTGTGGATGAATGAGTATGGAGAAGCTCTTTATGGCTCTTTACTTGTTGCAGCTCAAGCTTATTGTATCGGAAGCCTTAGAGATATTAATGAAATTAGAGAAAGCCTAGGACTTAGTTCTTTAACTAAACAGGCTGCATATAAAGTTCATAACATAACCGAACAAAGCTACTCTTTGATGGAGTTAGTTAATTCAGCCGCTAATTATTTCAAACACCGAGATGAGTGGGATGAAGATTGGCCTGAAAATTATACAACTAAAGTTTTGGAAGCATTTTCTGTAACGGGGGAGTTTCCAATTAATGATGTGCAGCAACTGATTGAGGCTGACTATGGTTATACTAAAATCACAAACTTAGTAGCAGAGTGGCGCGAACAGTTAATATTTATAGCAAAAAATGAAAGCTAACAAATCATTTCAGCATGATGAAAAAACTAAAAAGGGACGCCGAAAAATTTGATGTTCTGGAACTGTTCGCAGATATGGCTACGGAACATGGATATGATCTCAATGATCCTCTTGCCCAAGAAGACTTTGTAAGTCGTGTTAGAGGCTCCATTGAAGCAAGTAAAAAAAGTAAAATCGCGATATTTGGAAAGAGAACCGAGTCTTTATTTGCTTATGTTGTAGGTGCTCTTGGTAAGGTGGTGCTTTTAAAGCAAGAAGATTCTGGTGATATTTATTTCTCTGGAGAGGAGATGCTAGCACCTGACTACAGGCTTACATTCCATGACAATGAGCAACTTTTAGTAGAGGTTAAAAACTGCCACCATAAACATCCTGCCAATAAATATTCCATAAAGAAGAGCTATTTTAAAAAGTTAAAAAAATATGCAGACTTAAACGGATTAGACCTTAAATTTGGAGTTTACTTCTCTGCATGGAATTTGTGGGCGTTGCTAAGCATTGAATCGTTTGAAGAGAACAAAAACTCATACACGATTGACCTTGCTCGAGCGATGGCATGCTCAGAAATGGCTGACTTAGGTGATTGTATGATTGGGACAGCTCCTGACCTTGAGCTACACCTACTAGCCGATGCAGCAGAGGCTGGTGAAATTGATGATTCTGGACAGGCTCTATTTATTACCCGAGATGTCAAAATATATTGTGCGGGAAATGAAGTTACTGATAGAGAAGAAAAGAAAATTGCATTTTACCTAATTCAATTCGGCACGTGGTTAGAGAATGATACAGAAGCAATTGTAAGTGATAACAGACTTTTAGGCATGAAATTCGTATATTCGCCTGAAAGTCAGGAAGAGCCTAACTTTGCTATTATTGGGCATCTCAGTACTATGGTTACAAATGGATTTAGAAATCATACGGTTAAGAATGGTGATGTTGTTGCTCTTAAGCTTGGATTGGATCCGTCGGTATTTAAGGTTCTAATACCCCAAGACTACAAAGGACAAAACCTTCCCTTGTGGCGCTTTGTTATTCAATCTAACCCAGATTTCAAAGGGTTAGTTTGTTCAGAAAATGACTAACAATGCTCTGCTGTCCGACAAACTATCCGCTGCGCTCCAGATTTGCCGTAGAGCGGTGCGCTAGCATCCGCTCTTGGCACCTTAAAGCCAAAAAAGCCTACGCCTCGCAGAAAATCAGTTGTCGCTAGTTTTTTGGCTCACTAAGGGGCATACACTCAGCTACAAATGCGGTAAATTCCCCATAATACGTACTGTTCAACTGCAAAGTTTTCCATGCTTCACGAAACGCCGTTTTTGAGAAAGAAAACTCCATACCTGTTTTCCACTCTTTCCATGTTTCGTCATCAAGGTGATTTTTGCGTTTTAAAAAATATTCTTCACTACATAAATCAAAATAAGCGCGCATATAGCGTAGCGTTCTATCCTTGAGTTCAGGAGGCAAAGCGTCAAAGCTGAAGTCCTCTCTATTGATATTCGAAGGCAGGTTCAACGTAATCTCTTGGTATCTTTTGGTGTACTCAGAAAAGAAAGTTAGTTGGAGCTGCTTCTTAAAGCTACGGACAGTAAACCATAACGCCACCACTGTAATTAAAACACCTAGAATTGAAACCAGCTCTGCTGTCTCTTTAATCATAAGAACCTACCGATTTTTCAAATTTATAACTTGGCGTGATGATCCTTTGTTTCAAGGATTAACTCAAGTGGCTAAGTTTCAGAATAGAGGCAGACGAAACTGGACAGTTTTTTAAATTTAACGTCCGCTCATGGCACAGATCTGACTTCCAGCTTAAGTCAAGCTCAGTGATGTGAGGTGTCAGATGGAATTTACTCTAATCCACATAAGGGTCTGCAAGCGCATGTAGTCGGTCCTTTTACTTCAGGGGGTGAGAGTCTTCTCACTCCCCTTTGGCTAGAAATGCCTCAGACGCTAGTTATAACGACTGCTTTCGCTCGAATTCATCGTTATGGTGCTTTATATAAGTCAGGTTCTCTGAATACAGCTGGATCTTCATTTCTTTCGTAATGCCAAACTGACCATAGTCTGTGAATTTTCGGCTTATTACGATTTTGCCATCCTCATCAAAGGTGATGAAGTGTCGGTCGAAGGCTATATCCAAGTTAGGCGTCAGCAGAAAGCCGTTAAATTTATCGAGGCGCTCCTTGTCGCTTTCACATTTGCTCCACGCTTTTATATGCGACGCCCTCAACATACTGTTGTTCTGAGCGCCTGTTACCGCACAGCCTTTCCATAACTCGATTAAAGAGTGTCGGTATTGGCCCTGACCGCACCGCGCATCGATCAACCTTTGCCGCTGAGTTTCGCTAACACTACCCCGCCCCCTAATGTCATCAACATCGACAATAATCGTTTCAAAATCAGTAAACTCGAGAGCGTAGGCCAGGAGATCGGAATGATCATAGCTGGCTTTTTTATCCTTAGAGCTGGCCTTTATGTCAGTGAGAGGCCGATCTTTTCGGTTTTCTTCATTGCGGGTAAAGCGAAGAACGCAGTTTTTATTGAATGGGTCATGCTCAAAGTGAGCAGGCTTTCCATCATGGGAGGCGCGGTGTAGGGATATTTTCTTTTTGCAGCTGTGGCAACGATATAGTAGCTCATCCCTACGCTCGTAACTTTTCAGAACGCTTACAGGCAGAATGTGCCACTCACCACTGATTAATACTTGGCAGATTTTCTTACCAAGCCCCAAATAACTTCCGTGTTCCATAGGTACCTCAGATTGCATTATTCTGAGGTCAGCTTCTCATATCAAGCAGAGTTAAAACACCCTGTAGTGGAATAGTGACTTTGGACAGGAGCAGACGTCGGCAAGTAAAGGCTATATTTCACCCATTATTTAACGTTTTTTTGGGAGAGGTCATCCGCAACACAACTATCAAACGCGCAATATTGCAGAGTTAAGCAAGCATTGCATGATAGACTCCATACACTCTTGCTTGTAGCCGGACGTGAGTCACTAGTTGATTTACGCCAAACAGCCCAAGGTCTGCTGCTCGCTCGTTGCTGACCTTCGGCTTGGTGCCAAGAGCGGCCCTTGAGAGCAGTGCATGAGCAGTCCCGCGCACCAATTACGTGAACTGATTGGTTTCAACAACTACGACACCTTGACCCCCGACATGTTTGAGCTTTATACGCACTTGAAGCCCGGTTGTGCTTTATTTGATTGATTAAGCTAAGCTCATGAAAGAGTGTTTAGTAGCTTGTAGAACCCGTTACCTAGCCAGAGTGCTTAAAATGTATATGTATTTAATGTCTTACAACTAAGTCATCTATCGTACCTCGATTTAAACTGCGTTAGCCTTTAACCTTTATATCCTTTATAAAGGATTAACATGATGCCAAAGGTTATATTGCTTAATGAAAACGGAAAAACTCAATCGCTACGACTTGCCCGTATTCCTTTCGTTGGGGAATACATATTCCATGATGAACAAACCCTTTGCGCTGAGCGTGTGGTGCTACTTAGTAAACTTTTTGGCATCAAGGCTTTAGTCAGCGTCCAAATTATCGATACCATTTAACTAATGCAGTAAAAGCTACACTATGTTGTAACAAATACCGTGTAAATTCCTTTCAGCAGTACCCGTTAAACACTAATAAACTAGGACTGACTATGAACTTAATACGTGTATCTGCGACGCTTTTGCTGTTCGTTGCCAGCTTTTCCTCTTATGCTGAAAATTGCGCCTACGGTTGCCCTACCGGCGCTTCCGGCCAAATCATTGAGCGGCCGATTTACACTCTCCAGAACAATACCAATACCAAGTTTACTAACTGGGTGGCATACAAAGTAACCGACCAAACAATTGATGGTCCCTCACGCAGCCGTTACTGGCGAAAAGACCCGGATATACCATCAAGCCAAACATTAGAGTCAGACGATTACACCGGGGCCCATGCGACAATCGGCACCGACCGAGGCCACCAGGTACCACTAGCCTCGTTTAGCAATACACCGCATTGGTCGACAACTAATTACTTATCAAATATCACGCCCCAGGCTTCCGGACTTAATCAAGGCCCCTGGGCACGTCTGGAGAATGCAGTTCGCGTGTTAGCTCGCACCGGGCAGGGCGTTTATGTCGTTACTGGTCCTTTGCATGAATGGCATTTCGCGTCATTACCGGAAACAACCAAGCAGCACTCGGTACCATCGGGTTACTTTAAGATTATTATCACTGATAATAATGGATGGGTGGAATCGTCAGCGTATATATTCAGTCAGAATACGGCTCGCAGCGCTGATTATTGTAGCTATGAAGTGACTGGTTTTACTGTAGAGTATCGCTCGGGTTTGGACATCATGCCGAATTTACCTGCCTATAAAGAGGGAGCTGTTCTTGGGCAAACCGGGGGACTTACCTCAGAGTTGGGGTGCTAATTGAAATTATTAGACGGGGAGCCAAAAAGATATGGCTCCTATGTCTTTTGTATGGTTCGATGAAGCACTGCATTTTGTTCTAGTTGCCGTTACATGCGCACCCAGGACCTTTAGTACATGTCTTGCTTTTAGCTATACAGGAATCGCCACACGCTTTTCCTTTCCTACAGACTTTACAACACTTTTTGGCTTCACTTAGTAAAGTATCTACAGATGCCCTACCGTCAGGAGAAACGCAGTCTACCTGGTCTGCTATAGTAATTGAGTTTTCTATATCTGATACGCTCTTAGCGTCACTTGAGCTATCACTGGCTTCAGCAAAGCTTAGAGTTAATGAAAGCATTAACGAGAGAATGAGGTATTTCATGAAGCTTTATCCTTATTGTTAGCCGTCTATCGGCGAGATAAGTATTAGCACTACTTCCTATGAGCGCAAGTTTTGAGCTTGACCCGCCGTAGTTCCAAAGCCCTAATTGCTGAAACCATGTAAAGCTCGTAATTCCCTTATTCTGTCAACCAGCTCTCCGAAGCATGCCTCACACAAATCAAAGTGAAAGCTATCACCGTCATGACTAGAACCGTAGCCATATGAAGCTTGAAGTACACCAAGCTCACTGAAATCATTTAAGTTATCTCGATATGTTTTGTGTATATCGGGAACAACACTGCCTCCGCAAGCATCACAGGTAATGTCTACGACAATTTCTACCGCATTATCAGAATTTCTTCTCTTCATTATTTGACCTTATTGTCTTATGGTAAACGATAATGCCTGCAATTAAGTGGGCAAATTTACTTGAGCACTACCCATTCACTAGTACTAGATGAAAAAGATATTAGTTTTTTAATATCTTTTTCATGACAGTGTTTAAATTTGTTACCACTACAACAAGGGCATCGGGAATTTCTTGTCTTATTGTTTTGAAGCATCATATGGAGTAAATCCAGATTGCTTTCAATTGGGAACAATTTATCCATAGTAAGAGGGGAGGTGGAATGTGACCGAGTAGCCAGTTCGATTGCTATATCTGTTTCTGCATCTTCGTCATAAGACAAATCAAATTTTAGGTCGGCGAGTGCGCAAATATAATCGACTATAATGCTATCCCGTAAGTTTTTACGAACAAGGCGCTCAACATCTTGCTCAATACCCGGATCAGGTAAAAAAAGTATTCTGGAAATACCTAAGCCTGGCGTTATATTAATAAGCTGTCCTTCGGGATTCTTCCAAACGGCGTGAGAGCCTCCCACGAGTAAATAGTCTTTCCATTCTAATATGAGCCAGCCCGGCTGCATTCCTCCGCCATGAGCCTCAATATGATTTTCTACGTTTGAAAAGCTTTCGTAGTACTCCAAATGCTCTAAGTGGTGAGGGGGGGACGACGTTATAAATACAGGGAGGGCTGCTGAATTTAATTCTTTACAGAAGTTGATGATGTCGTCTGTTAGTGATTGCGGTACTTCTATATCCATTTGGCACCTCTTTAAAGTAAGGGTCTCCTTGGTACCAAGGTGATGATTAGTAAAGACTATAGTAGGTAAGTGATGGGAGTTCCAATTAAGAATTGAATGGCAACTGGTTTGCTAGACACCTCGTAGCCATAGATGGAGTGGACCGAGAATCATAGACAATTCCTGACTATTATTTGAGCATAGGAGGAAAGTTTATGAACAACCAACGATATAGTCCAGAATTTAAGGATGAAGCAGTTCGTAACCTGTATGGCTTATATCCGATCTGACATAGTTACATAAATGGCAAAACCTAAACTGGCCGACAGTTCCTGGCGAGGAGCTGACTGTTCAGGGATCGCATTTTAATGCGGCTAATCGTTCATGACTACCTATCAGATAGAATATCTATTTATTTTTAACTGCAAAAAAATAGTTGAAGGACTACATTTTATTGCTAATTCCTACAACGTTACCGCTTGCCAATTCAGCTTTTAACTGAGCATTTTCATCACTTAGCGTGGCGTTAATCGAAGTCAATTTACGTATGTCTGATTCAAGCTGTTCGATATATTCTCTAAGCTCTCTGTTCTTCGTTTTCTCAGACTTTAACTTTTCATTCTTTTCATCCCGTTGAGTCTTATGCGCTTTGCCGGTGATTTCGCGCACCTGGGCTGCTATCTCAGGGTAACGGTTATGAATAGCAGAATCCGAGACGCCTGCTTCTTCTGCAAGCGCTGAGATACTGATTTTGCGTTTCTTATCGACTACCCTGGGTCTGCCATGTTTAAGGCGCATCAACGCGTTCTGGAGTTCTTTTCCGGTTGAACTAACCATCCGCCGACACCTCTTTCACTTCATCCCACAGACCAATATCCTTTAATACACGTTCACAACGCTCAATATCTCGCTCTACACGCTGTTTTCCTGCTTCACCTATATCATCTATCTGTCTTAGCTCTATTTGTTGCATGTAGACACCTTTGAAGTACGTGCCGTGGCGCTTCTTCTCAATAACGGACTCCGAGCAATCGACACAGGCAGTGCCTTCTATTGATGAGCGACCACCGCATCCTGCGTTATCGGAGGTACACCACGAATGCCCTGTTGAACGCAGATTAACGGAATCTGAAATATGCTCTGCCATTTTTGTACGGCTATCAAAGGTTCTCACCGCTTCATTGTTTGAGCGATATGAGATCAGCTTGTTAGCAAGCCCACCTGTAATGATCGTATCCTCATCTAAAAATTCTTCAACGCGTGCGATTTTGAAATTTTTAATCTGTACCGCTATTTCATCGTAGAGTTCTTCATCTTGGCAATTATTTGCAGAATAGAGCAAGGTCATATCCATGCCCCAATGCTTAAAGTGCTGTTTAAGGTAACGTAAGTCCCCATAAGCCGACTGCGCCACATAGACAGCAAAGGTCCGTCTAAAACGATGAGCGGTCAACCCCTTTACTTTTAATGCGTTACCAAAGGTTTTTAAACGCCTGTCAAAGGCCATGTTAGTTAACGCATTCACCTGGTTGCGCTGTCTCGTCGAATTGGTTAAAAAAAGATGATGCTTGAAGTGCTCAATCTTCAGGCCGCGTGGGTCATGCGAATCTTTCATTAATAATGCCGATTGCTCTTCCAGTAAACGCTCCTGAAGTGGTTTGACATAGGCTTTTTGCACCTCGACTGCTTTGATAACAATCTCCGGCACCAGCCATTCGGTATAGCCTTCATCGGTTTTACTGGAGTGGGATTTCAGCCAATAGTAGATATCCTCGTCATTATCTTCAATTCTATACGCATCGGTTTGAATGGCGCAGAGTTCCTGAATGCGAATACCACTGAATGTCAGAATAATAATGGCCATTGCATCGGGAATACCCTTATATAAGGCGTTAAATTCTCTTAGCCCGGCATATCCTTTGAATTTTAGAAAATGATTGGTCTTAGCCAATACATCTCGGTCACGCACTATTTCTGCTTGAAGCTTTATCAGGTCACTCGCCTGCTCTAAAACCGCATTACAATGGTTAATTAACACTTTGAGTTCACTATCGGGAATGACTTTGGTCTTCGCGGTCCGTTTGCCTTGCCCAGTTGCGCCGGCCAAATGAAATGCTGAACTCTCAATCCAGGGGTGCGCAAATGCCCACGGCGTGCCAATGAGGTTGTGATACAGGCTTTCAATCGCTAGAAACCTCCCTATTAATGCTTTTTTAGACAGGGGCCTTTGGGTCTTTTTCGAGATGCTTTGCTTACATTGATGCACATAGTTTGCACAATGCATTGAGGTTATCGCTGTAATGCTTTTCACATTAATGGCATCTAAATAATTCAGAAAGGGACGTAAGTTTCTGAAGGCTCCAACCAGCGTAGTCCCTGATGGATTGTATTTAATGTCATAGTGCTTTAGGGCAAACTTTACCGCATCGACAAACTTGCTCGGCAGGGTATCAAAGCGGAGTTTCTTTTGGTTATCTCTTACATTCGACGGAAAGCGCTCATCCTCTAATCGCCAGGTTTTATCACGATACTGACTAATAACATGATACGTCCCATCAGGCAATTGGTAAGACGACACCGGCAAGGCCTGAAGCTGGGTATTATCCAGCTCATGCAGCTTTTGAGGCCGGCAATAATCGATAGCGCTGATAGCCAGGGTCTGACTCATGCAATCTCCTCTAACTGACTTCGATGCTTCCATGCCAGGTGAGGATTGACGCGTGCTTCGGCTTTGATGGTTCGCACATACGCTTCATCGAATTGCGGAGCAATGTCCCTGTCAATGATACGAACTATATGCGCAAAATATCGACTCCAACGCTTCGCCCCAACTTGCTCACGCTCATGCACGATTAACCAGTAGAACGAGAACAGCCGATACAAGTCTTCTTTTGTCACCACCATGTTGCGACAGCGAACACAGCTGAGGAAGTTGGTGCAGTAAATTTTATTACCGTGCTTATCGGTCCGATTCGGGATGTCTGAGCATTTAGACACAGGCGTGTTATTTTCAATAACCTCAACATTAATAAGCAACTCTTCGGTACGCACCTTGCCCATATAATTGAAGTTCTTTTCCGCTTCTTTTGGCGCTTCAAGATAATGGGCTTGTGACACTTTAATCGCATGGTTCGACAGTGCTGCGGTCACAAACGGGTCGCCACCGGAAAGCTCCCAGATGCGGTTTGCAAAAGTCTTTCTAAAACGTGAAATATTGACTTGCAGTGGGCCGCCATTGTCGTTTTGAAGCCCCTTTTTTTTGACCCATTTGGTGATATTAGCAGCGAGTGTACCAGCTGCGACAGTCGTGATTTCACCATAATTACGACCCCGGTCAGAATAATAAGAAAATACCAAATCCGTACCGCTTTGCGCTCGTAACGATTGGTTCATGTCAATGATATGCTGAACCATAATTGCCACATCTGCCAGAACCGTTTGTGCGCTTTCAACATTAGATGAGTGACGAAGACTCTGAATGTGAGTCGCATTCCCACGGCGCTTATAAAGCACCAGTAGTTTGCGGTTTTCTTTAAGTGGATGCGATTGAATCGAGTCCGTTGTCATCTCCAAAAGCGGAGTGGTGTTCATTCCGCTCCGAAGCGCGATCGCCAATATAAAGATGGTTAGCTCATAACTCGTTAGCGGCTCGTTCTTTTTAAGGATATCGTTCACATCGACACGCAGCGCATGAGCTACACGTTTACGCTCAGCTTTAGAAAAAGCGGTTTGTCCCTTCACCTTTCGGTTGGAGTTCGGGAAAGGATTTCTGGGAAACTCAAAGCGCTCAAGCCACGCCATTTGCTGCATTTTGACTAGAATGGATTTGATCTCGGAATATTTGGTTTTAGCAGTCACACCGTTAGGATTTTGCACTTTTAAATGCTGGACGTAACGCTCAATAAGCTCAGTCGAAACATCTGACAGTGTTAACTCTCGGCCTAACGCCTGGGTATAAATCGTTAAATAGTCGGCAAAGCATTTGAATCCAGTTGCGCAATAAGCTGAAATCGTGCTCGACTCTATGACTGACTCAGACAGCATAATATCAATGGTTTGCTGGATGGCACTGGTAATGGCATCAAAACCTTGCCCGTAGTACCTGGTGAAGTCGTAATTTCGAGTACAGGTATAATTTTTGGGGAAGGGTACGACTTTACTCTCAGGGATACCCGACCTTAAAATGGGCATCGTTATCGCCACACCTTCTTGGTCTGTAACAGGTGCTAATTGGGCTTGGTTAAAGTCTTTGCGTTTTTTCATGCTACACCCTTGGCCTCTTCACAGATTAGGTCAATATCCTGGTCGTATTCAGTCATCAGATCGCCTTCCAGATCTTCAAGGTAGTGCAGATAAATTTGGGTAGTGATAATGCTTGCATGACCTAAGCGGTCTTGAACATAAACTAACGGGTCTCCCCGATAATTCGGGCTGTTTCTTAGTCCATACAGCTTAAACGTCGCGTAGGTGTGGCGCAGCTTGTGTAAGCTAATGTCTTTCCGCCCCACAATCTTTTTCAGCTCGTTATTAAGTACTGTGCCTTTAATCGAATACGGTTGACCAAATCGGTTCAATAGTAAAGCCTTCTGTTCGCTGACTTCATTTCTCAGAAGCAGATGATTTCGCTCATGAAGCTTGTATTGCCAAAGTTGCTCATACAAACCTATCGGGATATGAATGGTGCGCTCTCTATTGCCTTTTGTACCGCCCTGGCCATTTTTAACGTCCATGTCTTTAAAGCTCAGAATCACAGGCACTATCGCCTTGCCACGCTTTGTTTTGGGGTCTTGTATATAACTGTTAGGGAGGGTGAGCAGCTCTTCTTTACGCATTCCTGTTTGAAGTGCCAAGCGATAGATTAAATGCTGAGAGATAAAACAGGGGTGGTTCATTAAGGTTTTGACTTCTTGTTTAGTCAAAATCTGCAAAGCAGCTACTTTCTCTTTCAGCATCACATTGGCAGTACTCTTCTGGTTACCTGACTTATCAGTATGAGCTAAAAAACCTTTTTGCTTATTGATAACGACCGTTTCAATGTCATAAGGCACAGACTCAATCCAGTGCTTTCTATAAGCAAAGTGATAAAACTGAATAATGGTTCTTAAACGCCCATTTATGGTTTTAGGCGATAATCCTAGACTTACCGACCAGTCTCGGTAAGCAGCAATCACCGAGTGCTGTGAAGTGGCTAATCGTGAACGCCAATCTAAACCTCTCCCCTCCAGGTAACCAAAGTAGTCATAGAGATCCTGTCCGTAGCGCCACCATGTATTCTTACTTTCGACCCTCCCTCTCGTAATGCAGAAATAGATTAGAAACTGATGAACCTCTCTCACCAAATCCATTTCAGAGTCCACAATCAAAGGAAAATCTTCATAAGAATGACCGTGTAGTCGGAAGTCTTTTGTTGCCTTAATTAATCTCATAAAGTACGTATAGTTAAGTATATGATTCAACTATACATTGATAGTAAGGAATTAACAGCTACATATCATTGGATATTCTCCTTTTTATCGTGCACTTACCGTTAATAATACACGATTTATCGGTTAGTGCTTGTTTCTAGCATGATAAACGCTTTAACTTGTATACGAAATAATAAAAGAAAAGCTCATTAT
>Ga0208813_1000895_pt1 | contig 18485 bp, 17 predicted proteins | sample MalvireepMed_904_FD_184250 | JGI IMG/M metagenome (GOLD analysis project Ga0208813, IMG submission 184250) | Marine viral communities from the Global Malaspina Expedition - Malaspina viral metaG DeepMed_904 (SPAdes) (version 2) | ecosystem: Environmental > Aquatic > Marine > Oceanic | place... | reverse complement strand
AATCAAGTGCAATTCTGTTTACAATAGCCATTGGTCCTCTCCACTCTGTTTCTATAGAAGCTTGAACCTCTATATTGGCACATTGCGATGCCGTTTAAGAGGGAGGGGACCATCTCATCGACCTACAGCTCTTCGATGGGGTTGCAAACTATTCGCATTTGCGCTAATCTGGCTTTAGCTAGAGAGGTGATTGCGAATGTATGTTTGTTTGTGCAAAGGCGTAACCGATAAAACCATCAAGAAGGCGGTGGCGTGTGGTGATGTTGATTCCATGCGCGACCTGCGTCAGCAATATGGTGTGGCATCGCAGTGCGGGTGCTGCAAGCAGTGCGCGAAAGAAACCCTCAATGAGGCACTGGCCGAGCGCTCTACCGAATCTGCGAAAGACCTTGCCTTTGCCGCTAAAATTCCTGGATCGGTGTGCTACACTTAAGTTAATTTCATACACGAAATAGCTTAAGGAGTGCACCCTGATGAAAGGTGACGCAAAAGTTATTCAGCAGCTGAACAAGGTGCTGACCCTCAAATTAACCGCCATTAACCAGTATTTTTTGCATGCCCGCATGTATCAAAACTGGGGCTTCGAAAACCTCAATAAAATGATCTACAAAGCGTCCATCAACGAGATGAAGCACGCTGATGACATTATCGAACGCACTTTATTCCTGGAAGGCATGCCGAATCTGCAAGAGCTCGGTAAACTCTACATTGGCGAAGATCCGCGCGAGATGATTGAGCTGGACCACAAAGTTCAGTTTCAGGATGTTAATGCGATTCGCGATGCGGTTAAGGTGTGCGAAGAGCACCAGGATTACGTCAGCCGCGATATGCTGAACCACATTCTCGACAGCCAGGAAGAACACCTCGATTGGCTGGAAACGCAAATCGACCTAATGTCACGTCTGGGCAACGAACTTTACTTACAATCGCAGGTAGAAAAAGGGGAGTAGTATGAAGGCAGATAACAATGTTGTAGCGCAATTAAACCGTCTGCTGGCTTTCGAACTGACCTCGATTGATCAGTACACCTCGCACTCGCGCCAATACGAAGATTTCGGGTTGATGAAGCTATATGAGCGCATTAACCACGAGATTGATGACGAGCGCGGGCATGCCGACTTGTTGATCCGCCGCATCCTGTTTTTAGAGGGTGAGCCGGATATGACCACCCGCGAAAAGCACAATATTGGTCATAACGTGCGGGAAATGCTGGAAAACGATCTGCAACTGGAATATAACAACGCCAACACCTTACGTGAGGTAATTCAGTATTGCGAAGAAGTTCGTGATTACGTGACCCGTGACATGCTGATCGGCATTTTACGTGATACCGAAGAAGATCACGCGTATTGGTTGCGGATCCAGTTAGGCCTGATGGATAAACTGGGTGAGGAGATTTACCTACAGAGTATGAAATAAGCATGGCCTTTATTATTGATGCGTGGGATTTTAACCAGCAACCGGCGAGTCGGGTTACGGACCTAACCGGTAAGCCGGTTGTTGGTTGTTGGTATCACCTGGAGCGGGATACCGACGGGCTTGAGGATTGGCTTAAACAGGCCGACATTCCGGAGCCGTTGATTGATGCGATGACTGAAGAAGACACGCGCCCGCGCTTTCAGCGCTTAAAAGAAGGTTTTGTGTTGTTGTTGCGTGGCGTGAACTTGAATCAGGGCGCCGCGCCGGAAGACATGCTGAGCCTGCGCATTTTAGCCTACAAAGGCGTGATTTATACCTTCCGTAAGCGGCCGTTTAAGGCCATTACTCATATCCGTGAAAGCCTCGAAAAGCAGGACGGGCCGGATGATCTGAATGATTTTTTGGTGCACTTGGTCGAGCAGCTTAACCTGCGCATCGAGGATGTGATTGATGCGGTTGAGGAAAAAATCGAGAACATGGAGGCGGAAGGCTACGACAATACGGCTGTGCAGCAGCAGGAAATTAGCAAATTGCACAGGCGGTTATTGCGTCTTAACCGCTTTGTGCGACCGCAGCTGGCGGCGTTAGATAAGTTCACTACAGAAAGTGAACGGAGCATGGATAATGAGATGCATCAGTGGCTGTTGAACGAGCGTGACACCACCCAGCGTCTGCTCGAGCAGATTGATTTAATGCTGGAGCAGCTGTGGATGCAACGCGAGCTATTGCAGCAGGCGGTGGCTGAAAAAATGAACCGCAATACCTATTGGCTATCGGTGATCGCCGGGGTATTCCTGCCATTAAGCTTTTTAACCGGCGTGTTCGGTATCAATATCGGCGGCATGCCCGGCGTCGAAAACGAAGACGCTTTTGAGATTTTTACCTATGCTTTAGTCGTCATCGCGGTTATTGAGTTTTTGTTGTTGCGGCGGCTGCGATTTTGGTAGCTTTTAGCTGACTCTCCGGGGGAGGGAGCCTCCGCCCCGCCGTTACGCTCCCTGCGGTCGCTAAACCGGCGGGTACTTATGATCTGTAAAGGCCTTACCTTTATTCCGGCATTTTGGTTTTGAAAGAATGCATGCGTAAAACGCATTCAGAGCGTCGATGCCCGCACTGCCAATGAATCATTGCATATCGTAAGTAGCCGCCGGTTTAGCGAGGCGAAGCCGAGCGCACCGGCGGAGGCTAAGCCCCCCCGTCGACTGAAGATCCAATTAATTAATCCGGCAATTCGCAAACATCTGAATCGAAGACGACGAGGTGGTCGAAGTCGTATTCGATGCCGACCTGGGCGCCGTTTTGCAGGGGTTGGTGTGAGGGGCCGACGGCCAGTACCTGGGAGGTGTCGGGTAGCTCCAGGGTGTAGAGATAGTGCGAGCCGCGGAAGCCGCGACCGGCGACTATGGCGGTTAATTCGGCGTCGCGTTTATCGGTGATTAAGACGTCATCCGGGCGCACTAAAAAGGTCACGTCGTGATCGTCCTGGTCACACAAAATTTCGTGATCAATCACGCCCAGCGCGCAGTGCAGCTGATGTTCGCGGATCCGGCCTTGTAATAACACGCCGCGGCCGATAAAGTCGGCTACCAATTGATGCTCCGGCTCGTGATAAAGCTCGTAAGGGGTATTCCACTGCAACAGCTGGCCTGCGTACATCACACCGGCTTTGTCGGCCATAGCAAATGCCTCCTGCTGGTCGTGGGTAACCAATAATGCCGTAATGCCTTCCTCTTTCAACAGCTGTCGCACATCCTGCGCCAACAACTCCCTCAGTTCCGCGTCCAGACTCGAAAACGGCTCATCCAGCAACATCAGTTGCGGCTTCGGCGCTAATGCGCGAGCCAGCGCGATACGTTGCTGCTGGCCACCGGATAGCTCGTGCGGGTAACGTTTTTGATAGCCATTTAAACCAATCCGTTGCAGTAGCTCTTTAATGCGTTGCTCCTGCGCATCGGCAGACAAATGCTCAATACCAAAGCGAATGTTATCGGCGACGTTTAAATGCGGAAACAATGAAAAGTCCTGAAACATCATGCCGACCTGGCGCTGTTCCGTCGGTAACGACAGCGAAGCCGACGACACAACGGAGCCCTGCAAAGAAATCGCACCACCGGAAACCGGGTTAAAACCGGCAATAGCACGCAACACGGTGGTTTTGCCACAGCCGGACGGACCCATTAAGCAACCAATATCACCGGGTTCTAACGCGATACTCAGGTCATCGACAATGCGATGCCCGGCCAGTTCTATCGATACCTTGTCGAGTTTAAGGAACGCGCTCATTTAGTCTCCCGTTTTTATACTTTGGGTTTTTAACGCCCGCGATAACATCATTACCGGAATTAATCCGACCGCGACAATCATCAATGCCGGTGGCCCGGCATCGGCCAGGCGCTCGTCCGACGCCATCTCGAACGCCCGCACGGCCAGCGTATTAAAATCAAACGGGCGCAGCACCAGCGTTGCCGGTAGTTCTTTCATGACATCCACTAACACCAATATCAGCGCCGCCAAAATAGAACTGCGTAATAGTGGTAAGTGCACACGCCACAGAATACGCCGCGGTGAGGCACCCAGGGTGCGTGCGGTATCGTCCATTTGTGGAGTAATTTGCTCCAGCCCCGAACTAACCGTCTGTAGCGATACCGATAAAAACCGTACGCTGTAAGCAAACAGTAGCGCCACCACGGTGCCGGATAGCAACAAGCCGGGATTAAAATCAAATGCCCAGCGGCTGAAATCGATAATGCGATGGTCCATCCAGGCCAGCGGCGATAACAAACCCACCGCGATAACGATACCGGGAATAGCGTAGCCAAGACCGGCAAGACTTACGGCAACCCGCAGCGGGCGGGTGGGGTGGCGGCGACGGCCATAGGCCAGCCATAACGCCAGCATCACCGTGATCATTGCAGCCAACAGCCCCAGCCATAATGTATTTAAGGTTAACTGCCAAAACGACGGCTGGGTCCAGACCTCCGCGCGCTCGATGGACCACACCACCAATTCAAACGCCGGAATGATAAAGCCCAGTACAATAGGCAGCCAACAAACCACAGCAGCGTAAACTGCATGTCGGCCGTGCAACGGTTTGCGCAGCGATTGACCATCGCTGCGGCGTTGATAGAACTTGGCGCGGCGGCGAGAGTAGCGTTCGACTAGAATCAGCGCAATCACAAACAGTAATAAAATAGCCGCCAATTGCAGCGCGCCCTGAGTATCGCCGATGCCGTACCAGGTGCGGAAAATACCGGTGGTAAACACGGTAACGCCAAAGTATTCCATGGTGCCGTAATCGGCTAGTGTTTCCATCAATGCCAGGGTAACGCCGGTGGCAATGGCCGGTCTTGCTAACGGCATAGCAACCCGCCAAAAGCTTTTCCAGGGGCCGGCGCCTAGGGTGCGTGCGCTTTCAAAAGCGGCCGTGGACTGTTGCATAAATGCGGCGCGGGTAATTAAATAAACATAGGGGTAGAGCACCACACAGAGCACGAAAATAGCGCCCGGCAGGCTGCGAATATTGGGGAACCAGTACTCACCTAATTGCCAGTCGAAGGCAGCGCGTAAAAACTGCTGTACCGGGCCGGCGTAGTCCAGCAAGCCGGTGTAGGTGTAGGCGGTAATGTAGGCGGGCATCGCCAGTGGCAGTAATAACCCCCAGCTAACCCAACGCCAGCCGGGAAAATCAAATTGTGACACACACCAGGCACTGCTGACGCCCAGCACAGTCACGCCAATACCCACCGAAACCAGCAGGATCAGTGAATGGCCAACATATTCCGGGATCACCGTTTGCCATAAATGCGCCAGTGTATCCCATTGAGGATTTAACAAAGAAAGGGCCACCACAATTAAGGGTAACCCTATCAATGCCGCAACACCGAACAACAATAACGGGCCGCGGGTCATTAGCAACTCTCCTTAGAATTCAATGACTAAGGACTTATCTCCAGCCTGCGCGGTTCATCAGGCGCACGGCTTCGGCATTATTCTCGCCGAGGATGTCCATGGAAATGTCGTCTTGTTTAAAGTCGCCCCATTGTTGCAGAGTCTCGCTCCAGGCAACACCCTCCCGAACGGGGTACTCGTAGTTGGCTTCAGCATACCATTTTTGCGATTCTTCTGAGAGCAAAAATTCGATTAACTGCTTGGCCTCGTCGATATTTTTCGCGTGCTTGGTAACACCGATACCGGATACGTTAACGTGGGTACCGTTGCTATCCTGTGCCGGCCAAAAAACTTTTACTTTCTCGGCGGCTGATTTTTCTTCGGCGTCATCTGAATTCAGCATGTGGCCAAAGTAGTAGGTATTTGCCACCGCAATATCACAGACGCCAAAGGCGACGCCTTTGATCTGGTCACGGTCGCCACCTACCGGCTGGCGGGCAAAGTTTTCGACTAAGCCTTCGGCCCAGTTTTCGACGTTATCGGCACCGTGGTGCTCAATTAATGCAGCAACCAGTGACTGGTTATAAAGGTTGTTTGATGAACGAATACAAATGCGGTCGTTCCATTGTTCGTCGGCCAGCGACAGATAATCGCTCAACTGTGATGGGTCAACACGCTCCGGCGAGTAAAAAATTGGCCGTGCGCGCAGGCTCAAGCCCACCCAGTGATCATCATCAGAACGAAAATGTTCCGGTACCACCTGATTGATGCGTTGTGATGAAACCGGTTGGAAAACATCAGCCTCGACTGCCCGGTGCAGGGCGCCGGCGTCAACGGTCAGGAATAGATCGGCGGCAGTATATTCGCCTTCAGATTTTAACCGCGCCAATAGTGCATCGGAATTACCGGTTAATAAATTCACTTCGATGCCTGTTTTTTCGCTAAACTGGTCCAGCAAGGGTTTGATTAATGCCTCTTTACGCGACGAATAAACGTTAACTTCGGCGGCATTGGCTGCGACCGGCAATAAACTGGTCATGACACTGGCGACTGCGGCCAGCGTGAATGCTTTGTTAAAGAAAGTTGCCATAGAGAAACCTCTTGCTAATAATTTGCGTATAGAATCAGATAGTTCGAGTAGGCTATCACAATTTTTATTTAATGATAGCTATTCTCATTTGTGTTTTGACGAAAGTCAAGTGATTTACATGGAGCGTGTATGTCTGAATTGTCCCTGTTAGCGCTAATCGGGGTGCTGTCAATCAGTTGTCAGTGGTTAGCCTGGCGTTTAAAAACGCCGGCCATTTTACCGTTACTGGTATGCGGCCTGATTATTGGCCCCACGCTGGGCTGGCTGAACCCGGATCAACTGTTTGACGATTTGCTGTTTCCACTGGTTTCGCTGGCCGTTGCGGTGATCCTGTTTGAGGGCAGTCTGACACTTAAGTTTGAAGAAATTCGCGGCCATGGCCGCATGGTGACTAACCTGGTCAGCGTGGGTATGGTGGTGACCTGGATTGCCATTGGCGTGCTGACGCATTTTTTAATGGGCTGGGAGTGGGAACTGTCGGCGCTGTTCGGGGCGCTGGTGGTGGTCACCGGACCAACCGTTATTCAGCCGATGATACGCTCTATTCGGCCGATTAATAAGCTGGCGAATATTCTCCGTTGGGAAGGCATCATTATTGATCCGCTTGGCGCCTTGTTAGCCGTTTTGGTGTATGAATTTATCATCGCCAGCCAGGACGTGGCGTTTTTACACTCGCTGCAGGCGTTTGCCAAAACCATTGGTATTGGTTTTTTCTTTGGTTGGGTTGCGGCCAAGTTATTAGGCCTGGCGCTGGGCCGTGGCTGGTTTCCGCATTACCTGCAAAACGTCGCCACGCTGACCATCGTACTGGGTGTGTTTGCGCTGTCTAATGCAATTCAACACGAATCGGGCTTGTTGACGGTAACGGTAATGGGTATGGCCATGGCCAACACCAAAAACCTGAACCTGGACGAGATCCTGGAGTTTAAAGAAACGCTCAGTGTGCTGTTGATTTCGGCATTGTTTATTATTCTGGCAGCGCGGCTGGACTATGCGCAGTTCGACGCACTGGGCCTGCCGGCGGTGATTTTGCTGGCTATTATTCTGTTTGCGGTGCGGCCGTTGGCGGTGTGGTTATCGGCTATTGGCACCGAGCTGCGCTTTAAAGACAAGGTGCTGCTGTCGTGGATTGCGCCACGCGGTATCGTAGCCGCAGCCGTGTCGGCGCTGTTTGCGTTAAAAATGGAGCAGTCCGGCTGGGACGGTGCGGAGTCGATTGTACCGCTGGTATTTTTGGTGATCATGACCACGGTGGTACTGCAAAGTCTTACCGCTAAGCCACTGGCGCGTTTACTGGGCTTAATTGAGCCGCCGGCGCGGGGCTTTTTGATATTTGGTGCTAACCAAATGGCGCGGGCCGTTGCTAAATCGTTGCAGGAACACGATGTGCAGGTGCGCCTGGCTGATACCAACTGGGAGAACATTCGCAGCGCGCGCATGGATAACCTGCCGGTTTATTTTGGTAACCCGGCCTCGGAACACGCCTCTAATAATATCGATTTGACCGGTATTGGCCGGTTGTTAGTGATGTCGCCGTATAAGCAGCTAAACCCACTGGTTTCAGTGTATTATCAGGACTGGTTTGGCAGTAACAAAGTGCATGGCTTAAATAGCGGCGAATCGGACTTTCGGGCCAGCCATCAGTTATCGGAAGCGTACAAAACTACACTGAATTTGTTTGGTGAGAGCGTGACCTATTCTAAGTTAGCCAGCCTGCACTTTCAGGGCGCTAAAATGAAGTCGACGCCGATTACTGACAACTTCAGTTTTGAAGATTACCAACAGCAGTACGGCGCCCGGGCGGTACCCATGTTTGCGCTGGACGAGCAGAAGAAGGTGCATATATTCAGCACCGAGCGTGAACTGAAGCCGATGCCGGGCTGGCTGGTTATTGCCATGATATCACCGGAGAAAGAGGCCGAAGAAGGTGGTCGTGACGACGAGTAATCGTTGCGTTTGCCCGGATTGTGACTGGGTTGTCGATGTACCCGTCACATCAACCGAGGTATTTAAATGCCCGCGCTGCGGGCATCGCCTGGGGGGCGGTGCGCCTGTTAGCGAGCGGCACACGCTGGCGTTAGCGCTGGCGGCGTTAATATTGGCATTGGTTAGCTTGTGGTTGCCGTTTGTCGGCTATTCCGCCAGTGGTGTATCGCAGACCATGAGCCTGCTGGATACCAGTGCCGAGTTATTGCACTTTCACGAACGCTTATTGGCGATACTGGTGCTATTCACGGTGTGGGTTGTGCCGGTTTTATATTTGCTGGCGATCTGCTGGATATTCACCCGTTTACTTGGTTCAGGGCCAGTGGGCCCGGTGACTCTCTATTTTATCCGGACCGTGGTGCAGCTGCGGGTATGGATGATGGCCGATGTGTTCTTGCTGGGTGCACTGGTGTCGCTGATTAAAATATCGGGGCTGGCGGCAGTGGAACTGGCGTCGGGTTTCTATACGTTTATTGCGTTTGTGGTGCTGCAGTTGTGGGTTGCCAATAATGTCAGCCGTTACCAATTGTGGCATCGGTTACCGCATCAGCAAGCGCCGCAATCCGAAGCCGGCAGGGCTGCCCATAACCAGGGTTTGAGCGGTTGTGTTTGTTGTCAGGCGCCGAATTCACGACAGCATAAAAAATGCTGGCGCTGCGGCGAAACGCTGTCGCTAACCCGCTGGCGTGGCTGGCGCTTAACCCTGGCGTTGTTAATTGCAGCGGCGTTATTGCTGGTACCTGCGCATGTATTACCGGTTATGGAAACAACGAGCTTTGGCCGCACCCAGCCCAATACCATAATCGGTGGCGTGCTGGAATTATGGCAAGGCGGCGATGCCCCTATTGCGATTATCGTATTTGTTGCTAGTTTGGTGATACCGGTGGCTAAAATCCTGACGTTGTTGGTGTTACTTTATGTTGCTGAACGCGGCAACGACAGTACCGTAAAAAACCGGGTGGTGTTGTATAAGGTCACTGACTGGATTGGTCGCTGGTCAATGATCGATATTTTCGTGGTTGCCGTGCTGGTAGCGCTGGTGCGCAGTGGGCAGTTGATGTCGGTGTATCCCGGTAACGCGGCGCTGGCGTTTGCGTTAACGGTGATATTGACCATGCTGGCAGCGATGACCTTTGACACGCGACGCTTTTTTATGCCGACAACAAAGTAAAGTGAAGGAATCAGGACGACCCATGAGCGCGATGAAAAACGTATTCTCACCCATCTGGCTTATCCCGCTATTGGCTTTGGCGGTAGCGCTGTGGATGGTGTGGCAGGAGAGTGCCGGCTCGGGGCCGCAAATAGAGGTGTTGATTAGCGATGCCGAGGGCCTTGAAGCAGGTAAAACGCCGGTGCGGGTGCGCAATGTGGACGTCGGTTTGGTTAGTGAAATCAGCCTGAGCGAGGACATGAGCGCGGCGGTGCTAACCATCGAAATGAACGAAAATACGCAGCGCATGTTGGCCGAAGATAGTCGTTTATGGGTGGTTAAACCGCGTATTGGCCGGCAGGGCGTTAGTGGCTTATCCACCTTGCTGTCCGGCGCTTATATACGGCTACAGCCGGGGTCATCAGAGCAGACAGCGACGCGTTTTGAGGCGTTGGAAGAGCCGCCGGTAACACCGCAACAAACGCCGGGACGGCGTATTACGCTGACCAGCTCGGTTAATAGTGCGGTTGTAGTCGGTGATACCGTGCAATATAACGGCCTGTCGGTGGGGCAGGTCGAAAAGGTTGATTTTAACGTTGATGACCGCAGCATGCGCTACCAGGTGTTTATTGAACAGCCCTATGACGAGTTATTGACCGAGAATACGCGTTTTTGGTTGCAAAGCGGTTTATCGCTGCGCTGGAATGCCAATGGTCTGGACGTGTCGCTGGGTTCTTTCGAGTCATTGCTGGGCGCGGGGATTAATTTTGGCGTGCCTGAAGGGCAGCCGAGCGGCGCTAAAATGACTGAGGAACGCTCGTTTGAGTTATTTGCCAGTGCCGAGGCTGCGCGGCAACAAGGCTTTGTTAATGGCATCGATTATGTGATTTTACTGGATGAGTCGGTTGCCGGCCTGGAAGAAGGCGCGCCGGTTCAATTTAAGGGCGTTCGCGTGGGCACGGTGCTTAAAGTGCCGCTGCGCTGGAACCCCACCGACAGTGACAAAGCGCCGTTAAAACAGATCCCGGTATTAGTACGTTACGAGCCGGAACGCATGGATGGACTGGTGCCTGATACCGACATCGGCTATTGGCGTGAACGATTACCGGAGCTGTTTGAACAGGGCTTGCGAGCCAATATCCGGGCCTCAAACTTACTGACCAACACCTTGTATGTCGACTTACGCTTTTATCCCGAAACCGAATTGCAGGCGCAGTCTGAATTTGCCGGTTACCCGGTGATGCCGTCGATGGTCAGTGACTTTAGCCGCTTAGAAGAAAAGCTGAACCAATTGCTGGATAAATTTAATGATCTGGAGCTTGAACAGAGCCTGACCGAATTTAGTGAGGCGATGGCCGCGACGGAGCAGAGCGCCGACGAGATTGAAGCTTTGGCACAGTCAGTAGCGGCCATTGTCGAGCAGCCGGGCATGCAACAGTTACCGCAGCTATTGCAGGATAATTTAACCCAATTAGAGCGGCTGTTAAGTAGCGTTGATGATGGTTCGGCCACACGCCGTCAGTTGCACAGAACCTTATCTAATATCGAGGCGTTAACGCGCGACTTAAAACCGCTTGCGGAGCAGTTACGTGAACAGCCGAATTCGCTAATTTTTGATGCCGAAAAGCCGGCCGATCCGGAGCCTAAAGCCCATGATTAAATTGATTCCGAGTATTGCTGTTGCGTTGGTTTCTCTGGTGGCCCTGAGTGGCTGTGCCAGTCAACTTGATAGTGTTAAAGGTGAGTATCGTTTGCCGCTGTTAAACAGCAGCCCGGAGCAGGTGTGCAGTGCGGCGCAGCGGCAGGTTGTGGTAAGTGACTTGATGCTCAGCGATGGTATTTTGCTGCAACAGAGCGCAACCCGCATTCATGCAGCTCGCCATCACCGCTGGAGTGGCTCGCTGGAACAGCAGTTACAACAAAGCGTACAGCGGGTTTTAAGTGAGCCGCACTGCAACGGCGAGCTAGTTATTCAGGTTATGGATTTTTATGGTGACGATGAAGGCAACGCAGTCGTCACAGGACATTGGCTTTATCGCCAAGACGACACGCAAATCGAACAAACCTTTAGCCAGCGGCAGCCGTTAACCAACGATGGTTACGAGGCGTTGGTTATGGCGCTTAACCAGGCCTGGAGCGATACGCTAAAACAAATTAAAAGCGCCATTCCCAACTGATTCGCGCGCCTATGTCGTCGGTATTGGCGCCGGCGCGCTCATTGTCATTGTATTCAAAACCAATATTTAACAAGCCACCGAACACCGGTTGTGAGCGTTGCAATAATGCCTGTGTCTGGTTGCTGTCATCGGCAAGGCTGGAATAAGCCAGTTGCGCGGTCCAGCCGCTGCCGTCTGCTGCAAATAGTCGGTAACTGAGTGATAGCGTGCGGCTGTCGGGCGCAAAAGACGAGCCCAGGTTGCGTTGGTGATGCTGATAAAACGGCTGGGTCGAAACGCGTGGCAAACGCTGATAGAAGTTGTGACTTTCTGTATCGGTGTATTCCGCTACCAGGGTGTGACGCATTTGCTGAGCGCTGAATATCGATGCATTAAACTGCCATTCACCACCGACTGTAAATGCAGGGTTCTCACCTTCTTCTAACTGGCCGTCAAAGCCAACTTCTGCATAAGCGGCAAAATGATGCTGTTGCCAATGCCAGCCTTTACGCAGATCCAGGCTGACCATGGTGTTGTCTGGTATTGCGCTGTTTACAACGGTCTTACTCGTCTGGTGCACGGCACTAAGCCCGGCCTGAAGGCCCCATTGCAATTGGGTGGCAGCGCGCAGGCCGAGGACTTCGCGCGACACATTAATATTACCTAACCGGGTTTCGTTATAGCCAACAAAGGTGCTGACATGTAGCGGGTTAAGGCCGATGGGGGCGAAGTCGGGACTATAATCGAGCCGCAGTTTAGTTAGTGGCCGGGCGTTGGTCGACATCAGCAGGCTGCTGTGTTGTGCAGGTCCCCACCACAGCGGTTGTGCGTCCAGCGACAGGCTGACGTCGCCAAAGTTATAGGCCAGATAGCTGCCATCCAGCGTCTGTTCGTTGTCGTCTTCGTATGGGTCCCAGCGGTGATTGATCTGTAACCTTGCGGCAAAGTGCTCGCCTTTAAAATGCCTTGCTACGCTTAGACTGCCGCGCTCTTGCACACTGCGACCAAAGCGGTTTACCCAGGGCGCTTCGCTACTGGCTTGTAGTTTTAAGTAGGTTTGCGGTCCGCTCTGGGCATTGCGCAGATAATGACGCACCTGTAATAAGGCAAGTTGTTGGGTATCGTTAAGCTGCTGTGTATCAATGGTATCCAGTTCCAGCAAAATCGCTCGCCATGGCATGGGTAATTGCTGTAGTGGTGTATTAATCAGACCGGCATCGACCAGCACATTCAGACTGTTTCTGAGATCCTGGTTATCGGCACTGATATAGACAGAAGACTGCGCCTGAGGGGATACCAAGCCCAGTCCGGTGGCCAGGATAATTGCAGAAAACAACGACTTGCGCACAGAGAGTCCCTTATAATTGTTTTTGATGCCAATGCACGAATAACGCTATGATGCCAGAAGCATTGGTGAATAGACAATCCTATAATTTTTATGGCGTGCTTTGAGCGTGTTTTGATAGAGTGCAGCCGGGTAATAACTGAGAGAGCAAATTTTGAAACGAGTAGCGTGGCTGATTAGTTTATTGTCGGTAGTGTTAGTGAGTTGTTCACCGGCACCGCAATCAACAACTGAAAGTGGCTTAGATACGACGATGCAGCAATTAGATCTGCAGTTACTGCCGAATGAGCAATGGCGTTTGAGCGCCGCGGTTATTGAGCTGAGTTTTTGTCGTAATCCGGTTAACGAGGCGTTACTGGCGTCGCAGATGGAATTGAATAATTGGCGTTTGACGGGCGATGAGACTGCGTTTCCGCCTTATCGCAAGGATGGTTTGCAGCAGTTACAGCAGGTGCTTGCCGGGCAGCCGTTTATGCTATGGCAGACCGATGGCACGGTCAGCGCCCAGCGCTATCGACTGGTGATGCCGGCATCGGCATCGAAGGGAGATGTAGCCGAACAGTTGTTTCCGGCGGTGGCGACGCTGGCATCCAAGCGTGTGATTTGTCACACGGCGGTAATTGAGCAGTAAGGAGTTTAGAGATGAAGATGCGCGAGCAGATTGAGCAAAAGTTACAGCAGGAGTTCGCACCGCTGCATTTGCAGGTGGATGATGAGAGTTATATGCACGCTAGTGGCCGCGAAGCGCAATCGCATTTTAAGGTGACCATGGTGAGCGAAGCGTTTTCCGATAAACGCTTATTGCAACGCCACCGGGCGATTAACAAAGTGCTGGCAGAAGAACTACAACAAATCCACGCGCTGGCGCTGCACACCTACACCCCCGACGAATGGCAAGGCCAGGCCCCGGATTCGCCTAATTGTATGGGTGGCGGGCGTTAGCCCGTAAAAATGGTATGATCTGTTAAACTGCGCAAACCAGCTACAATAAGACCAAATTCAAAATAGGGAAAGTCTACTATGGTGATCAAACCGAAGATTCGTGGTTTTATCTGCACCAACTCTCATCCTGTGGGTTGTGCGGAGAACGTGCGGCGTCAGGTCGAATGGATAAAACAACAGCCAACGGTTGAAAACGGGCCGAAAAATGTATTGGTTATCGGCTGTTCGACCGGTTATGGACTGGCATCGCGCATTACTGCTGCGTTTGGCAGCGGCGCCGCGACGGTGGGCGTGTGTTTCGAAAAAGAGCCCACTGAAAAACGCACCGGCACCGCAGGTTGGTACAATACTGCGGCCTTCCATCAGCAAGCCGATCAGGCAGGGCTTCAGTACCACTCAATCAACGGCGATGCATTCTCGGACGAAATCAAACAAGAGACTATCGATTACATCAAAGCCAATATGGGCAAAATTGATTTGGTCGTTTACAGCCTGGCTTCGCCTAAGCGCAAAGACCCGGAAACCGGCGAACTGCACAGTTCTGTATTAAAACCGGTAGGCAAGCAATACACCACCAAAACCTACCACACCGACCGTGACGAAGTGCACGATGTAACGCTTGACCCGGCGACTGAAGAAGACATCGCCAACACCATTAAAGTGATGGGGGGCGAAGACTGGGAGCGCTGGATTAAACAACTGCATGATGCCGGTGTGCTGGCGCAGGATTGTCAGACCACGGCTTACACCTATATTGGTAAAAAACTGACCTGGCCAATTTATGGCCATGCCACCATCGGCCGGGCCAAAGAAGATCTTGACCGTGCGTCAACGCAACTTGACAAAAACTATCAGGATATCAACCTGAAAGCTTATGTTTCGTCGCTTAAAGCGTTGGTTACCCAAGCCAGTTCTGCGATTCCGGTGATGCCTTTGTACATCTCGTTAATTTATAAGGTGATGAAACAAGAAGGCACGCACGAGGGCTGTATTGAACAAATCTACCGCCTCTTCACCGAAGGCTTGTATGCCGCGGATCCGGAGCTGGACAGCGAAGGGCGCTTGCATATGGATGGCTACGAAACCAACGATGCGACGCAGGCAAAAATTGAAGCCCTTTGGGATAAGGTAACCCAGGACAACTTCCACCAATTGGCAGACTACGAAGGTTACCATCAGGACTTTTTAAATCTGTTTGGTTTTGGCTTCGATAACGTTGACTACGAAGCTGATGTTAATCCAAAAGTTAACTGGTAAGCGCACCTGAAAAAGTGTTAAAATCCGCCCGATAAGTGTGGAATACGTTTTTAAGTTACGGAGTTTGGCTGTCGCGTAGCCGTTGCCATGCTCAGTAACTTATTGATTTTTCAGGTTTCTAGCCCTAACCGGCTGGTTGTGATGAATCTTCCCTAACGAGTAGTGCAAACGCATATGATTACTATCAAGAAAGGGCTGGATATCCCGATTAAGGGAGCCCCCCAGCAGCAAGTATCCGACGGTAAGGCCGTGACGACGGTCGCTACCCTGGGAGAAGAGTACGTCGGTATGCGCCCGACCATGCACGTTAAAGTTGATGAGCGTGTGAAAAAAGGTCAAGTGATTTTCGAAGACAAGAAAAATCCGGGCGTTAAATATACGGCTCCTGCAGCGGGTGTTGTAAAAGACATTCCTCGTGGCGAACGCCGCGTTCTGCAAGCCGTTGTTGTCGAGTGTGATGGTGACGAGCAAATCACCTTCGAAAAATTCGATAGCGACAAACTCGACTCATTGGGTCGCGACAAAGTTCAGGAAATCCTCATTGAGTCTGGTCAATGGCCAGCGCTCAGAACCCGCCCCTACAGCAAGGCGCCGGCAGTTGACGCAGAAGCTTCGGCTATTTTCGTTAACGCTATGGACACCAATCCGCTGTGCATGGATCCGACGCTGTTTATTAACGAACACAAGCAGGCTTTCGTTGATGGCTTAAAAGTGCTGTCAAACTTAACTGACGGTAAAGTGTTCGTGGTTAAAGCGGGCGATGCTGAAGTGGATACCGGCGACGCTAAGGTTCAGCTTGAATCTTTTGGCGGCGTGCATCCGGCTGGCTTGGTCGGTACCCATATGCACTTTTTGCACCCGGTTAGCTTAAAGCGTCCGGCATGGCATATTGGTTACCAGGATGTTGTGGCATTCGGTAAGCTCTTTACCACCGGTGAAATCTTCACCGATCGGATGGTGGCATTAGCGGGCGAAGGCGTTAAAGAGCCTCGCGTTTTGCGTACTCGCATGGGCGCCAACTTACGTGAATTGAGCGATGGCGAACTGCAAGGCGATAATAACCGTATTATCAGTGGTTCGGTGCTTAATGGTCATAAAGTGGACGACGCCCATCAATGGCTGGGTCGCTTCCACACACAAGTGAGCGTTATCCCTGAGGGTAACCACAAAGAATTCTTGGGTTGGATCCGTCCGGGCTCAGACTTGCACTCGATTACCCGAGCTTATGCCGGTCATTTCAATCCGAAGAAGCTGTTCAGCATGACCACATCAATGAACGGCTCGTCTCGTTCAATGGTGCCGATTGGTAACTATGAACGCATTATGCCGTTGGACATCGTACCGACGTTATTGTTGCGTGATTTGTTGTCAGGCGATACCGATGAAGCTCAGCAACTGGGTTGCTTAGAGTTGGACGAGGAAGACTTGGCATTGTGCACATATGTTTGCCCTGGGAAGTACGAGTACGGCCCGGTGCTGCGCGATTGTCTCACTAAGATTGAGAAAGAAGGCTAACCATGAGCTTGAAAGATACACTCGAGCGTATTGAGCCGCAGTTCGAAAAGGGCGGCAAATACGAAAAGTGGTACGCGCTGTATGAAGCGGTAGCCACTATCTTGTACACGCCAGGTACGGTGACGCAGTCTCGCACACACGTTCGTGACCGCATCGACCTTAAGCGTATTATGATCCTGGTGTGGATGATGACGTTCCCGGCGATGTTCTGGGGCATGTACAACGTTGGTAACCAGGCCGCGATGGCTTTGGCTGAAGGCTACCAGTTAGCTGACGTTTGGCAGGTGGGCTTGTTCCAGTTGCTAGGGGGTGAGCTGGGTGCTGACGCCGGTTGGGGCGCGAAAATGTGGTACGGTGCCTGCTGGTATCTGCCTATCTACGCGGTCACCTTTATTGTCGGTGGTTTCTGGGAAGTCCTGTTTGCGAGCATTCGTAAGCACGAAGTCAACGAAGGATTCTTCGTTACCTCGGTACTGTTCTCATTGATCCTGCCTGCAACCACGCCACTGTGGCAGGTTGCACTGGGTATTACCTTTGGTGTTGTCATTGGTAAAGAGATCTTTGGTGGTACCGGCCGTAACTTCCTTAACCCGGCACTGACGGGTCGTGCATTCCTGTACTTCGCCTATCCGGCGAGCATGTCTGGTGACTCTATCTGGACAGCAGTTGACGGTTTCTCTGGCGCGACTAACCTGGGTGCTGCGGCACTGGGTAACCTGGACTACGGTAACACCGAATTATGGTGGGACGCGTTTTTAGGTAACATCCAGGGCTCTGTGGGTGAAGTATCAACGCTGATGATTTTAATCGGTGGTTTAGCACTGATTTACTTCCGCATTGCCTCATGGCGTATCGTATCCGGCGTATTCGTGGGTATGGTGCTGTTCTCTGGCCTGTTAAATCTGATTGGCAGCGACAGTAACCCAATGTTTGCGATGCCGTGGTACTGGCACTTAGTATTGGGTGGTTTTGCCTTTGCGATGATGTTTATGGCAACCGATCCGGTGTCGGCATCATTCACCAACAAAGGTAAATTCGCTTACGGTCTGTTAATTGGTTTTATGACGGTCATGATCCGCGTAATTAACCCGGCATTCCCGGAAGGTATTATGCTGGCCATCTTGTTCGCGAACGTCTTTGCACCGTTGTTTGACTACTTTGTAGCACAGGCAAACATCAAACGGAGGTTAGCACGCAATGGCTAGTAAGAACGAAAGTTTAGGCAAAACGATAGGTGTTGTGCTGGCACTTTGTTTGGTGTGTTCAATTCTGGTTGCGGGTTCAGCGGTAGCGCTTAAACCGATGCAGGAAAAGAACGCGGCGCTGGCGATGCAGCGTAACATTTTGAATGCGGCCGGCATTTTAGGTTCTGAAGCTAATATTCAATCTGTCTATAAGGAGCGAATTAAGGCTTTAGTTGTTAGTCTAGAAGACTATGAAGTGGTTGAAGGCGAAGACCCGGAAAAATTCGACAACCGTAAAGCAGCCGGTGACCCTGAAACCAGCACAAGACTTGATAAAAGTGAAGACATCGCTGGTTTAGGTACCATGGAAACCATGACCGAAGTTTATTTGGTCATGGACGAAAGTGGCAACCGTAACGGTGCGGTGCTGCACATCCGCGGGCAAGGCCTGTGGGGCACAATGTACGGTCTTATCTCGTTAGAAGACGACATGAGTACCGTGCGTGGTGTTCACTTTTACGAACATTCAGAAACACCGGGGCTTGGTGGTGAA
>Ga0208813_1000894_pt1 | contig 18486 bp, 19 predicted proteins | sample MalvireepMed_904_FD_184250 | JGI IMG/M metagenome (GOLD analysis project Ga0208813, IMG submission 184250) | Marine viral communities from the Global Malaspina Expedition - Malaspina viral metaG DeepMed_904 (SPAdes) (version 2) | ecosystem: Environmental > Aquatic > Marine > Oceanic | place... | reverse complement strand
GCGGTACAACAGAGTACGCGGCCGCCGTTGGTTACGACGTTAGCGTCTTTAATCGCCGTACCGGCATGAAACACTTTGCTGTCGTCGGTTGCGACGGGAATACCCTGGATAACATCGCCCTTACGATAGCTGTCGGGATAACCTCCGGCTGCCATTACCACTCCGACAGCGGCGCGAGGATCAAAGGCAACGGGGGTCTGTTTAAGTTCACCGGCAATGGCCAGTTCGCATAACTCGACTAAGTCCGACTGTAAGCGCATCATGATGGGCTGTGTTTCGGGGTCACCAAAGCGACAGTTGTATTCAAGCACCTTGGCGCTGCCGTCCGGTGCTATCATTAGGCCAGCGTACAAGAATCCTGTGTAAGGGTGCCCTTCTGTAGCCATGCCATCGACCGTCGGCTTAATAACATGTTGCATGACCCAGTCATGCACCTTTGGTGAAACAACCGGCGCCGGTGAGTAAGCCCCCATACCACCGGTATTGGGCCCTGTATCGCCGTTATCACGAGCTTTATGGTCTTGGCTTGAGGCAAACGCAATGGCGTTTTTGCCGTCGGCCATGACAATAAAAGAGGCTTCCTCGCCTACCAGAAATTCCTCGATAACGACTCGGTGTCCGGCTTCGCCAAAACGGTTACCCGCTAGCATGTCATCAATGGCTGCATCGGCTTGTTCAAGCGTTTCGGCAATGATTACGCCTTTACCAGCGGCAAGGCCATCGGCCTTAATGACGATGGGTAACGCATTATCGCGCACATATTGCTTGGCTGCGTCGACATCAGTAAAGTTTTGGTAGGCAGCGGTTGGAATATGATGGCGTTGTAAAAAATCCTTACTAAAGGCTTTAGACCCTTCAAGTTGAGCGGCAGCCGCTGTTGGTCCAAATATCGCAAGACCGGCTTGCTGGAAGCGGTCAACAATGCCTTTAACCAATGGCGCCTCGGGACCAACAATGGTGAGCTCGATGCGCTGTTCGCTGGCAAAAGCAAGCAACCCATCGATGTCTTCTGCTGCGATGTCCAGGTTGGTTAACTGAGGCTCCGTTGTGGTTCCGGCATTACCCGGCGCCACATACACGTGTTCAACTTTGGGTGACTGCGCCGCTTTCCATGCCAGAGCATGTTCACGGCCACCACCGCCGACAACCAAAACTTTCATGCGTATCCTTATTGTACTGGTTTTCTAAACTTCAGGGTAAAGCGGTCACTCTCACCAATCGCTTTGTAAATATCTGTATCGTCGCCATCTTCGACATTAAGCGTTGGCGGCAGGTTCCAAACCCCATTAGGATGATCGGCTGTATCCTTCGGGTTAGCGTTAATTTCGCTACTTTCAATGAACTCAAAACCGGCTTGTTCAGCAAGATCGATAACCCAGCTTTCTTTGATGTAGCCGCTATTTGCCATTGCCTCATCGTCGGCGCCTTCCGGTAGCCGGTGATCAACGACACCCAAAACGCCATCAGGCACTAACGCCTGATGAAATTGACGAAACGCGCTTAATACCGCCTCTTCGCCACCATTCATATACCAATTATGCAGGTTACGGAAGGTCAGTACCCGATCCGTGCTGTTGGGTGGAGCAATATCGGTATCCAGCGGCGTGATTGGCGCGAATTGGGTCAGCTCAACATGACCAAATACGGCCTCACTGGTTAAACGTTCTTTAAATTTATTGAGTGAACGAGTGTAGTAATCACTATTGGTGTTCTCAGGAAAATGAGCAGCGTAAAACGTGCCCTCATCGGCAAGGTAGGGGGCCAGAATTTCACTGTAATAACCGCCGCCCGGCCAAATTTCTACTACCGTCATTGAGGGTTCAAGGCCGAAAAACTCGAGTGTTTCCTGTGGATGACGAAATTCATCGCGTTGCACATAGGCCGGCGTGCGATCGGCATGGTTAACAGCGTCGCTCAAGGTGATAGAAGCGCCTTGTTCAGTGCTTGCAGGAGCTGATGATTGCGGGCCTGAGTCACAGGCAGACAACGCCAGAAGCGAAGTCATCGATAATGCGATTGCAGAGTATTTCATAAAAGCTGCCTCTTTATTTTTAATAAGTGTTGGTAAAGATTAGCCCCGATCAAGCGGGGCGGCAAATAACATCACTTATCATTACGCATTAATGACGGAAATGGCGCATTCCTGTAAACACCATGGCGATGCCATGTTCATCTGCAGCCGCAATGATCTCGTCGTCACGGATAGAGCCGCCGGGTTGAATAATTGCCTTGATACCTGCCTCTGCGGCAGCGTCAATACCATCGCGGAAAGGAAAGAATGCATCGGATGCCATCACTGAGCCTTCGACCTGAAGCCCTTCATCGGCTGCTTTAATACCGGCAATTTTGGCACTATAAACACGACTCATCTGGCCCGCACCAACCCCTATCGTCATACCGTCTTTGGCATAGACTATGGCATTAGACTTAACAAACTTTGCGACTTTCCAGCAAAACTTAAGATCAGCTAATTGCGCTTCCGTTGGCTGCGCTTTGCTGACCACCTTAAGTGCTTCAGTATCAAAGTCCTCGGTGTCGGACTGTTGTACCAGTAAGCCGCCGTTAACACGCTTGTAGTCCCACTGTTCTTGCTGCGCAGACCATTCTCCGGCCTCTAGCAACCTTACGTTTTTCTTTTCGGCAACGACGCGAATAGCCGCATCAGTAACGGTTGGTGCGATAATAACTTCGACAAACTGTTGCTCGATGATAGCTTTTGCGGTTGCTTCGTCTAATTCGCGGTTAAAGGCGATAATACCGCCAAAAGCTGATGTCGGGTCGGTTTTAAACGCACGCTGATAAGCCGCTTCAATAGTGTCGTCAATGGCAACCCCACACGGGTTGGCATGCTTAACGATAACACAGGCAGGCTGGGTGAAGCTTTTAACACATTCCAGCGCCGCATCGGTATCAGCAATATTATTAAAGGACAGCGCTTTCCCTTGTAGCTGCTTCGCGCTTGATACCGTTCCTGATGGCGCATCGGCTTCGGTATAGAATGCCGCTTTTTGATGACTGTTTTCGCCATAGCGCAGGCTTTGTTTATGATTAACCTGAACGTTATACGTGCTTGGAAAGTCGGCTTCGCCAGTTAGCTTACCACCCAAGTAATTAGCAATCATGCCATCGTATTGTGCGGTATGTTCAAAGGCTGCCACGGCCAATTTAAAACGGCTTTCTGCTGACACTGCGTCACCGTTTTCTGCCATTTCATCCAGTACCCGCTGGTAATCATCACTATTAACAACGATGGTCACATCCTTATGATTCTTAGCGGCAGCGCGAACCATAGTAGGTCCACCGATATCAATGTTTTCGATAGCATCCGCTAATGTGCAATCTGGCGCCGCAACGGTTTTCTTAAAGGGGTAAAGGTTGACCACCACTAAATCGATAGCAGCAATGTCCTGCTCTTGCATCACCGTGCTATCGATGTCGCGGCGTCCAAGGATGCCGCCGTGAATTTTTGGATGTAGTGTTTTGACACGACCGCCCATGATTTCAACTTGACCCGTGTGCTCCGACACATCTTTTACTGCGATATCGTTTTCGCGTAACAATTTTGCGGTGCCGCCTGTTGATAGAATTTCAACACCTTTTGCTGCTAACTGAGTGGCAAATTCGACTATGCCGGTTTTATCAGAAACACTGATTAACGCACGCTTAATGGATTGGGTTTGCATCACGTTGCCTTTAACTTTACTAACTATGGATAATATCAAGAGTATAAAAAAAAGAGCGCCAGAAGGCGCTCTTTAAGAGAAATTTAGTTCATGCCGTATTTTTTTAACTTCTTGCGAAGGGTACCACGGTTAATACCCAGCATGGTTGCAGCGCGGGTTTGATTGCCGCGAGTGTAAGTCATCACTTCCTCAAGCAAAGGGGCTTCAACTTCTGATAAAACTAACTCGTAAAGCTCTTCAGGATCCTGGCCGTCTAGCTGGCGTAAAAAGCTGTTTAGCGCTTGCTTCACCGAATCACGAAGTGGTTTCGGTTGTGAGTTATTACCAATCGTTGTTAATGGTGATGTGTTCTCACGGTTAGGGTTTTGATCAAACATAGTGCGCTTATCTCTTCTCTACAGTGACAAAATAGTGTTCGAGTGAATCAAGTTGCTCGTTAGGCGACTCGATCCGGTTAAACTGTTGACGCATCTCGCGTCCGCCGGTTCGTTCGTTTAGGTACCAACCGACGTGCTTACGCGCAATGCGGACACCCTGGTATTCGCCATAGAACTGGTGAAGTCGACGCACGTGGCTTATTACCGTGGTCGCGACTTCATCATTACTCGGTTGCGGACAATGTGTTCCATGCCGCAAGTAATGTTCAATTTCGCGGAATAACCAAGGATTACCTTGAGCGCCTCGGCCAATCATAATGGCATCGGCGCCGGTGTAATCTAATACCTGCCTGGCTTGTTCCGGCCGCCGGATATCTCCGTTGGCGACAACCGGTATGGAAACCGCCTGCTTAATTGCTTTAATTGTGTCGTATTCGGCTTCGCCTTTGTACATGCACGCGCGAGTGCGCCCATGGATAGCTAATGACTGAATACCACTACGTTCTGCAATACGGGCTATTTCAATACCGTTTTTGTGCGCCGGTTCCCAGCCTGTTCGAGTTTTTAATGTTACCGGCACGTCAACTGCGTTAACAACGGCGACAAGAATTTCCTCGACTAGGTCCGGGTGCTGCATGAGCGCAGAACCTGCCAATTTTTTGTTTACCTTTTTCGCCGGGCATCCCATATTAATATCAATGATCTGGGCACCCATAGCGACGTTTACGCGCGCAGCTTCCGCCATCAGTTGTGGCTCAGAGCCAGCAATCTGCACTGCCCGAATACCTAATTCGCCGGAATGATCCATTCGCTGTCGCGACTTATCGGTATTCCAGACTTTCGGATTGCTCGACAGCATTTCCGATACTGTAAGTCCGGCACCCAGTTCATGGCACAACTGCCTGAATGGCTGGTCGGTAACGCCCGCCATGGGTGCAAGTATTACATTGTTGTCTAATTGGTATTGACCAATCCGCATCGGTTAAAAACTACGCAGCGAAAGGGTGGAGAATTTTATGGAATTTAGCGGATAAAGAAAAGGCTAAAAAGTATGCAATTTTAGCCTTTTTTTGAGTTTTTACTATTGACAAAAATGCTGGTTGGCGAGCTAAACAGCTTAATAGCCCGTCTACTGTGTTCGTTTACCCGACAGCATTACCCAGTCACCTTCGACGACAATAGGGTCAAACCTGATGCCAGGCGTATAAGCAGCCATTACGTCCTCAGCCTGGCGTTTTAAAATACCGGACAGTACCAGAGATCCGCCAAGGTCAACGTAGTTCAGTATGGTGCCGGCAAGTTCCCGTAATGGCCCCGCAAGAACATTAGCCACGACCAGGTCGGCTTTGGCTGTGGGCTGCTCTGTTGGTAGATAGACATCAAATTTGCCGGCGACACCGTTACGTTCAGCGTTTTCCTGCGTTGCGATTAGCGCCTGGCGATCGATATCAATACCAATCGCATGCCGAGCGCCTAATTTAAGCGCAGCAATGCCCAGAATGCCAGAGCCGCAGCCAAAGTCGACAACCTCGTTATGCGAGTGGCCGTGCTGATCTAGCCAACGCAAACACATAGCCGTTGTCGGGTGAGTTCCGGTGCCAAATGCCATGCCGGGGTCTAGCAGAATATTAACCGCATCGGGTTCAGGGATGTCACGCCATGTGGGACAAATCCATAACCGTTCGCCAAACCGAATGGGATGGAAATTATCCATCCACTCGCGCTCCCAGTCTTTGTCTTCCAGGCCGTCGACTTTATATTGCAATGGTGCTGGCAGTACCTTTGCTTTTTCGAGGTTTGCGATGACTGGTTTTAAATCAACCTCGGCATCGAACAAACCGGTAACTAAGGTATGTTGCCACATCAGCACTTCGCCCAGCGGAGGCTCAAAAATAGGGTTGTCAGCGCCATCCCGATAAGTAACTGCCTGGGCGCCATTGGCCATCAACATATCACCCACCTGCGGGGCGTGATCTTCGGTACTTGAGAGTGTTAACTGGATCCAGGGCACTGTTTAGTGCCCTCCGATACCGAGTTTTTTCTCAAGGTAGTGAATGTTGGTACCACCATGCTGAAAGTTTTCGTCCGCCATGATGTCCTTTTGCAGGGGAACGTTAGTCTTAATATTCTCGATGATCAGTTCACTGAGTGCGTTACGCATACGGGCAATAGCGATGTCACGATTTTCTCCGTATGTAATTAGCTTACCGATCATGGAATCATAGTTTGGCGGAACTTTGTAGTCTGCATAGACGTGCGAATCCCAGCGCACACCAAACCCACCGGGTGAATGAAAGCGCGTGATGGTGCCCGGCGACGGGACAAAGGTAGCGGGATCTTCGGCGTTGATCCGACACTCAACCGCGTGGCCGCGAATAACAACATCTTCCTGATTAAACGAAAGCTGGCGTCCGGCCGCTATGCGCAGTTGTTCTTTTATGAGGTCGATACCGGTAACCATTTCAGTAACCGGGTGCTCTACCTGAATACGGGTGTTCATTTCGATAAAATAAAACTCACCGTTTTCGTACAAGAACTCAAACGTACCGGCACCGCGATAACCAATCTCTATACACGCTTTGGCACACCGCTCGCCAATGAACTTACGCATTTCAGGAGTGATGCCCGGAGCAGGCGCCTCTTCCACAACTTTTTGATGCTTACGTTGCATCGAACAGTCACGCTCGCCTAAATGAACTGCGTTACCCTGGCCATCAGCCAAAACCTGAACTTCGACGTGTCGCGGATTCTCGAGGAACTTCTCCATGTACACGACCGGGTTGCCAAAGGCAGCACGCGCTTCATTTTGTGTCATTGTAATTGCACTGAGTAGCTCGCTCTCCTGCCGAACTACGCGCATACCACGACCACCGCCGCCCCCGGCTGCTTTAATAATAATCGGGTAGCCAATGCGTTTTGCGAGCTTGATGTTGCGCTCGTCATCGTCATCAAGTGGGCCATCGGAGCCTGGTACACAGGGTACGCCGGCTTGTTTCATGGCTTTAATGGCAGACACTTTGTCACCCATTAAACGGATAACATCGGCAGTGGGGCCGACAAATATAAAGCCGGACTTTTCAACTTGCTCAGCAAAGTCGGCATTTTCAGCTAAAAAACCGTAACCCGGATGAATAGCTGCTGCATCGGTAATTTCAGCCGCGCTTATGATGCGGGGAATATTTAGATAGCTCTCATTTGCTGGCGCTTTACCGATACAAATGGACTCGTCGGCCAATAGGACGTGTTTCAGATTCCGGTCAACGGTCGAGTGAACGGCGACCGTTTTGATACCCAGTTCTTTACACGCCCGCAGAATTCTAAGGGCGATTTCACCGCGGTTTGCGATAACCACTTTATCTAACATGATAAATTCCTGGTTGTATTCGTTGCTTAGTGGTTTAACAGACTTATTCGATAACAAATAGCGGCTGGTCAAATTCAACCGGCTCTTCGTTTTCCACTAAGATTTGCTTAATTACACCACTTTTGTCGGCTTCGATTTGATTCATCATTTTCATCGCTTCGACGATGCATAAGGTTTCGCCCGCGTTAACTTTAGAACCTACGGTAACGAAAGGCCCGGCATCGGGTGATGGAGCTTCATAAAAGGTACCGACCATCGGCGAGCGAACGATATGACCTGTAGGCTCTTCTTTCGCAGGTGCTGCATTTTCAGCGCCTGGGGCTACAGCTGGTTGAGAGGCTGGCGCTGGTGCTGGTTGCGGTTGCGGTGCATATTGCATTGGCGCAGGTTGCGCGCTGTAGCGATTAATGCGCACTGCTTCTTCACCTTCGGTGATTTCTAGCTCGGCGATGCCAGACTCTTCGACTAGCTCGATCAACTTTTTAATTTTACGAATGTCCATGATAACCGTGTGCCTCAGTTAAAGTTTTAATTGTTTGATAATTGCAAGCAATGCCATCGAGTAACCAAACGGTCCAAAACCACTTAAGGTCCCGGCCGCAATGTCGGCTAAATATGAGTGGTGGCGAAATTGCTCGCGCTGATAAATATTAGAGATATGTACTTCGTAGAACGGGATAGCAACAGCTGATAGCGCGTCACGCAGTGCGATACTGGTATGCGAATAACCAGCTGCATTAACGATCATGTGGTCAACTGCACCACGCGCCTGCTGTACCTGATCAATAAGTTCGGACTCGCTATTAGACTGCTTAAAAATAAGCTGAACCGCATGCCCGGATGCCAGTTCTTTTAAATCTGCTTCAATGTCTGCCAAGCTCGTATGCCCATAAATATCCGGCTCACGGGTACCTAATAAGTTAATGTTCGGTCCGTTCAAAACGAGTACATTTGCTTTTTGCGAGTTATTAGATTGCATTTGGTTGCCAAATGTTGCGAACGTGTCGATATCATTAGCATTGTTCGAAATATCGACAGGTTACAAGAAAAAAAGTTTCATCTTTTGGCATTATAGAACAATAAGCGGCAATTGCAGTAAAATACTGGTCTTATCACCGCTTTTAGGAGCAACTTAAGTTATTGGGCCGACTTCATTCGCTTCACATGGCTGATAAATGCGTCGGCATCTTTAAATCCTGTGATACGCCAATCGGTAACTTCCTCGCCATCGGGAGAGAAGAACATGACTGTCGGCAGGCCAAGTACGCGATACTCAGATAACAGTTGTTGGTCGCTACCATTATTGGCAGTGACATCCGCCTGTAGCAACAGCATTGACTCAAGTTCTGCCCTTACTCGCTCGTCGGCAAAGGTGTATTGCTCGAACTCTTTACAGGCCACACACCAATCAGCGTACAGATCGACCATGACCCATTGTTGTTGTTGGGCAGCCGTTGCAACTTTATCCTCAAGTTCCGCCAGCGTGGCGACCTGAGTAAACAGCGCGTGCGCTTGTTGAGCCCGTTCGCGTTTGTCATACTGCCATTGTGAGCCGAATACGATGCCGGCAACTAACAACACAAATAGGATGATTTTTGCGGTGGTATGACCAAGTGTTTTTAGGTGTTGCCCCATAAACACCGCGAGTGAGGCGAAGTAGGTTAGCCACAACCAGAAAGTTTGCTCAGTTGATAATAAACGCTCAAGGAGAACGACTACGACGGCAAGTAGCAACCAACCAAATGCGTGCTTTATCATATCCATCCAGGCACCGGCTTTGGGTAATAATTTACCACCCGAGACACCAAAGATAATTAACGGCACGCCCATCCCCAGGCTCAGTGCATATAGAATAGCGGCACCGGAAACAACGTCGCCGGATTGTGCAATGTAGAGTAGCGCGCCTGTCAGCGGGGCTGTTGTGCAAGGTGAGGCGACTAATCCCGAAATAACGCCAATGGTAAAGACACCACCGACACGGCCACCTTTTTGCTGACCGCTGATCGCCTGTAACTTGCTTTGCAGTGATGACGGTAACTGCAACGTGAATAAGCCCAGCATGCTCAGGGCGAAAAGTCCAAATGCAACACTGAGTACAATTAATACCGCAGGATGCTGAAAATAAGCCTGGTATTGCATTCCCGCAAGCGCGACGACAAGCCCGAGCAATGAATAGGTAATAGCCATGCCCTGAACATAAACAAAGGAAAGCCACAGGGCGTTTTTGAATGTTCTTGGCTTATCGCCAATCACAACACTGGATAGAATCGGATACATCGGAAACACACAAGGTGTAAAAGCTAAGCCGATGCCGAGGATAAAGAACACCAACAAAGAAACGCCAAGGGTCTGGGTTTCCAGCCCGAATAAGCCGGAGTTGCTGCTGTTGTCGGGGGTGACGTTTGTTTGCTCACTTGGTGTCGCTGCAGCTGTTGCGGGTTGTGTTTCGCTAGCCAAATTGATGCGTGTAGGAGGATAACATAAGCCGGCATCTGCACAGCCCTGGTACTGTAACTCCACCCCTTGCTCTGCCATTGTTGCATCAAGCTTTACGCCAAACTCAAGGTAGCCGCGAAAAATCTGCGTTTCACCAAAAAATTCATCAACGTGAGTTTCGGAAGCGGGAAAGTTAATGGGCTGTTTGAGAGCTTCTGCTGGTGTGACCTTAAACTGATGTTTATAGAGGTAGTAGCCAGGCTCAATATTAAAACTAACGGTTATACCTTCATCGTCTTTACGCACTTCGGGGGTGAAGGCTTGTTCGACCGGCAGAAATTCAGGTTCAGAGCTGAACGGATTATTTGATTGCGAAAAACCGGATTGTGCCAAGGCTACAGAGCTAACTGCCAGCAGTAGTAAACAACTAAAAAATCTAACCACCCGGTACTTCATTTTGTCTGCGCCTCAATCCAGTTAAGGTATTCCGGTAAGCCATCATCAATTTCAAAGCTGATCAGTTCCGGTGAGTCATAGCTATGAGCCTTTTGAACTGCCTGCTTAAGCGAATCAACTTTGAGTTTGGACGTCTTAATAATTAACAACACTTCATTGTCTTCATGCACATGACCCTGCCACTCGTAAACCGATTGAATTGCAGGAACGATATTGACGCAGGCCGCCAGCTTTTCTTTGACTAAGCTATGTGGCAGTTGTTTTGCCTCGCCTATATCGCTGCAGGTGCATAAAAGCATACGTGTCGCATTAGCCATAAAAATACCTCGTTACCGACTGACCGGACGCTAAAAATAACACAAAAAAACAAAAAATTTTTTTCATCCTACCCTTGATAACACAATTTCTTGCCCCATTTATTGAGCACACACATTTTTTAACGCCCTTAAAGGGTATTAACCACACACAACATAGGTTGAGGAGTTATCACCAATGAAACTTCGTCCTTTACACGATCGAGTCATTATTAAACGCATCGAAGTCGAAGCAAAGTCTGCAGGCGGCATTGTTTTGACGGGTTCTGCGGCGGAAAAGTCAACCCGCGGTGAAGTCGTTGCCGTAGGTAATGGCCGTATTTTAGATAACGGTGAAGTGCGTGCGCTGGAAGTGAAAGCCGGCGATAAGGTTCTGTTCAACGAAGGTTACGGTGTTAAAACCGAAAAAATCGACGGTGAAGAGTTCCTGATTATGAGCGAAAGCGACATTTTGGCAATCGAAGAATAAGCCAAAAACTAACGCATAAATCGTTAAACCGTATTTAAGAGGAAAGCAAACATGGCAGCTAAAGAAGTTAAATTTGGTAACACAGCGCGTCAAAAAATGCTGAAAGGCGTCAACGTATTGGCCGACGCTGTAAAAGTAACCTTAGGTCCTAAAGGCCGTAACGTTGTTTTAGATAAGTCATTCGGTGCACCGAACATCACTAAAGATGGTGTGTCAGTTGCAAAAGAAATCGAGCTTGAAGACAAGTTCGAGAACATGGGCGCACAAATGGTCAAAGAAGTTGCGTCTAAAGCGAATGACGAAGCCGGTGACGGTACAACGACAGCGACCGTATTAGCACAATCTATTGTTAACGAAGGCCTGAAAGCCGTTGCGGCGGGCATGAACCCAATGGATTTAAAACGCGGTATCGATAAAGCAGTTATCGCTGCCGTTGAAGAGCTGAAGAAAATCTCTCAACCATGCGCTGACAGCAAAGCGATTGCACAGGTAGGTACTATTTCTGCTAACTCAGACCATACTATCGGTCAAATTATCGCTGAAGCGATGGACAAAGTTGGTCAGGAAGGCGTTATCACCGTTGAAGAAGGTCAGGCACTGACTGACGAACTTGATGTTGTTGAAGGTATGCAGTTCGACCGTGGTTATCTGTCTCCTTACTTCATCAACAACCAGGAAAGCGGTTCAGTTGAACTGGATAACCCGTTCATCCTGTTGGTTGACAAGAAAATCTCTAACATCCGCGAATTACTGCCGGTATTAGAAGGCGTTTCTAAAGCAGGCAAACCATTACTAATCATCGCGGAAGATGTTGAAGGCGAAGCGTTGGCTACCTTGGTGGTAAACAACATGCGTGGCATCGTAAAAGTTGCTGCGGTTAAAGCACCTGGATTTGGTGACCGTCGTAAAGCAATGTTGCAGGACATCGCTGTATTGACTGGCGGTACGGTTGTCTCTGAAGAAATCGGCATGGAGTTGGAAAAAACTCAGCTGGAAGATCTGGGTACTGCGAAACGCGTTGTTATCACCAAAGACAACACCACCGTTGTTGACGGTAATGGCGACGACGCAGCGATCGAAGGTCGCGTGACGCAAATCAAACAGCAGATGGAAGATACGACGTCTGACTATGATCGCGAAAAACTGCAAGAGCGTCTGGCTAAGTTAGCCGGCGGCGTTGCGGTAATCAAAGTGGGCGCGGCGACTGAAGTCGAAATGAAAGAGAAAAAAGCTCGCGTAGAAGACGCGTTACACGCAACTCGCGCTGCGGTTGAAGAAGGCGTTGTACCTGGTGGCGGTGTTGCACTGGTTCGTGCAGCAAGCAAACTGGGCGAATTACGTGGCGACAATGAAGAACAGAACGTCGGTATTCGTTTAGCATTGCGTGCAATGGAATCACCATTGCGTCAAATCGCGACTAACGCCGGTGCCGAAGCTTCAGTTGTTGCTAACAATGTGCGTGACGGCGAAGGTAACTTTGGTTATAACGCAGGTAACGACACTTACGGCGACATGCTGGAAATGGGTATTCTTGACCCAACTAAGGTTACTCGCTCAGCGCTGCAGTTTGCTGCATCCGTTGGTGCATTGATGATCACCACCGAAGCGATGATCGCTGACATCCCGCAAGATGATAATGCCGGCGGTATGCCTGGTGGCGACATGGGTGGCATGGGCGGAATGGGCGGCATGATGTAAGCTGCTGTTTCCAGCCTTTGTTTATTAAAAAAGCGCCTGCGGGCGCTTTTTTTGTATATCTATGCATTGAGGTTTTGAATTTTTCTGCTAAACGTTTGTCATAGTGATTAAGTAATGTCGCCAGGAGGTGATTATGCGCACACTATCAATGACAGCATTAGCGTTAGTTTCGGCAATGTTATTTACACCAGCTCATGCAGGTGAGGCTAAAGTTAACTTCGAGAAAGTTGATGACTATACCGATTTTGAGCCCGCGAACGGTTTGGAAGAGCGCTATCAAAAACGCTTGATGGAAGAGTTAACCGGTTACTTCAATGAACTGTCTGCTGACTTGCCCGACGGGCAAACGTTAGCTGTAACGGTAACTGACATCGACTTAACAGGCCGTCTCGAGCCAACATTTGGCGAATCGACATCTAACTTTATCCGCGTGGTACGTTCGATCGACTTTCCAACGATGGATTTCAATTACTCTTTAACAGATAGTAACGGTAGTGTAATTAAACAAGAGGACGTCGAGTTAAAAGACATGAGTTTTGACTTCGACACGATGGCGACTAAACGGTCGCGTTCTGACGACTTGTACTACGAGAAAAAAATGCTCAAAGACTGGTTTAGAAAAACCTTCTCTGAGCACGTCACATCTAGCCAGCCTGCCGAATCTGCTTAAGTCGGGCTAGGGTTTCGGTTAACAGTTGTAGCTGCTGCACGATTTTTTGCAGCAGCTCCTCATCCTCTTTATTCTGTTGCCACTGTTCAACGTTTTCGGTTACCTCTTTTAGGTAAGGTTGAAACCGATTGCTGCTGGTTACAAAATGAGTATTATCTGCGAAGACATCTTGAAACTTCGCTTTACCCTGTTGTCGTAGGTCATCCAGGTAAGTGTCAGCGTCAACAGTCTGGCGATAAAGAACCTGTAAGTGTTGTTGAAGTTTTTCCTCAACAGAAGTCATGGTATCGGTCATATTTTCCTTGCCTTAATCTATTTAAATCTACCGTCGGGCATGATTGCAGTCTTGCTGTTTTCTCCGCCCACTTCGCGCACGAGTTTAGGCACTAAAAAACCGGGTAGACGTTCATTCATACCTAACCAAAGTTGCTGGGCCGTATCGTCACTCACTTCAAAATGAGCCGCGCCCGTGACTTTATCAAGTTGATGCAGATAATAGGGTAACACATCGCAATCGAACAGACTCTCGCTCAGTTCGGTCAGTGAGTCGACATTGTCGTTAACGCCTTTTAACAGAACACTTTGGTTGAATAAGTGAATACCCGCCTTATACAACGAAGCCAGCCGCTGCTTCAGCTCAGCTGAAATTTCGTTAGCGTGATTAGCATGCAGTACCAGGCTGGTTTTTAGTCGGGTGTTCGCCAAAATCCCCACTAATGTTTCCGTGATCCGGGTCGGAATAACAATGGGTAATCGAGAGTGGATACGTAGCCGCTTTAGTTGGGTGACATTACTCAGTGCATCAATAATCCGTGTAAGAGTTTTGTCACTGGCCATCAGCGGATCACCTCCGCTTAGAATAACTTCGTTAATCTGGGGGTTACGAGTCAAGTAATCTATAGTTTGACTCAGTTCCTGTTGGCTAAAGCGAATCTCTTGATATGGGAAGTGACGACGAAAACAATAACGACAGTTAACCGCACAGCCCCCTTTTAGAATGATTAAAATACGCGACTGATATTTGTGCAGCAGGCCCTGATTTTTGTCTACGGCGACATTATCACCTTGTTCTAACAGTGGGTCAGCAGTATAACCGGGAGTATCGTCAAACTCTTGTTTTAGCGGCAATACCTGCCGTAGCAATGGGTCGTTGGCGTCGCCGGGTTTAATCAGTCGTGCAAATGGGCGCGGCACAAGCAGCGGAAAAAGTTCTCGTGCGCGAGAATCCTCAAAAAACTGTGAAGCATCCAAACCGACGTATTCGAGCAGATCATTGGGACTGCGAAATGCTTGTTGTAACTCAAGCCGCCAGTCGGGTCGAGTTAGCAGTGTTGCTTGTTGGTTCAAATCAGCCTCGACTATTTGTTTCATCAGATGATTATTTTACCTGAAAAATTTTGCTGTTTGTTTTATTATTGCCGGCATCTGGAATGATTTGACGATTAGCTCATATAGGAAAAGATTATGGCAAATTACAGCACCAACGAGTTTAAAGGTGGCTTAAAAATAATGCAGGATGGCGAGCCATGCAGCATTGTCGAAAACGAGATGGTAAAACCTGGAAAAGGTCAGGCCTTTAACCGAGTCAAGATTCGTAAATTAATCAGTGGCAAGGTTGTCGAGAAAACGTTTAAGTCGGGTGAGTCGGTCGAAGGCGCTGATGTTATCGAGTTGGAACTAGCCTACTTATATAATGACGGCGAATTCTGGCACTTTATGAACAACGAAACCTTTGAGCAAGTTGCAGCCGACGCTAAAGCTGTTAGCGATGCAGAAAAGTGGTTGGTTGAGCAAGATGTATGTACTCTCACTTTATGGGAAGGCAACCCTATTAATGTTCAGCCGCCAAACTTTGTTGAGTTGGAAGTGACTGAAACTGACCCAGGTCTAAAAGGTGATACCGCGGGTACCGGTGGTAAACCAGCGACGTTGAGCACGGGTGCTGTGGTACGAGTGCCATTGTTTGTTCAGATAGGCGAAGTCATAAAAGTCGATACACGCTCGGGTGAGTATGTATCGCGCGTACAAAAGTAACGACTGACATAGATAATGGACTGGCGTTCTGAGGCATCTTTGCAAACGCTTCAGCAGCGAGCTGAATTGATGCGACAGATCCGCCAGTTTTTTTATCAACGCAATGTCCTGGAGGTTGATACCCCCTTATTAGCCCGACATGGCGTTACCGACCCCCACTTAGAAAACCTGACAACCACACTGACTGCGGGTCCTGATGGACAACCGCTGAAACTTAGCTTACAAACATCGCCGGAATACGCCATGAAAAGGTTGCTGGCACAATATAGAACCAGTATTTTTCAGCTATCGCACGTGTTCCGGGACGATGAAATCGGACGTCACCACAACCCAGAATTCAGTTTAGTTGAGTGGTATCGCGTTGGTTTTAATCTTGTCGATCTCATTGCTGAAGTCAGTGAATTAATACAGTATGTTACCGATGCGCCGCCGGTTATTGCGTACACCTACCAAGAGATATTTGTGCAGTGCACGGGCTGGGACCCACTGCAGAGCGAGGGAATATCCGCCATACATCGTCACTTAAAAACACGCTCAGATACGCGCGACTGGATGGAAAAAGAAACGGATCCGGATACTATATTACAACTTGCATTTAATGTTCTTATCGAACCTCAACTACCATCACAAACGCCTGTAGCTATCACTCACTTTCCTCGTTCGCAAGCTGCGTTGGCGCGTGTTTGTCCCGAGGACGAACGTGTATCACTGAGGTTTGAAATCTACTACCAGGGAATAGAATTAGCGAATGGATACGATGAACTGACCGATACCGATGAGCAAAATCGGCGGTTTGTTGAGGATAACGCTAAACGTAGGCAATTGCAGCGAGCAGAGAGAACTGCTGACGCCTTTTTGCTGGCTGCGCTTAGACACGGCATGCCACCTTGCTCTGGTGTTGCGCTTGGATTTGACCGCTTATTGATGATTGCTCTGAATAAAGACCAGATCTCCAGCGTGGTGCCTTTCTCTATCGCTAACTGCTGAAGACAGTTTGATAAAAACTTAATCGATCCCCTTGGCATCTGATAGCGTATGTTATAATATAACAGCACGGTAGTCAGGGGGGCGAATATGACCTTATCAAAACAAAAGCGATTGGACAGAGCTGGGATGTGGATCACCACATTGTGCGCGATCCATTGCCTTTTATTGCCGCTGATACTTCCCCTGTTGGCTCTGGCTGGTTTAGCGTTTATTGGCGAAGACCTGCTAGAAAATACCATTTTAGGTCTTAGCGTAGCGGTGGGCTTATGGTCCCTGATTGGTGGCGCACGTAAGCACGGTGAATGGCGCCTGCTGGTACCATTACTAGCTGGCGCGCTGATATACTCTCAGCGCGACATCCTAGGGCACCTGGGCGAGCCTTTTATTATCCTGCTTGGCGCGAGCCTCATTATTTACGCACACTGGAGTAATCTGCGACGATCCCGTAAGGTAAACGCTGTAGTTCCTGTGGCTGCTCCTGAAACAAATTAAGCATTAACGCAAGGCTAGCTTAATTTCTCCAATATAACGCCAGATTCAATGTGGTCAGTGTATGGGAACTGGTCAAATATAGCGGCCGACGTCACCTTAAACTCTTTACCCAGCGCTTTGATGTTGTCGATTAGCGTATCAGGGTTGCATGAGATGTAAATGATACGAGAATATTGACGGACAAGCTGTATGGCTAGTTCATCCAGACCGGCGCGCGGCGGATCAACGAGTACTGTTTTACAGTTAAAAGAGCTTAAGTTGGCTTCCTCAGCGCGTCTTGAAGACAACGTCCCCTGCATTGCCTGGCTGAACTCTTCGGCTGACATTCTAACCACAGTCACGTTGTTAATTCTATTGAGCTCGGCACCGCGTCGTGCGGCATTGACCGAACCCTTGCTGATTTCGGTTGCAAGCACTCGATTAAATTGTTTGGCAAGCGGTAGGGTGAAGTTGCCATTGCCACAGTAAAGTTCTAACAGGTCGTGACTCGTGTTACCGGCATGGCGGCTTGCCCATTCGATCATTTTTTCGTTAATACCGGCATTGGGCTGGGTAAAACTATTTTCTGTTTGAATAGACTGATAGGTTTTGCCATTCACCCTAACTTGCTCAGTAACGTACTCCTCCCCAAAAACAACTTTTTGTTTGCGGGCTCTGCCAATTAAATGCAATACATCCGCATATTGCTGGAGGTGTTGATGCAATTCCGCAGCAGCGGCTTGCCATTCCTCATCAAGAGCACGGTGGTAGAGTACTGATACAATGGCCTGTTGTGTTGTCGTGGTTAAAAAATCAACCTGAAATAACTTCTGCCGCAGTACGGGTTTATCGATGACATAGTCTCTAACGGCCTGCATCAGCTTATTAATAAGTCGACTACCCGGCAAAAACTCATCTTTTCTGACTTTTTCCCGAGTTTCCGGATTAAACATAATATAGTAAAGGTCATCGCCTTCATGCCAAAGCCGGAACTCTGCGCGCATGCGATAGTGTGTTGGCTCGGATGGAAACACTTCAAAACCGGTTATGCCAACTTCAGTGTATCTACGACGCATCATATCTCGTTTTTCATCGAGCTGTTTTTGATAGTCGAGGTCGGCGATAGCTTTATACGTCATTTTTCTTTGCCTGCTTTGTAAAGCGAATTAAGTTAATACTATTGTAAGGTATATAAAGGGGGTCTGCGACTACGGTAAAACCTTAATATTGGGCTCAAAAGTGTTAATTTTGATCACAATTGATGGGTAACTAACCAAACAGTTATTAAAACAATTAAAATTGCAAAAAAGGCCTTGACGGTTGCAGTTAAATCTCTAAAATGCGCTCCACGTTCAAGGCAGGCAACGAAGCCGCCGAAAACAGAAGTTTTCAAAAGCATCTTTTTTAAAAAAGTATTGACGGAAAACTTCAGGTGTGTAGAATACGCACCTCTCGCAGCGAGGCTGCTGAGAAACGCTCTTTAACAATATATCAAGCCAAGCAAACTGTGTGGGCACTTGCAGAAGT
>Ga0208813_1000891_pt1 | contig 18553 bp, 17 predicted proteins | sample MalvireepMed_904_FD_184250 | JGI IMG/M metagenome (GOLD analysis project Ga0208813, IMG submission 184250) | Marine viral communities from the Global Malaspina Expedition - Malaspina viral metaG DeepMed_904 (SPAdes) (version 2) | ecosystem: Environmental > Aquatic > Marine > Oceanic | place... | reverse complement strand
GGCGCCAGCCACCGTTCCGGGCGCCGCACCATACTGCCTCGGCGGTGGCCCTGGTGGGCGGAGGCAGCAGCCCGCGCCCCGGGGAAATCTCCCTGGCGCACCGGGGCGTATTGTTCCTGGACGAGCTTCCCGAACTACGATATAAAATTTCTGCTAAAGATCAAGAAATTGTACAAGATATTGAATAATAAGTAAAAAAAATAACGGTCCGCTTTGACAGATTTTTTTTCTGTCAACCTGAGGTCTCGCTTTGCTATCCAGCTATAATCGTCTGGTGACCTCATCTGTGGGATCGCAAGAAGATTGGCAACAAATTAACGTTGTAACCTTGATTTTAAGATAGCGAAATCTGCCAGAAATTAAGTTAGCAACCTACTCTCGGAAAGCTCGTAGTGAAAGATTCTGGTTTCCAGAAATGTGCTTTGAAAAGGGTATAAAGGAGCGGAAAGCGAATATTAAGATGGCGCGATAACATTCGCAACGCCGAGAAACGAAACGTAATTTTGATTGCTTGCGATTGTAATAATTTTCCTATGCGTGTGCTTCGCCACCAAGCTCTACTAAAAGCCAGTTTAGCTGGTTTCTTGCGCTTGAAATAATCTCATCGAAAATAACAACCTCAGAATTAGGCTCTTTATTATAGTGAGGGGGGAGGTCCGGTCCTCTTTTTCCGCCAACTAACAGAACTGTTATTTCGGAATTTGTATAAGGTACGAAATCGTTTCTATATTCAGTGGCTTGTTGATAGTCTTTGTATCTTAATCTATGGCTTGGTCGTTTGAACTCGATTAAAAGATATTCGTTCGCAAAATTTACGCTTAGAAGTAGATCTGGGCGTTTGTTTGCTCTCTTTCCAGTATACTTTTTGCCTAAATAATCCTCCACCTGCCGCTTAAGTGTTTTATTGCTGCTAAACACCGAATACTTAATCCCAAAAATCCATAGACACTTTTCAAGTGCAGTGTGAACGACACTTTCCTCTGTATCGTCTTTTTTGCAAAGTTCATCAAACCGATCGAGGAATTCCAGCCGACTTTTAGCTTGCTCGGCAACGATTGCAAGCTCTGCTAAGCCAAACTCAGACAATGCTTCAGCTAGCTTAGCTATGTCCGAATGTTGAGCATCATGTATGTAATCCAAAACCGCACGATAGTCCGTTCGTTCAAGCGCGTCTAACAAAACTCCGACTATAGGCTCCACTTTTGATTCGGGCTCTCCATAGTACCTGCCCAAAATTGATTTTATAGCTTTGTCAGCGTATTGCCTTTTGTATTCTGGTAGCTCCGCAAGTCGTTCATTAATTCTTTTCTTTAATCTTGCTTGTGCAAGACTCATTTCTCGACCATATTCTTCTTTGACCTTTTCTTTTAATATCGGTCGAATATATTCAGCAACCTCCTGGTATAGTTCGCTATTTTCTACTAATGCTCCCCAGTCAGCAGTCACATGGTCGAACAGGCCGTCGACCTCCACTTCGCCATATATTTTCTCCAACAGTTTTGGAGGGAAATCATCTTCCCTATCTAACCCAAAGAAATCGGGACTACCTATGACTTTTCCGCCAACTCGTATAGATATCCCTGGCTTTTTTAGCTTCCCTTTTTGGTTTGACACAGTGAACTCTAGATTCACACTTCCAGCAGATGGAAGTTCTGCGTTATGCCTAGTATAGTTTCCCTGTATATCATCTACGCCTAATATTTTACCGTTAACGGTTACATTGAAACCTTCTTCTCGGCCATACTCCTGAAGTAATAGCTGCCGCATTTTTTCTGGATTAGGGAATGCCAGACCGTGGATGAGATCTGATAAAGTAACCTTGGTCCCGTGAGCTTCATAGTCACAATCTTCAACGATAAGATTGATAGGCAGATCCTCAATATCAGTTTCGCTTTCAAAATCTTTTTTTGAAATTGAAAAATCGCATTTTTTTCCTCTGGACCATGTCTCTAGTCGCATTGAGTTTGCTATCATTAGCCCGGCAAATTTACCTATGCCTTTCTTGCCTTTAACTTTTCGTTTCTTTACTGCTGTAAGCTCACCTCTTCTTTTTCTGCGATCACTAGCAATAAATAAATATTCTCTAAGCAATTCCTGCTCGGTCATTCCTGAGCCGCTATCATGCACAGTAATAGGGCTGTCAGTCATAGGTTCGGGAAGATAAATATTGACTGACGGTGCGTCAGCATCCCAAGCATTATCTACCAATTCCTTGAGAGCTCTCTCTGTCGATCGATAATTTTCTGAAAGTAGCTTGGCTAATCTTGTATCAACTTGAAATGCTATTTTTTTCATAAATCATTCCATTGCATGAAGCTTAATTACATGTGATATTTTCTCGTGTACAGCTATTTGTTATTCGGATCAGTCGACATGCATCGCATTGTTTGCATACTCCTCAAGCATAGGCATTAGCTGCTCTAACCTGCTCTTGGCTTTAAGATCATCGCTATTGGTGATCAAGTATTCCTCTAGGTACTTCACTTCAAGATGCACTAGATCAATGCTTATGCGCTGTAGCCAATTTGCTGTCCCTATGTTGTGGTATTCCCAATTTCGATTTAGGAATGGGTTTTCGTGGTAAGGGATTGCGTCAATTGCAGTTGAGTCCAAACCGCTTTTTTCGAGTGTAGCTCGAAAATCCTCAAGCAAACTTTCATCGCTTTTATGGAATGACTCAAGCAAATGCTTGATGCCCGCAATGGCCTCGCGCGCGCTTTGCATTACCTCAAAAAAACTAGCTTTGCCGTTGACCTCCATAGCCAAACCAGAATCCTGAAAAATATGTTCCAGCTTGTTGGCTCGCTCGATTTTTTCCCAATAGTCGTCCATTTGAACTTTTAGCTTGTAGAGGGCGGCTTCATCGATTTTAAAGCTCGACTTCTCAAATAGTTGCTCATGATTCATCTTCATTTCTTTGAGTTTATCTACCGGATATCGGTCAACGTTATCTGTTTCGATATGATGGGAATAACACAGTAGAATAAGGTTTCCATAGCTTCGACGATACTCATCGTCACTGTTAGGGTTGAATCGCTCTCCGCCGCTGTTCGCCGCTTCGATATGACATACCTGTGCGATAAAAACGTTGTCACCATTAATCAGAGGGTGAGTACACCCTGGAAACGCGCATTGGTTGCCTGAGCGGGCGAAAAGCGCTCTTAATGTTTCCAATGTGGGTGATAATCGAGACATTGCTCCCCTCTTTTATAATGCCAGCAACAAACGAAGCCTTGAAAAGGGCATCCGGTGGAGGTCCCTCGGGCCGGAGTTTGATTGCTTTTTATGAATCAGTTACTTTTGTGCTCATGAGAGCACTATTTCCAGAGAAGCCGAACTTCTCGTACAACCCCTGAGCATCACGGGTTTGTAATACCATTTGGGTTCCCTTTACAGCCGGGTGCGTAACCAAGCATTCCATGATCCACTGCCCCAAGCCGGTGCCCCGATACTCGGGCCCAACCACAATATCAGCTACCCAGGTGAACGTAGCACTATCGGTGACTGCCCGCCCAAAACCAATCTGTGTGGGACCATCGTAAAGGCTGAAGCAAATAGAGCCAGCAACCATGCGCTCTACAGTTTCTCTCGGGCGGCGGTCGCCCCAATAGGTTGCGGCAAGCAAGCGGTGGACGACATCAAATTGAACCTTAGATGTGTCGTCAGTGACAAGATAGTCGTCTTTGCGCCATTCCATCGATGGATACTCCCTGATTTATAAAACCGCTTGGCTTTGCGGCTCACCGGGCCGCTAGCGTAGATGCGTCAGACAAAAGCCACTGGTTAGAAAAGTTCAGCAGCGCGGGATATTAGACCGACTCCAATCGCTACCATCACGGCTAATGACCAAAGCCAATGATCACGAACGATCTCGACTAATATCTTCGGGTGCACCCCATATTGCTCGAACCAGCTTGAATTTGTCTTTATAGAGCCATCGGCAGTCCGCTCAAAGATATTTGCAAGTATGTCAGCTTTCCGAAGAGTGGACTGGTGTAGCTTAATGTAATCTTTCTGTTCGAAGGCATCGGCCTCCTCTTTACCGGAGAGAAAACCTTTATCTGTGATCTTGTTCTTTTCAATAAGCTTTTGAAGCCTTGGATGCCCAATATACCCGAGGCCATAAATGCTAACCATCGCCCGCGCAAGATCAAACTTCCTATCCTCTGCAATTATTATTGGTTCTCCACCAAGAACTCTGAATCGGTGCTCCAACGCTGCAAATCCGTAGTTTATGTCCCTCATATTCCAATGGACCCAGTTGAAATGCTGGTGCGACCTCACAAATTCGAAATACTCACCGAGCATCTCTCTCTCAAGTTCATCGTAGTTCTCATCAATCTCATCGAACGGAAGCTTCTTTTGTTCCGCAACCTTGTGGATAGAAAATGACTCGGTTTGACCGGACGCAAGATTCCTAACCGCAATGGATGTAACCCTAGGGGTCTTGCCATCATCCCTGTCATAAAAGCTTTCGCATGAATAATGGACAATCAAGCTAGAGTTGGAATGCTCCCAAATGTCATCCAACTTGCCCTGACTGCTTTTCCTTCTCTTTAGTCGCTTAAGTTCTTTTCCCACGGATGGTCCTCAAGTTTCTAAAGCCTGCATTTAGCGGTGCCCTGACAAGGGGCTTCGTTGAAGGCCTCAGGCCGGAACGAAGTACAACCGGACCTAACAAATGCTAGACAGCTCGACGATTTTTGGTTTGCTTGTTTGGTTCTATCTGATTGATTCATTTAAAAGCAAATCCGCCTTTCCGTCGAGCTGTTCCTTTACCGTCCGCCACTCCGGCATAAACCGATCCAAAAGCCCATAGAATCTCAGGCTGTGGTTATGCTCCTGTAGATGGCACAGCTCGTGGAGAATTACATAGTCGATAGCCCGGGTTTGAGCTTTGACCAGGTTCGAATTCAGCAGCACAGTGCCCTCGGGTGAACAGCTTCCCCATTGAGTCTGCATCTCCATGATGCGCCAGGGCGGCACGGCCTTTGTCCAGGGCAGGGCGTCGACCATGAGTTTGAGTCGTCGCTCGAACATATCCCGGGCCTTGTTCCGGTACCACTGGCTAACCGCTTTTTGCGTCCGCTCCGGACTCAGATCCTTGCCCTGCACGCGCAGCTGCCCGCCGATCAGTTTGCAAGTCACCCGGCGTTGGTCGGGATCGTCGATCACCTTCAGCACGTACCGCCGGCCCACGTACAGCTGGCTCTCGCCGCTTACCCACTGTCGGGGTTGGACGTAGCGGGTGCGCTCCTCGATGTCATCGAGGTGTTTGAGTATCCACCGTGCCCGGCGCTGCACCGCCGCCTTGATGGCCGGCAGCCCGGCTCCCTCCGGCGCATCCACTTGAACCTGACCGTTCGGGTGGACATGCACCTTGATGGAAGCTCTCTTGTGGCCGGACAGATAGCACAGGTGGTACCGGAAGGCCCGGTCCCCGTACTGGCACCGGTATTCCTTCGGCTTGTCGTCCTTTGTCGGATCGACCGCCGTCATCCCTTCGCCACTCCGTTTCTCAGAATCTGCACAATCTCATCCAGCATGGCCTTGGCCTTATCCAGACCGATGAGACTGAACAGCTTGGGCAGAAGCGTTTTGCGAACGTCCTGTTCGATGCCCACGGGGTTCAGGGAGTTTTCGGCCACGGCCCGGTTCACCACTTTGTCGATCTCGAATGCTTCCTGAATCAGCTCCTCGCCTTTCTCGGCTTCCAGCTCCGGGAAGTCATCTCCCAACACCAGCTTGAACGCACCGTAGTAGGCCTGGGCATGCTTGTTACCGTCGAACCGGTCAGTGGGCAAATCCGGTACCTCCCGGTCGTCCACCATGGCTTCCAGCTCGCTGAACATCTTGAACTGGGCGTGGTAGTCGAACATGGACTCGGCTTTCTCAATCGCATCCTTGAGAAGCTTTGAGAACACCTCTTTGGCATAGGGGTCGTCGCCCAGCTGTTGCTCGATGGTTTTCTTCGTCCGGGTTTTGATCTTGTCGGTTTCGTTTTTGGTCTTCTCATCCGACCACTCCTCCGGTTTGTCATCCACCGGGTCGATCAACACCGGCTCGTCGCCAGGCGCCACATCTACACCGGTCACATACCGGTCGATCAGATCCCGGATCTGACCTTCGTATTCGGAGTAGTCGACGGTCTCCTGGGCATCCATCCGAACCGTCTTGCGCAAGTCGGCAAACCACTTCAGGTCTTCCTTGTACCGGCGAATATCCGCCTCGGAAAACGCCTTGTCCTCGAAGAAGCTCTGGGTGGAGAGGGCGGTCTTCAGGCACATACCAAACTCGGTCAGCGCTTCATAGAAGTCCTCGCGCAGCGCCTGGTGCCGATCCACTTCCATGCCGTCCTCGTCCGTCTCGTACTTCGGCATGAACACTTGGCGGTAGGGCTCTTGATCCAGCCGGTTCTCGATGTGAGAGAAAAAGCCCCAGAGCCGGTCGTGCAGGGCAGGGAGCTTCTTGTATTCGGTGTCCACGTTGGAATACAGCCCATCGATGTCTTCGATGGCAAAGCCGCCCTGAGTCTGATGCTCATAGTCCTGATAGTCGCGGATCGCAGTGTCCAGCTCCTTGAGGATGCCCCGGTAATCGATCAGGTAGCCAAAACGCTTTTGTGGGTGCAGCCGGTTCACCCGGGCGATGGCCTGGATGAGGTTGTGCCCCTTCAATTGCTTGTCGATGTAGAGCACCGCGTTCCGGGGCTCATCGAAGCCGGTCAGCAGCTTGTCCACCACGATCAGGATGTCCGGCGGCCCGTCGGTACCGAAGTGCTCGATGATGGTTTTCTCGTAGTCCTCCGGGTCGCCTGTGACGTTTTTCTTCCACCACTCCTGCACCAGCGGCAGGCTGGTCTCATCGACCTCAGTGTGGCCCTCCCGGGTGTCCGGGGCGGAAATCACGATGGCACTGGTCACCCGGCCCAGATCATCCAGCGCCTTCTTGTAGCGGATCGCACTGAGCTTGCTGTCCGTGGCCAGCTGCCCCTTCAGCCCCAGGCCGGCCTTTTTAAAGTTCTCACTGAAATGCACGCTGATGTCGAAGGCGTTTAGCTTGATCCGATCTTCGGCGGTGTAGATCTGCCCCTGCTTGGCGTACTTGCGCTTGAGGTCGGCTTTCTGGTCGTCCGACAAGGACGCTGTGACTTTCTCGAACCAGGTATCCACGGCCTCCTGGTTCACGTTCAACAGCGGTTTTCGTTCTTCGTACAGCAGTGGGGTGATCGTCCCGTCTTCCACGGCCCGCTTCATGGTGTAGGCATGGATGATGGCGCCGAACTTCTCGGCAGTCTCGCTCTTTTCCTTGTCCAACAGCGGGGTGCCGGTGAAGGCAATGAACGACGCATTGGGCAGGGCCAGGCGCATGCGCTGGTGGTTCTCGCCGCCCTGGCTCCGGTGTCCCTCATCGACGATGACGATGATGTTCTCGGAGGGGTTGTAACACTCCGGCTGTTTGGCGGCCGAGGCGAACTTGTTGATGATCGTGAAGATGATCCGGTCGTTGCCCTGGCCGATGCGCTTGGCCAAATCTTTGCCCGAGCGGGTCTTGGCGAGCGAATCGCCACTCTTCTTGCCGGCGATGTCGCCGCCAAAGGCTCCGCCGGTCAGGAAGGTCTTGGACAGCTGTTTCTCCAAATCAACCCGGTCGGTGACCACGATGATCCGGCAGTTCTTCAGCGCGTCGCTGAGCAGCAGGGCACGGCACAGATAGACCATGGTGAAGGACTTGCCGGAGCCTGTGGTGTGCCAGAGCACGCCGCCTTTACGCTCACCCGAAGGTTTGAAGTCGGAGATGCGTTCCAGCAGGGCCTTGATGCCAAAGGCCTGTGGGTACCGGGCCGCGATTTTGCCAATCTTCTGGTCGAACAGAATGAACAGCCGCAGAAACTCCAGAAAGCGGTACCGGTCGAGCAGGCCGACCAGGAGCCGATCCTGTTCGGTGGGCATCACCGGCTTCGACCAGAGGGTTTCAAAGTAATCTCGGATCTTGCCTGGCTTACCTTCAAACAGAGCGTCCTTGTCCGACGCTGACAGCGGCTGGTTCTTGATGCCCTGCACGTACTGGTCGTCGAACTCTTCGTCCTGCCACTTCGACCAGAACTTCATCGGCGTATGGGTGGTGCCGTATCGGCCGTCGTTGCGACTGATGGCAAACAACAGCTGGGCGAAGGCGTACAGGTAGGGGATCTCATCGTTTTTCTGGTTACGGATGTTCTGGCTGATCCCTTCTTCCACCATGTCCTTGTTGGGGTTGCCGGAGGCCGCTTTCTTGGCCTCGATCACAGCCAGGGGAATGCCGTTCACAAAGCCCACCACATCCGGCCGGCGGGTATGGGTGCCCTGTGCGGACAACACTTCCATCTCCTCGGTGACATGGAACTCGTTGTTGTCCGGGTTCTCCCAGTCGATCAGATGGATTGTAGGCGTGGCCTTCTTGCCACCGATGAACTCGGTCACCGTGATGCCGAGGGTCAAGTCGTCGTACACCGACTGGTTGGCAGCCATCAGGCCCTGGGCCATCGAAGGCGTTGTGACCTGCCGGATCACCTGATCCACCGCCTGATCGGACAAAGGGTACCACTCGCCCTTGAACTCGAACTTGCGCCGGCGCAATACCTGCTCCAACACCGGCTTCATCACCACATCCCGCTGGCTGCCCCGAAGGGCCTGACACTCCGTGGCCGGCAAAAACGTCCAGCCAAGATTGATCAATGTGGCCAAAGCCGGGATGTGACTGGAATGCTGCTCATTCCCTTGAGGAGTGGTGTTCATGCGGCCTCCGTTTCCACGTTAACCCGACGCTTACCTGTCAGGAGTTGTTGCATCAGGGCCTTTTTCTCCTGCTTTAGAAGATCTAAGGCAGTTTCAAGGCTCGCAATTTCTTTGGTTGCCAGCTTTAAGACTTCAGCTATCTGGTTCTGCTCTGGCAGAGGGGGGAGAGGAACATGAATCTGGCTAAATTCCTTCCAGCGGAGGCTCCCTCTCCGATCCACGGAAGCATTGGTTGCAGCGCTGAAAATTTGCCGATAGTGGTCTGTTTTGAGGACAGCATATAGATAATCGACGTTTACCTTTTGGGAATCAGGCCTTGCTACAACATAGATTGGACTAACCAAGCCATAGTCGTACAAATTTTGAAGGCCAATGGAGCCCTCCTCAACATGGTTGGCGGGAAAACCAATGCATCCACGGGGGATAACTCGATACCCGGTTAGATCTTTGCTATAGACTCTTTTTTTGAAATATTTCAATGAGTCCACGAAACCATGGTGCTTTGAACAGGCCAGGACGGGGTACTGTTGATCATCAATGTTCTTGTCAGTCACCTGATGGCAAATCTGGGCAATTTGGGGGTATGCCCAATCCCCAGGTAGCTCTCCAGTCCTCGTCTTTTTTGTCGTTAGTGTTGTATTGCTCCTAACCAATCGCCTCTTCCCGGTCAGCAACTGCTGCATCAAGCCTTTCTTCCGCTGCTGGCTGTTTTCAAGCAGGCGCTCGGTGGCGATGATGGCCTGATCCCAGGTGGAGAGGATCTGGGCGATCTTTTTTTGTTCGGGGAGAGGGGGTAGCACGATCCGAACAGCATTGAGATCGGATCGGTTAATTTTGGGCATCCCAGTGCGCATAGACATCGCGATTGCGGTCTTGAAGAACCCGGGGCTGAGCATGTAATGATACAGGTAATCAATATCCAGCCCTTCGTTCGCCCAAATTGGGTACATGTCCGCACTGCACAACCCGTGAAACTTGGGGCGACAGACTTTGTTTAGGTTAGGACGAATTTTTGAGTAGACAATCGCCTGTTCATCAAACTCATATTTTCCGGATATTAGCCCCAATTCTTTACCGGTTTTGCAACCTGACAGCTGTCCAGAATGCGAGGTAACGTTCTCCGGTCCGATATGAAGCATACTGGAGTAAGGCTCAACTTTCGGGTCGACCTGACCGTTCGCTATTCTGGTGACTTCCTCAAAACGAGCTTTTTCCCAACCCTCAGGCACCATAACCCAACTCCTTCAAATAGCCGTCCATCTGCTCGTTCAGCTTCGCAATCTCAGCCTCGATCTCTTTCCGCTCCGCCTGCACTGCCATCAGGTCGATCTCTTCCTCTTCCTCGAAGGTGTCCACGTAGCGGGGGATGTTGAGGTTGAAGTCGTTCTCCTGGATTTCCTCCAGACTGGCCACGTAGGAATACTTGTCCCGGGTGTCGCGCTGCTTGTAGGTGGCGACCACCTTGGCGATGTTCTCATTGGACAACTGGTTCTGGTTCTTGCCGGCCTGGAACTCGCGGCTGGCGTCGATGAAGAGCACGTTGTTGTCGGTCTTGTCCTTGCGGAACACCAGTACGGCCGCCGGGATGCCGGTGCCGTAGAACAGTTTCTCGGGCAGGCCGATCACGGCATCCAATAGGTTCTCTTCGATCAGTTTCTGCCGGATCTTGCCTTCCGCTGAGCCTCGGAACAGGACGCCGTGGGGCACAACCACCGCCATGCGGCCGGTCTTCGGCTTCAGCGTCTCGATCATGTGCAGGATGAACGCATAGTCACCCTTGGACTTGGGTGGCACACCCCGACGGAATCGGGCATACGGGTCGCCGTCAGCGCCTTCATGGCCCCACTTCTCCAATGAGAATGGGGGGTTGGCCACCACCACATCGAAGTGCTTCAGGCCGCCGTTCTCGTCCAGCAGGAGCGGGTTACGGATGGTGTCGCCCCATTCCAGCTTGTGGTTGTCGATGCCGTGCAGAAACATGTTCATCTTGGCCAGGGCCCAGGTGCTGCCGATAGCTTCCTGACCAAACAGGGCAAACTTCTTGGAGCCGTCTTCCTTGCGAATCTGGTTGGCGCATTTGAGCAACAGGGACGCGGAGCCACACGCCGGGTCGCAAATCTCATCCCCGGCCTGGGGATCAACGATCTCGGCCATCAGTTCGGAGACTTCCGGCGGGGTATAGAATTCGCCGGCCTTCTTGCCGGAGGTGGCTGCGAAGTTCTTGATCAGGTACTCATAGGCGTTACCGATTACATCCAGCTTCCCTATGCGACTCGGACGCAGGTTCAGTTCCGGCCGGGCGAAGTCTTCGAGGATATGGCGCAGGATCTCGTTCTTCTGCTTTTCGTCGCCCAGCTTGTTGGAGTTGAAAGAGATATCCTGGAACACATCAGCCAGCTTGACGATGTTGGCCTCTTCAATGGCGTGCAGGGCCTTGTCGATTCGCTCGCCGTTGCCCGGCTCATGACGCTTGTCGTGCAGGTCGTAGAAGCTTGAACCCCGGGGCAGGACGAAGCGCTCATTCTTCATCAACTCTTCGATCAGCTCCGGCGTATCGCCGTACTCGGACACGTAGTTGTCATAGTGATCCTGCCAAACGTCCGACAGGTACTTCACGAACAACATGGTCAGCACGTAGTCCTTGTAGATGCTGGGGTCTACCGTGCCCCGGAAGGTGTCGCAGGCGTTCCAGACTGCTTTGTTGATCTGTTCCTGCTTGATCGAATCACTGCTCATATCATTTCCCTGTTGTCGTATCCGGACGAAGTACTTGTCGGGCAACTGCATCGGTCATGCGCTGCCGGTTCTCGATTAACTGTTCCAAGAGTGCCTGTTCCCGCTGCGCGGCCCCGACTATTTTCATCATCAGCTTTTGCTGATCAATGGGCGGTACCACAACGGGCAGGTTGCCCAACTGGGTCTTGGTCACACTGGGGGCCGCGGAGCCCTGCGAGCACATGTTGAAGTATCGCTGGGCGTCCACATGGTTCAACTGCCAGGCCAGAAACTCGGGCATCAGGTTGAATGCCTGAGGATTAAGGCGCAGGTGAAAAAAGTTCGGGGTGCAGACGGTTTTGTGGGGTAGTGCCTTGACCAGTGCTGCGTCATTCCGAGTGCCTCGGGCCATGAACAGGATGTCGCCGGGCCAGAGGTAGTCCGGTCGTCGCCTGCCGGGCAGTGTCACCCTATCAAGGGTTTTGCCGTCCTTGTCGTCCAAGGACTCTCCCGCGGCCAGATGGCGAAACTGCACCACGAACACATTGCCATCCTTTTCCACTGGTAGCTTGCCACGGAACGGGTAGCCGGGGTGGATGGTGGCTAGGCTACGCAGTGGTAACCATTGTTTGGGGGACTCGCTCATGCAGTATGCTCAATGATGCATATCTTTGTGATTAATTTAGATGGTAATGCATCATTTCGCAAGATGCGTTTAGGCGACAAGATTTAAATTTGAGTGATGACCCCTGCAGCACGATTCTGTGCGGGTAGGAAGAGGCACCGTGGTCTCTCTGATTTGGTGGCGGGATGAGACGTCACTTGCGAGATTGGAATAAGACTAATACTACGAGGCTAACCGAGCAGGGCCTTTAGGGCAGCCTGTGATGAACTATTTTCCTGCCCCGAAAAGAAGGGGTTGGCATGGCAAATGGCCCCCTCTTTGAAGCTCAAAGGCTTAAATGGATCGCCTGTTATCTGGACCTGAAAATCTCTTAGAGATCTGCCAAATTTTCCAAGAGAAATGCACGTAACCGATTCGGCTCCGGCTTTTTTAAGGAGCCCCGCCGCGACGCCGAAAGAAACTCCGTAGGTCGTGCAGTCGTCAACTACAATGACATTTCTCCCGGCAACGTTGGTCGAATACGCAGGGTTAATGTGAATAGTTTCAACTTGCTCACAAGGGTCCAGACGATCAACCCCCGCCCCCGCTGCAGAACGTTTGGTTGATGGTCGGTGGCGAATAAATAGAGGCTCTCCCCGCCTGGCCATACGAACATTTGATACCGTTGTCCTCAGACGATGAGTGAAGTCACTCAGTACTTCGCTATCGCTGTTGTTGCTAGTTGAAGAAGGGAATACCCCCCAAAGGAGGCGAGGAAGCGAGCCGATACCTTGCGCCAACATTGACCTTGCTGTCATGGCTAGTAAGGCGTTTAGCCGAGGCCCACCATTCTTAATCGTATTCGTGAGATTCGATCTGAATTGCTGTTGGTCAAAATCCTTGCCGAACGTTGACAAGTCAGACAGCACATGTAGTGAAAAGGAAGCCCCGTCACCAGTGAACCACCATTTGCCATCCCACTCTGATGTCAAGCGAAGGATTTCTCTGAGTGAGTTTGGAGTGGCTACTTGGATACCTAAATCCAAGACTTTGGGTTCATTCGTCCAACCAGCCGCAACTATAACCGCCTTACCGTTTTTGCCCATGGCGATATCATTTTGTGACGCCGCCAGTACCAAGACATCTTGAGGAGCAAGTCCTTGTTTTTCAGCAGTCCTTTTGATGATTCCACCGTCTCTACGCCCGATCTCTTGCTGAAACTGAACACCCGTTCCAGCAAAAATGCCATCAAACCAATCCGGTTTTGCTTGGTTTGAAGTAACCCCCACAATGTGGTTGTCTCGGACAGCTTCGATCAGCACCTGGGCAACAGAATTGTCAACCTGTCCATTGATTAATAGGGCTTTGGGAGACGTTACAAGCAGCATAAAGTGCCTTTTGGAGCAGTCACTAAAAGGTTTCTCTAAATTTCGAAACTTTGCTGCTCGGGCGGAGCAGAGTTCTCGCTTGATTCGGAAAGCGGCTGTTCGAAAAGCTCAGTGAGAGCATTGGTTTGTTTCGGCACCTCGAAAGATTTGGCACCTCGGTAGTTCTCTGAAAATTTCAGCTCAGGACGGTTAACCTCAGTTCCCGGGAGATAGATATTAACGACTTGCCTACTATATTTGTGAGCATATTCAACTGTGTGAGCAGTGCCGCTCTTGATGTTCCACTCTACCGGCACGACAAACTCTGATAAAGCAGCCTGGATACGATTGCGCCTAACGAAATTTTCCCCCGAGTATGTTTGGGAAGGCAAATATTCGGTAACTATCGTTCCGCCATTTAGCAGAATTTCTTTACGTAGTTCTTTGGATCCTCTGGGAAAATCAAGCAATATTCCGTTCCCGAGAATGGCAACAGTAGGTAAACCGAACCGAAGGGATTGCTGATGGGCGACTTGATCGATACCTAAAGCGAGTCCTGAAACCACTGTCCGTCCAGAGTTGGCTAGCAATGCGATAACATAACGGGTCAAAAAATCACCATCAGCCGACGGCTTTCGGGTGCCGACCACGGCAACAGACCGGTTGTGTAAGTTGCGGATCTCACCTTGGACGAAAAGCCATTTTGGACCATCATTTATAGCTCTTAGTTGGACAGGAAACTCTTTCTGTCCCCGAAAATAAAGACGAATCCCCTTTTGACCCAACTCTCTCGCAATTTTAAGGCCTGTCTCCCAGATCCGACGTTGCCAATCCTCTGGACTCTCGCCATCCAACAAAAGGGAAACTTTCAGCTTCTCTTCCAAAACCGGAATTGATGAGTTTTTCAGAAAGTCCTTGAACCCTTCTCCAGGAGACCTCAGACGGTACAAGGTCCAATACCCAACGCCCTTAATGGAGCTGAGAGCAAGGAAGGCTACAACCTCGTTGCGCCAGTATTCGGCATTATGATCCACGCTTGATAACCCTGATTCGAAACATCCTAAGCCTTCCGTCTAGTAAGCCTACTGCAGTTGCGACAATCAAAAAAGTACAGAGTCCAACCTGCTAGGCATGGCAACGCATGCATTGAAATGATTCCGCCACCCTCGGGTGGTGTAGTGACCACGCCTAGCCCACTCGTGGGGGCTCTCCCGGTGTATCGCTTTGCTTTCGCCATCGATCCCTGTAGCTTTAGTGTAACGCTATCAGGCATCTACTGTATCGGGGGCTTGCCAGCCTGGACTGAATTAAGGAGTAAGAGTGAGGCGTTTCCAGTATTCGTTTCTGGCCCTTGTACTGGTCATTGGGTTGGAACCTTTGACTGCTGCAGAGACAGTCAAGAAAACTCGTTCAGGCATTTGTCATCCACCAACCAGCTCCTACTACGATCGTACTCAAAAATTCCAGCCATACGACTCTTTAGGAGAATGTCTTGCAGGTGGCGGTCGTTTACCCAAACAATTGGACGCTAGTGACTCGCCAACGTCGAGTCAGGAAAATCTGGACTCTTACGAACGATCAGCGTTCGGCCATGGCTGGGATGATGCCGATGGAGATTGCCAGGACAGTCGCGCCGAAGCTCTGATTACTACCTCCAGCACAAAGGTGCATTTTGCTACCGAAAAACGCTGTAGAGTCATTTCGGGCCGTTGGGTCAGTCCGTTTACAGGCAACGTCATACAGAATAGTCGCGACATCGATATCGATCATGCCGTACCGCTGAAGTGGGCCTGGAATCGAGGAGCAAATGAATGGCCTCCCGGGAAACGGGAGAAATTTGCAAACGATCTGGTCAATCTCTGGCCAGTGGAATCAAGTCTAAATAGGATCAAAGGGGGCTCGGGGGCCAAATAAATGGTTGCCACCGACAGCCCAGTGTAGCTACGTGGCACGTTTTCATCGTATCGTCGTTAAGTATCAGCTAGAACCACTCCCGGGTGAATTAGCGTGGATTCGATCGTTCCTAGAGAACTGCAAGAGCTGAAAGTCAGTGGCAGTGATTTTAAGGAAAAGAACCACGATCTAAGCGACCGATCACCAAGCGCAAGGTCTCAATATCGTCGACTGACTGCAACATTTGATTTGGTGACTTCCAGCCTAGAGCGCGAATAGGGCTCCTCATCCAGCGGTCTTTTGCTACTTGATCCCCTTCAAAAAGATCCAAGGCTTGCATGTGAATCTGGGCTATGAGCCCATGGAGGTCGTTATCGACATCTTCTTGCTGAACCGGGTTAAGAAAGATAGTCCCTGCCTCGGCAGTGACACGAATCTTGTCTCCGTCCTGCAAGCCAGATTCAGCGAGAACCTTTGGAGGTAAGGCAACTAGAACTTCATTTTCAGATGCACGGATTTTAGTGATCCAACTACCTGTCATCGACTTCTAGCTCCGGCCAAGCATGCTGCTCCTCAGAAAACAGCACTTGACGACATGCGGAATTATCACATTCTGAGTTACTACGGGTATCATGAATCACGCCGTTCTCAAACTCATAAATATAATTAACCAAAAGGAGATCGTGAGCGTTCGACAATGCGACTAGGTTGATAAGCCTCTGCATTCTCCAATTACCGGATTGGTTGACCGCAGGAGGAGTAACCGCCATCACTTTCGTGATACGGAATAACTCATCAGTTTCCTTGATTAATGCGACCAGATCTGAGGGTCTCGTGAGCAGGTAGTGGCGGTACCCAGTGCCCCCTTGGCGGAGGTAAGCGGTGCCGACATGGAACCAAATATCGCTATGAGCGAGCTCCACGCTAGGCCAGAACTGCTCATCGGAAAAAGGGCGTCCCAAAAGTTCTTCAGTGCCCCTCTGAGTCATGAACATGATCGGTACCTAAAGCTGAAAATGCACACTATAGCGTGTAGTGTTATAGCGTGCAATCCGGTGTCATGACACTTGTCTGATGCTGGAGGTGTTATGAAGCTGCAACAAGCTTTTGGGGAAGCGTTGAGGCGCCACAGGAAGATTAGCGGGTTGTCGCAAGAGGACTTCTTCAAGGTGAGCGGACGAACCTACCTTAGTGAACTAGAGAGAGGGCTCAAAACCCCCACTCTTGATAAGATAGATGCACTTGCTTCTACGATTGGAATCCATCCTATTTCACTTTTGGCAGAGTGTTACAAGATCAAGGACGAAGTAAGTATCGATGATCTGTGGCGCCAAGTCGATAAAGATCTAACAAGAGCGGATGATCCTTAAAGGTGAGGTACCGTGCAGAAGGCCGCTAGTCCACGTCAGGTGGATATAAAGTCGATACCGGACTTTTGCCTCGAAGTTTGTTTAACTCAATCTCTATCATTCGTCTTCGGTCAATTTCCTGACTTAGCTCCTCTTCCAACGCATGCCGAACTTCGATCAAGTCCGCAATTTGTCGAATAAGTTTTTCATTTTCAAGACGTTGATTTAGCGTATCCAAACCAGCCCTGTGCTGAATTGAAACTAAACCAGAATCAATTATTTTGGTGACCTGGAGCGCTATTAACTCGTGATCGAAATCGGATATCTGCTTCTGAAGCCGTCTAACTTCGGAAATTAGGTCCGCTTTTGTCATCTGAGTCAGAGATTTTTTGTGATTCTTATCATTTCTCACCTTTTGTATGGTACAATATAATTCCTCAAGTCGTGCGTTCTGTGATTCAATTTCTTGGTGGGCGCAAGGAAATCTACGATGTGTAATATACGAATCATTTAAGTTAAGTCTATTGCTGATCTGACTCCTTACAATTTTTCTCTCTTTTTTTGAAAGCTGCTCTCCAGACCTAATTTTATTCTCAATATATGCAGCTTCTTTTCTTATCTCATCATAAAGCCATTTTTCTTTTTGATTGGTAAATTCAATATCGACATCCTCAGTCTTGGGAGTTGCCTGAGGCGCATCTGGGATCTTAAAAATTGTGTTATTTGTCATCTGGTTTTTTCCAATCATTTAAGGCTGAAGCAGCATTTTTTATGGTTCCTAATATGGCAGCCTTATAACTTGGGTTCATGGGAATACCGGACTTTTCAAAAAAGTCGAGATGGCCCTGAGCGCTAAAGCCCAACCTCTCAATGTTCTCTTTTTGGCAGTCTAAGGTCAGCCGGTTAGCACATCCGGAGCATAGTCGAAAGTTAGAGTTTGTAGTTTCTGGAGTAGCCGTTTTCGGATTCCAGCACTTACTTAGTGCTTTTGTTTTATGCCGAATCAGGCAAATTCCATATTCATGAACCACCAAATCATCTTCAAACTCGTCAATCAGATCTTGAACGTCCTGAGGACTGGCTATGTCAATTTCGTTGATTCTTTGCCTAATAAATTTGCCAACGGGTCCATGAAGTACCTCTTTATCCTCGATGTACCGCATGATAATTTCACCAATATACTCCCTGTTAAGATTAACCGGAAAATCTTTTTCAATTACTTTTCTATCTGTGTACCGTCGAGTCATATAACTGCCGATAGAGTGCCGGAAATGATCCCTAATTGCGGCTATGACGTTTCCGTCAAATCTTCGGAGTGCGAACTCTGCAAAAGAATGACGGAACTGGTGCGGGCTAATGTTAGAATGTATCTCTTCAAAGAGAGGATAAGCCGACAAGAACTCAGAGAATAAACTATTCAGATTGTTCTTTGTGGTGGTATGCGAGCCGACAAGAGACCAAGTTCTTGGCTCAAACTCTTTATTTGAGAAAACCATCTGGCCAGTGAACAAGCTATCCCCACCTTTCACCTTATCAGAAGTGCTCATAGCTAGAAGGATATCTGTTGCCTCGGCTGCTAATCCTGTAATATCTCGAACAGTTTCAATTCCATGATTAGTTTTCTCTATGCCACTTATAAAAACGTATTTTCCATCGGGCTCTTTAACAATCGAGTCTGCGGAAAGCTGTATGAGCTCACTCCAGCGTGCGCCTGTAATAGTTAGTGCCCATCCAGAAACTAATAAACAACTGATTTTCAGGTAATATTTCTGAGGAAGGGTAAAAGAATCCTCTTGGCTCTGGTATGTTTAAAGTGCGAACCAAAAACAGCCAACAACCAAGAGGATC
>Ga0208813_1000888_pt1 | contig 18565 bp, 15 predicted proteins | sample MalvireepMed_904_FD_184250 | JGI IMG/M metagenome (GOLD analysis project Ga0208813, IMG submission 184250) | Marine viral communities from the Global Malaspina Expedition - Malaspina viral metaG DeepMed_904 (SPAdes) (version 2) | ecosystem: Environmental > Aquatic > Marine > Oceanic | place... | reverse complement strand
GCAAGGGGCCGGCGTCGCCGCCATTGGCAATATCGACGCGCCGTCTTGCGCGTCCTGCCACGGCCCCGGTCTGGACCAGACCAAACCCGGGTTTCCGCGCATCAGCGGCCAGCCGCGCCCCTATTTGGCGCAGCAGCTGAAGCTTTGGCGCGATGGCACACGCGGCGGCGGCCCCCGCAAAGAGCTGATGGAAAAAGCCGCTCGCAATCTGTCAGATGCCGAGATCGACGCGCTGGCGCTGTATTATTCCCAGCTTCCGGCGGAGTAGGCAAAAAGGGCAACCCTAGTTGAGCGCGTCAAAATCGTTGCGCAGAAACATCTTTTTGCGCCGCGACCAATGCAGCCCGACATCGCGGGCGGTCCGCTCCATCCCGCGGTGCAGGGCACGGTGCCGCAGATAGGGCACCCAGCTGCGCAGCTTGATCACATTGGGGTCGCCAAACCCGTCCACGATCAGCGGTTGCCACTTACCCTCCTGCTGTCCCCAGACGATGCTACGGGAGTTCAACCCCGGGGCCACCACCCCAAGCGCAAAGACCGCGCGCGAAAAATCGTTCAACGCCTTCAGCGCCGCCGTATCCAGCAGATCCCGCGCGACGAATTCGTCCAGCGTCATCCCCAGACCTCCGCTTTCCGGCCCGACCCGCTGCATCAACAGCCCCAGCCCCATATCCGTCCGCATCACCCCGTTGGTGAATGCAATCGGCGAAGCAATACCCGCGTCATGGCTGCGAATCCGCACTTCAATGTCATGGGTCAACTGGCGCAACAGCATGCGGTGTCGCGTCGTCGGGAAATGTTTGTAAAGAAACGGTCTGACCCGCCCGGTGTCCGCCGCCTGCAGCGCCTCCATCGGTACTTTCACAACAAGATCATCGGGCGCTTTCACAGCAAAGACCGCCCGGCCCTGCTCTTGTTTAAGCAACGTACCGGTTTCCATCTGAAGCAATTCGGCTGACTGTGTCATCTACACTATTTATCTATAACTGTTGGTACTTACTAAGCAGAGCGTGTCACAGCGCATGCGTAACCTAAAGTTGCGAACACTGTCAAAAAGTATCTTAAAAAGGGCGGGCGGCCGCCGCGGATGCGCAATATTTCGCACAGCGAAATGCTGAGACCCCGCTTGACATTCCCCTGCGGCACTTTGATTGACATGCGTTAAGAACGATAGAAACCATAGAAAAGGGTGGAATGTGCGTTTTCTCGCTGGAGTAGCATCCCTCATCTGCGCTGTTAATCTGATTATCGGAAAAGTCTTTTCCTGGCTCGCGCTGGCCATTGTCGTCGTCTGCTTTACCGTAGTGGTACAAAGATACCTCTTTGCCACCAGCTACGTCTGGATGCAGGATCTCTATATCTGGCTGAACGGGGCGATGTTCACCGCGGTGGCAGGCTTTGCCCTGCTGCGCGACGATCACGTGCGCGTCGATATCTTTTACCGTCCCGCCAAACTGCGCACCCGCGCCATCACCGACCTGATCGGGGTGTTCGTCTTTCTGCTGCCCTTCACATGGATCGTCTACATCTATTCGATGCCCTTCGTGCAGCGCGCATGGGGCTATCACGAAGGCTCTGCCAATGTGGGCGGGATGCCGGGGCTTTATATCCTCAAAACCTTTATCATCGTCTTTGCGGCCCTGATTGCGGCGCAAGGCATTGCCATGGCGATCCGGTCCATTCTGGTGCTTGGCGGCAGGGCTGATCTTGTGCCCGCCGCGATGCAATACAGCCCGGACGCCATCAAACCCGCCACCACCGAGGGAGCCGCCTGATGGACCCGATCATGATTGGCGAGATGCTCGCCGCGCTGATGTTCTTTGGGGTCATCGGCTTTCTGCTTCTGGGCTTCCCCGTAGCCTTCACCCTCGCCGGGACATCGTTACTATTCTGCGGTGTAGGCATGGCTTTGGGCGTGTTCGACCCGTCCAACTTCGGGTCTTTGCCCAACCGCTATATCGGCTTTATGACGAACGAAGTGCTCGTCGCCGTGCCGCTGTTTATCTTCATGGGGGTGATGCTGGAACGCAGCCAGATCGCGGAACAACTGTTGCTCACCATGGGCAAGATGTTCGGCAATATGCGCGGCGGGCTCGGGATCTCTGTGGTGCTGGTCGGGGCCATGCTTGCGGCCTCAACCGGTGTGGTGGGCGCGACCGTGGTGACGATGGGGCTGATCTCGCTGCCCGCGATGCTGCGGGCGGGCTATGACCCGAAACTGGCCACCGGCGTGATCTGCGCCAGCGGCACTTTGGGCCAGATCATCCCCCCCTCTACCGTGTTGATTTTCATGGGCGATATGCTGTCGGGTATCAACTCGCAGGTGCAGATGGCCAAGGGCAACTTTGCCCCTACGCCCGTCTCTGTCGGGGACCTCTTTGCCGGGGCCCTGCTGCCCGGGCTGCTGCTCGTGTCGCTCTACCTCGGCTATGTGCTGTTCAAAGCCGCAACAGACCCTAAATCCTGCCCTGCCACCCCCGTTCCAGCGGATGAGAAATCAAAGCTGCTGCGCGAGGTCTTTGTGGCGCTTGTCCCGCCTCTGGCACTGATTTTGGCCGTGTTAGGGTCTATTCTGGGCGGCATCGCCACCCCGACAGAGGCCGCATCCGTCGGTGCCGTCGGGGCCATGATCCTCGCCGCATTGCGCTGGCGTCTGTCCTTTGGCGTGCTCAAAGAGACGATGGTATCGACGGCCACAATCACCAGCATGGTCTTTGTGATCCTGCTCGGGGCCTCGGTCTTTTCGGTCGTATTCCGTATGATGGGCGGCGACAATCTGGTGCATGAATTCCTCAGCAACCTCCCGGGCGGTACGCTCGCTGCGGTCGCGGTGGTGATGATCATCATGTTCTTCCTGGGCTTCATCCTCGACACCTTCGAGATCATCTTTATCGTGATCCCGATCACCGCACCGGTGCTGCTGATGCTGGATGTCGATCCGATCTGGCTGGGGGTGCTTGTGGGGGTGAACCTGCAAACGTCGTTCCTGACCCCGCCCTTCGGCTTTGCGCTGTTCTATCTGCGCGGCGTCGCCCCGGCGGACCTGCCCACCAGCGCAATCTACAAGGGCATCCTGCCCTTCGTGATGCTGCAAGTGGTGGCGATTGCGATCCTGTTCATGTTCCCGCAGATCGTAACCTGGTTGCCCAAACTGATCGCAGGCTAAAGGCCACCTTATCTTTTGACACGCTAAGGGTATCGCCCTCCGGGGGGAGGGAGGGCGATGCCCGGTGTACCACCGGGCGGGACGGGGATTAGGCCCCTGCCCCATCACGAGAAAAGGCCCAGTGTTACCACCGGGCCTTTTCTGTATCCGAGGGACGGATCTTAGTATTTCAGGAAGCTCTGACGCGCCTGAATGTAGGGGCTGTCGATGTTCTCTGTCCGGGTGCGGACAAGGTTCAGTGCTTCGACAAAGCTGTCGGCGGTTTTCTTGACCAGCGGGTCGTCGCTGCTGCGCAGTTCCTCGACCACCTCGACCGAGGCTTTGGCACCGGCTTCCATGATGTCGTCGGGGAAGTTGCGGACGGTCACGCCGTGCTCTTCCACCAGCGTTTTCAGCGCGCGTGGATCGTTGGCATAGAAGTCCGCCGCAACCTGATCGTATTCCGCTTGGCTCACATCACGAATGATCGCCTGGAGGTCTTCGGGCAGTTCCTGATACTTCTTCTTGTCAACGACAAGCTCGGTCGCGAGGCCGGATTCAACGAAGGACGGCATGTAGTAGTTCTTGGCAACCTGATGGAAGCCGAGCGCCAGATCGTTGTAGGGGCCGACGAATTCGGCCGCGTCCAGCGTGCCCGATTGCAGCGCCTGAAAGATCTCGCCCGCGGCCATGTTGGTCACGGTCGCGCCCAGCTTCTCCCACACGCGACCACCAAGGCCAGGGGTCCGGAAGCGCACGCCTTTGACATCGTCAAGGCTGGTCAGCTCGTCGCGGAACCAACCGCCTGTCTGCGTGCCGGTGTTGCCCGACAGGAAGCCCTGAACGCCGAACTGGTCATAGATCTCGTCCCAGATTTCCTGACCGCCCATATAGCGCATCCAGGCTGTCAGCTCTGGCGTGGTCATGCCGTAGGGCACGCCGGTAAAGAAGGACAGCGCGGGCGATTTGTTCTGCCAATAATAGGCGGCACCGTGGCTCATCTCGGCGGAGCCATCGATCACGGCGTCCAGCGATTGCAGCGGCGGCACCAGCTCACCTGCGGAGTAGACCTGCACGGTCAGACGGCCCCCGGAGGCCGCTGTGATACGGTCGGCCAGACGCTGCGCGCCGACACCCAGACCGGGGAAGTTTTTCGGCCAGGTTGTGACCATGCGCCAGGTAATGTTGCCTTGGGCGACGGCGGGTGCAGCCAGCGATGAAGCAACGGCCCCTGCCCCCGCAACGCCTGCGCCACGAATAAATGAACGACGATCCATGATGTTTCTCCCGAGATCAAAAATATGTCGATAAGGTCTTTCTGACATTTGCCAGCCCTCCCCTATGGGCGCACGTTAATCCCGCGTTTCAGGGGATGTCCATGGGTCAACGTCGGGTTCTGGTGCTGATAGGGCGGAATCACGGTGAAATCTGCATCTTTCAACCGCAAAGCTGTTTTGAATCAAAGCGTTAAGCCGATATTCGCGGCGAAAACCCCTTGTTTTATTGGGAAATGGGGCAATTGCGCTCTTCGCGCCTTCAACGCACAAAAAAAGGGGACGCTTCTGCGCCCCCTTCCCTGCTATCCCTCTCATTTACCCTTGCCGGTTACCCATAGGTAACCCGAAGCGCGGTGGTTACCCATGGGTAACCGGGCGGGCAGTGGTTACCCATGGGTAACCGTTTACCGGATGCGCGGCCCGTTGCTGAGCACCTCTTCAAAGGCGCGCACGGCTTCTTCCAATTGCTTCTTGGGCATGGTGGCAAAATCGATATCGCTCATCAAACGGCATTCGCCGTGGCGGGCGGTGACCTTGGTCTGACCGACGTAGAATTCAAACTTCTGCTTCGGCTCTGCCTTGGAGGCGGGCTTCTCTGTCGGCTCGTTCGAGGTGGTCAGAAAATCCTTGAGGATTTTATTCTGCTCGTCCGGTGTCGAGGCATCCAAGAGTTTCTCCTGCAAGACGCTTGCTTGATCCGGTGTGCGCAGCGCGCGCGCGACATCGACACCCAGATTACGCGGCACGGCCTTGGGCCACTGCAAGCTCCCTTCCAAAGCAGAGAGAAGGAAGACGAAGCTTTTGATGTAAGACCGCTTGGTCTTGTGCAGCGCGCTGTAAAGACGGGTCACCAGCTCTGCCGGGTCGATCTCTTCTACCGCGTCGTCCTTGGCGGCGGTGATCGCCACCTGTGCCATCTCGGCAAAGGACAGGTCTTCGCGCACGACGTTCTCTTCGACCATATCCACATAGCGCGAAATGCGGTCATCCTCGCCCACTTCTACCCGCGCGGTGATCGTGCCAAAGCGGTCGTCTTTGGTTTCCGAAAACAACTGCGACAGGGCGGTGAACCGGCGCCAACCTTTCTTGAGCTGGTAGCGCCCGTTCGGCCCGACATAGACCTCGACCGGTTCGCGCTGCCCCCGTTCGCGGATCGAGGATTTAAGCTCCTCCATCTCGTCGGACTGGGCGACTTCTTCCAGCGCGAGGCGATCGCGCGGCAGATCGTCGGTGAAGATTTCCGACAGGTCGATCTGGTAGAGCACGCGGCCTTCGCCTTGGGCCTGCCGGAAAGTCTTGGCGTCTTCGGCATTGCGGCGGCGCTGTTCGATTTTGGCTTCGGTTGCCTCTTGCAGGTTTTCGGCCACGTCCCGCACGGCGGCGCCCATGGGGCCCGGCTGGCGGTTGCGGCGGCTGCCGGATGTGGGGGCTTCTACCGGGGCGAAGCCGAATTTGTTTTTACTGCTCATTCTGCCTTCTCCTTACGTTTTCCGTTTTCTTTCCACGCTTCGAGCACGGTTTGCAAAAACTCGTCATAGGCACGGTCGAAACTTTGCCGCGCCCGTTTCCATGTTTCGCGCGTCATCTGGCGATAGTCCTGTTCGTAAACCGACATCTGGAATCGGCCCGATTGTTCAACCGCGCGGGTCATTTCAATCGGGTGGGCGCAGACGTCGGCGCCGAAGACGTTCTTGAACGCGTCGATCATGGCGCTGTGCAGCGGATTGTTGGATTCAAAACGGGTCATAAGTAAACGGATGTCGGAAAACTGTTTAGGAAGCGTAATGCCTGCGTCCGCTGCGAGGCTTGCAAACCCTTCGGAGATATCGGCCATCGCGTCGCCAAGCTGGCCCAGATAGCTGGTCGTACTGTCATATTCCCAGTAGCCCGGGCCCGAAGGGATATAGAGAATATCAGCCGCAAACGCTGCGTTTAGGGACTGGTAGCCGATGGCGGGCGGGCAGTCGAAAATGATGAAGTCATATTGATCGTCGGGCAGCTCATCGAGGTAGCGCGCGACGCAGCCGAAAAAGCTCCATGCCTTGTGCAGCGCGCGGTATTGGGCCGAGGCGAATTCCACGAAAGCCGCGTTGGCGCAGGACGGGATGATGTCGATCGTGGGCCAGCAGGTTGGCTGGATGAATTCCTGAAACCGTTGCGCGCCGATGGATTGCACGTCTTCGGGCAATTCGTCCGCGGCGGGGTAGGGGCAGTCATCGGGGTCATCATAGCTTTCCATGATCCGGTTGGATTCACGGCAGAGGTCGCGACACATGATGCCCCAGACCGTGTGGCTTTCCTTGACCTCGGTCAGCCCCATCGAATGGGTCAGCGTCGCCTGCGGGTCGAAGTCGACGCAGAGCACGCGGTAGCCGTCAAGGGCGGCTGCATGGGCGAGGTGTTGTGCGACGACGGTCTTCCCGACGCCGCCTTTGAAGTTCGACACGGCCACGCGCATGGCACGGCCCCGGGGGCGTTCGGGCAGCAGCTTGCGACCGCGGAATTTGGCACGGCGGCGCAGCTCGTTGATCTCTTCGAGGCTGAACCAGCGCTGGCGGCCATCCTCTTCGGTGAGCCCCTGGGGCAGGGTCGGGTCGTCCGCCAGCTTCTTGCGCAGGGTGTCGGCGGGGACGTCGAACATGAACTGGCTGATCTCCCAGATGGAGAAGGGGCGCAGGGCCTTGATCTCTCCGGGGGAGAAGGTGGCGCGGCGCACGGCGGCCTGTTGTTCCAAGCTGCGCTCGTTCATGTTAAGAAGGTCGTTGTGATTTCTCATCTATCTACTCGCGTTTTTATGCCTCGAATTTCGAATAACGCGAATTCGGCAATTTGGCAAAACCTAATTTTCCCGAAATTCGCGCGCTGATCCTGAAGAACGGGTTTATTTCGCTGGGGTTAACGCGGGGCAAAGAGATTTTGGTGACAGGCGAGGGGCATATGAGGCTGTTTTGGTGACAGCGATCCCCTGATATGGTGACACCTTAGCGTCCCCCTTAACCTATTAACCTTTACCAAATTGAATTTGGATTAAGGAAAAGGGTAATTCCTGTTTTTCCCAGCGGGTTGACAGAAGACGGGATTTAGAGCTTTGTAGAAAGCATAAACGGAATCGGCTCAAAGAAGCTGACCGATAAAAATAAGACGATACATCGAGTAGGCAAAACCATGAACCCATTGCGGCTGACCGGCCCTGAAGCCGGGGTGATCAAGTACGACCTTTTGACCGCTTTGAGCGTGGCGGGGTTGAACGGATCACCGACCTTGCAGACCTCGTTGATGCGGCTGATCGCGGCGGTGACCTCGCGGTATAATTGGCGCGCTGACGAGCTAAGCGTGGGCCAGCGGGATCTGGCGCGGATGTGGTCGGTGAATGAACGCACGGTGAAACGCGAGATCAAACGGCTGACGGATGCGCAGCTGTTGATTTGTACCCGCGGCGGCGTGCGGGGCAGGGTGGCGGCCTATCGGTTGAACTATGCGCAGATCGCGCGGCTGTCAGAGCCGTGCTGGCCGCTGGTCGGGCCGGATTACGATGCGCGGATGAAAGAGCGGTATCGCAGTGAGACGCCGGTCAAGGTGGTACAACTGGCCGATTATGCGAAACCCGAGGCATCAGAGCCCGCGCAGGGCGGGCCGGGTACGTGGCAACGCGCGATGGTGAACCTATCGCGGGAGAACGCGGATCAGTTCAAGGCGTGGTTCTCGCAGCTCGAATATGTGGCGTTCGAAGGGGGCGTGCTTGAGCTGCGCACCCCGAGCAAATTCGCGCAACGCTATATAGAGACACATCTTCTGCGCCCGCTTGTCGCGGCGGTGGAGGCAGAGTTGGGGCCGGTGACGCGGATCGAATTCAAGGCCTAGAAACTGCCGCTGATGGCGCGGGCGGCTTCTTGGGCGATGGGGGCGGCGCGGCGGGCAAAGTCTTCGGCGCTCCATTCAGAAAGCGAGCCGGCGATGTGGATGGCCCCCAAGGGGCGGCCCTGACGGTTGACGACGGGCACACCAATGGCGACTTCGCCCAAGACGAATTCATTCTGGACCTGCGCAAATCCGTCTCTACGGGCCTGTTCGAGACTGTTCATGATGCTGTCGGGGTCCACGTTGGTGTAAGCGGTATAGCTGTGCAGCGGGAAGCGGGTGATGATCTCGCGCGCTTCTTCGGGGGGCAGGGCGCAGAGGGTCGCGCGGCCGCCGGCGGTGCAATAGGTGGGGACGCTATGGCCCACAAGTGTGGCGTAAAACGTTTCGCGTTTGCTTTGCATGCGCAGGGCATAGATCACGCGGGTTTCATCATACAGGCTGAAGTCGATCCGTTCGGCGATGGATTTGCGCATCTCCAGGATAACGGGGGTGGCGACCTGCACCACAGGGTCCAGACGCAGGGTGTCGTGGGTGTGGTCAAGCAAGCGCAGTCCGGGCAGGTAGCCGCGGTCATCGGGGCTGCGCCGGATGTGCCCCAATGTCATGAGCGTATGCACAAGACGTTGCGCGGCGGATCGGTCGATCTCTGCCTTCATCGCGATGTCTGACAGGCTGAGCGGGCCGTCGGCCTCGTGAAACGCGCTAAGCACGTGAATGGCGCGGGCGGCGGAGCGCACAAAGAGCCTGTCGGCATCTGCCTGAAAATTAGACGCGACAGAGGAATGTGGTCGTTTGGGGTCAGGCATCGAGCACTCCGGGTTGACGCGAGGATAGGTCAGTGCCTAGCATCGTATGGCAATACATCCGTATCGCCAAGCAATACATTCAGTTTTGTGAAGCGTTACATGATTTAAAGGTGGGTTCCCCGATGCGCGTCGCCATGGCCGGATTTCTTCATGAAACCAATACCTTTGCGCCCGAGCCTGCGGATATGGCGGCCTTCAAGGCCGGTGGCGGTTATGTCCCTATGGTGGGTGGCCCCGCGATGATCGACGCCTTTCAGGACGTGAACCTTGGCATGACCGGAGCGTTGAAGGTCGCGGGGGATTCGGATTGGGATGTGGTGCCTGTTCTTTGGGCGGGGGCTATTCCATCGGCACCTGTGACGCAGGATGCGTTCGACACTATTCTGGGCGAGATTCTGGACGGGCTACGTGCCGCAGGGCCGTTGGATGGTGTGTTTCTGGACTTGCACGGCGCGATGGTGGCAACGCATCACGATGACGGGGAGGGCGAGATCGCCCGTCAGGTGCGCGCTTTGGTGGGGCCGGATGTGCCGATTGCCGCCGCATTGGACCTGCATGGCAATATCTCGGAAGAGTTTGTGAACACGGTGGATGTGCTGGCGGGATTCCGCACCTATCCGCACATCGATATGGCCGATACCGGTGCCGTGGCGGCGCGGTTGCTGGATCATGTGATGCAGACCGGCACGCGCCCGGCCAAAGCGTTCCGCCGCATGTCCTATCTGGTGCCGATCCCGTTTCAGACGACGGATATGCAGCCCGCCAAGGGATTGTACGAAAACCTGACAGAGGTCGAGGCGCAAGGCGCACTATCGGCGTCGCTGTTCATGGGCTTTCCGGCGGCGGATATTGCCGATTGTGGCCCCACGGCGGTGGCCTATGCCGAGACTCAAGCGGCGGCGGATGCCGCAGCAGATGCGGTGGCGGATGCCTATGCCGCTGCCGAATCCGAGTTCGACAATGATACATTTACCCCCGACGCGGCGATTGCCTATGCGGTGCGCGCGGCAAAAGGGGCAGGGCAGGGGCCCGTGGTGATTGCAGATACCCAAGACAACCCCGGTGCGGGTGGGGTCTCTGCCACGACGGGGATGTTGCGGGCCTTGATTGATGCTGATGCCCAAGACGCGGCGATCGGGCTGATCGTAGACCCGCATTCCGCCGCCCAAGCGCATGAGTTGGGGGAGGGCGCGCGCGCTGTCTTTCGCATTGGCGGGCACCCCGGTCTGCCCGACGATAGCCCCGTCGAGGTAGAGGCCGTTGTCGAGATGCTGTCGGAGGGCAAAGTGAAAGCCACCGGCCCCTATTACGGCGGGACGATGTTGGATCTGGGGCCCTCGGCCTGTTTGCGCATCGGTGGCGTGCGGGTAGCTGTCACAACGCGGATTGCGCAGATGGCCGACCGCGAGATGTTCCGCTTTGTCGGGATCGCACCAGAGACACAGAAAATTGTTGTCGTCAAAAGCTCTACCCATTTTCGGGCCGATTTCACCCCGAGTGCGCGCGAGATTATTGTCGCGCGTGCCCCCGGCCCCATGCCGTTCGACCCCGCAGACCTGCCCTTTACGCGGTTGCGTGAGGGGTTGCGGCTTTCACCTAACGGTCCCGTTTTCGGGGCTGCGCGTGCGGCTGCTGCACGCCCCGATACCGGCGGATCAACCGGCGGTGTCCAAATATAACAATGACCACAACCAACATGGGAAATTGATATGCTGACTTTACGACCCACATTGAAACAAAGCCGGGGGCTGGCGGCGTCGCTGATGACCACGGCTGCGCTGCTGGTGCCTGCCGCGAGCTTCGCGCAGGAAGAAACCACGATCACGGCGGTCATGCACTCGGGCCTGCGGGTGCTGGATCCGGTGATCACCACGGCGCACATCACACGTGACCACGCCTATATGATCTATGACGTGTTGACGGCGGTGGACGAGAATTTCACCCCGCAGCCGCAGATGGCCAGCTGGGAAACATCTGACGACGGGCTGGTCTATACGTTCACCCTGCGCGACGGGCTGGTGTTCCACGATGGCGCGCCTGTGACCGGCGCCGATGTTGTTGCCTCTTTGACCCGTTGGGGCAAGCGCGACAGCGGCGGGCAGTTGATCTTTGACGTGACCGAAAGCCTTGAGGCGACAGATGACAAAACCGTTGTCTGGACGCTGACCAAGCCCTTTGGCCCGCTGATTGACGTGATTTCCAAGCAATCCGCGGTGCCGCCGTTCATCATGCCGGCGCGTGTTGCCGAAACCTCTGCCGATGAGACGATCACGGAATACATCGGCTCCGGTCCGTTTGTGTTCGATCAGGACGCCTATGAGCCCGGCGTGTCGGTGACCTATGAAAAGTTCGACGACTATGTGCCGCGCGACGAGCCCGCATCCTGGATGGCAGGCGGCAAGGTCGTGAATGTGGACAAGGTGGTCTGGACCACGATGCCCGATGCGCTGACCGCGCTGAATGCGCTTTCGGCGGGGGAGATCGACTATCTTGAGCAGGTTCAGATCGACCTGATGCCGATCCTGTCGGGCAATGAGGATGTCGTCGTCGAGAAACGCGATGATCTGGGCTATGTCACCATCGGGCGTCCGAACTTCTTGCATGCGCCGTTTGACAACAAGCTGGTGCGTCAGGCGGCGATGGCGGCGCTGGATCAGGAATCCATGCTGGCGACGATGCAGGGTGATCCTGAATACTACAAAGTCTGTGGCGCTATCTTTGGCTGCTCGACCCCCTTGGGGGACGAGGCGGGATCTGACTTGCTGACCGGTGGCGCGAATACCGAGCGTGCCAAGGAGCTGCTGGAAGAAGCGGGCTATGACGGGACGCCGATTGTCCTGATGGCCCCGACCGATGTGATCAGCCTGAACAACCAGCCTGTGGTTGCAGCCCAAGCGCTGCGCGAGGCGGGGTTCGAGGTCGATATGCAGTCGATGGACTGGCAGTCGGTCGTGCAACGCCGCGCCCAGCAGTCGCCTGTGGCTGAGGGCGGGTGGAACCTGTTCTTCACCAACTGGATGGTGCCCGAAGTCTCTGACCCGCTGGTCAACGTGATGTTGAACGGTCGTGGCGATGATGGCTGGTTCGGCTGGCCCGATGACCCCGAGATCGAAGCCATGCGGACCGAGTATGTCTCGGCCAGCGACGACGCGACCAAGAAAGAGATCGCGACGCGTATTCAAGAGCATGTGATGGACAACGTGAACTATCTGATGATGGGCGAATATATCATCCCGCAGGCGCGTCGGTCCAACATCGAAGACATGATCCCGTCGCCGGTGCCGGTGTTCTGGAACATGACCAAAGCGGCAGAGTGATCTGCCTTGAGAGGCGCGCTGCGATGCGCGCCTCTCACCCCTACGACCGCAAGGAGCCTTCGGCATGTTTTTCTATATCCTCAAGCGCATATTGGCCACGATACCGGTGATGGTGATCGTTGCGATTTTTGTGTTTCTCTTGCTGCGGCTGACGCCCGGTGATCCTGCCGCGATCCTTGCCGGTGATGCTGCCACCCCTGCGCAGCTTGAGCGTATCCGTGACAGTCTGGGGCTGAACGACCCGCTGTTGGTGCAGTTCGGCACATGGATGGGCCAGCTGCTGCGCGGTGATCTGGGCACATCGCTGCTGTCGAATACCTCGGTTGCGGGGATGATCGGCGACCGTTTGGGGCCGACGTTGAATATCGCGCTGATGACGATTGTGATCTCGGTCGCTTTGGCCGTGCCGATGGGGGTGATTGCCGCCTGGCGGCACCGGTCCTGGGTGGATTTCCTTGTGATGTCATTTTCGGTGCTCGGCTTTTCCGTGCCGGTCTTTGTCATCGGCTATATCCTGATCCAGATTTTCGCCATCGACCTGAAATGGGTGCCGGTTCAGGGCTATAAATCGCCAACCGATGGCATCGGACCGTTCTTTAGCCGTGCGATCCTGCCGTCACTGACGCTGGCTACGATCTATATCGCGCTGATCGCGCGGATGACGCGGGCGTCGATGCTTGAAGTTCTGGGCGAGGATTATATCCGCACCGCCCGTGCCAAGGGGGTGCGCGAGAATGTCGTGCTGTTCCGCCATGCGCTGCGCAATGCGGCGGTGCCGATCCTGACCATCATCGGCACGGGCTTCGCGCTGCTGATCTCGGGCGTGGTGGTGACCGAGAGCGTGTTCAACATCCCCGGGATCGGGCGGCTGACCGTCGATGCCATTCTGGCGCGCGATTATCCGGTTATTCAGGCGATGATCCTGCTGACTGCGGGCATCTATGTGACGGTCAATCTGTTGATCGACATTTCCTATTCATTCTTCGATCCAAGGATCCGGTACTGATATGACGCAGATCCCAAGCTCTCGGCACAGCGCCTTTCAGGTTGTGACCGGTTTATTCTCTGTCCCCAAAGCGATGCGGATCGGCGTAGGTCCGACGATTGCGGCGGTGATCCTTGTGGCGATTGTCCTCGCGGCGGTGCTGGCCCCTTACTATGTGCCCTATGACCCGCTTGAGATGAATGCGATGGCGCGGCTGAAGCCGCCGTCGGATGACTTCTTGCTGGGCACGGACCCCTACGGGCGCGATATCTTTAGCCGCGTCGTGACGGGGGGGCGCGTGTCGCTGCTGATCGGTGTCGGGGCGGCGGTGGTCAGCGTGGCCGTGGGGCTGCTGATTGGTCTGGTCGCGGGGTATTTCCGGCTGGCCGACAGTATCATCATGCGGATCATGGACAGTCTGATGGCGATCCCGGCGATCCTGCTGGCGATTGCGCTGGTCGCGTTGAACGGGCCGAGCGTGACATCGGTGATCATCGCGATCACCGTGCCGGAGGTGCCCCGCGTCGTGCGGCTGGTCCGGTCGGTGGTGCTGACCGCGCGTGAAGAACCCTATGTCGAGGCGGCGATCGCGCTTGGATCGTCCATGCCCAAGGTCTTGTTGCAGCATCTGATGCCCAACACCTTTGCGCCGCTGATCGTGCAAGGCACCTATATCTGCGCCTCTGCCATTCTGATCGAGGCGATCCTGAGCTTTCTGGGGGCGGGCGTGTCGACCGAGATCCCCACATGGGGGAATATCATGGCCGAGGGGCGGAGCTATTTCCAGATCAAGCCGGGGCTGATCTTCTGGCCGGGGTTGATGCTGTCGCTATGTATTCTGGCGATCAACCTGTTGGGCGACACGGCCCGCGATATCCTTGATCCACGTATGAAAAAGCGGGAGGTGTGAGATGGAATTCAAGTCCAAAGACTTTACCGATGCCAAACGCGTTCTGAAAATACGCGGGCTGACGGTGGGGCTGGCGGGGCGGCCCAAGGCCGATCCGGTGTTGCGCGGGATCGATCTGGATATCCGCGCCGGCGAGACCCATTGTCTGGTGGGTGAAAGCGGGTCGGGCAAATCTGTCACCTCGCTGACGGCCATGGGGCTGCTGCCCAAGGATGCGCTGGAAATTCAGGGCGGGTCGATTGATCTGGAAGGGATCGAGATCACCCAAGCCAAACCGGCGCAGATGCGGGCCTTGCGGGCGCGGCGGATTGCGATGATCTTTCAGGAACCGATGACCGCGCTGAACCCTGTTTTGCGGGTGGGCGAACAGATCGAGGAAGTGCTGAACATGCACAGCGATCTGTCCCGCACCGAGGCCAAGGCCCGCACCATCGATATGATGGAGCAGGTGCATCTGCCGGATGTGGAGCGCATCTATGCCGCTTTCCCGCATCAGCTGTCAGGCGGGCAACGGCAACGGATCATGATCGCCATGGCGTTGATCCTTGACCCTGATCTGTTGATCGCGGACGAGCCGACGACGGCGCTGGATGTGACGACGCAGTTGCAGATCCTCAAGCTGATTTCAGAGATGCAGGAACGCCATGGCACGGCGGTGCTGTTCATCACGCACGACATGGGCGTGGTGGCTGAGATCGCGGATACGGTCAGCGTCATGCAGAAAGGCCGCATCGTTGAAAGCGCGCCGATCCGGCAGTTGTTGACCGCGCCCAGGGAAGACTACACCCGCAAGCTGTTGCAGGCGGTGCCCAACCTTGATCCGCGCGCCCCTCGGGCACCGGCGGAGGCGCGGGATGTGATCACCGTGGACGGGCTAGAGATGACCTATGGCGGGGGCGGTTTCTTTCGCGCCAGCCAAGGGGTGCGGGCGGCGCAGGATGTGAATTTTACCATCCAGCCGGGGCGCACCCTTGGGATCGTGGGCGAAAGCGGGTCGGGGAAATCGACCGTGGCCCGCGCCATCATGCGGCTGATCGATCCTACGGCGGGAAAGGTGACTGTTGCGGGGACCGAGATCGCGCAGCTGTCGCGCCGTCAGTTGCAGCCGCATCGCAAACATTTCCAGATCGTGTTTCAAGACCCTTACCGGTCGCTGAACCCGCGCTGGACCGTGGCGCGCAGCCTGTGCGAGGGGCCGATCAACTTTGGCACCAGCCGCGCCGATGCGATGGAACACGCCGCCGAGCTGATGGAGCTGGTGGATCTGCCGCGCGATGCGCTGGACCGCTATCCGCATCAATTCTCGGGCGGGCAGCGCCAGCGGATCGCCATCGCCCGCGCTGTTGCAATGAAACCCGATCTGCTGGTCGCGGACGAGGCCGTGTCGGCGCTGGATGTCAGCGTGCAGGCGCAGGTGCTTGATCTGCTGGATGAAGTGCAGGAAAAATTCGGCATCGCGATGCTGTTCATCACCCATGACCTGCGGGTCGCGGCGCAAATCTGTGACGAGGTGCTGGTGATGCAGAAAGGCGTTGTCGTCGAACATGGGCCCGCGGGCGAGGTGCTTGCCGCGCCGCGCCACGACTACACCCGCAACCTGATCGAGGCCGCGCCCGGCCGGCATTGGGATTTCGCCAACTTCCGTGCGCTTGACCGCACGCCCCCCGTGACAGGAGCCACCCTATGACCACCATTCCAAAGATCGAATCCTTTGCCAGCGATCTGACCGCGATCCGTCAGGATTTCCACGCCCACCCCGAACTGGGGTTCGAAGAGGTGCGGACCTCGGGCATCGTAGCGGCACAGCTGCGCGCCTATGGGGTGGACGAGGTACACGAGGGCATCGGCGGCACCGGTGTGGTCGGGCTGATCAAGGGGCAGGGGGGTGGCAACCGCCGCGTGGGTCTGCGCGCCGATATGGATGCGCTGCCGATCGAGGAAACCTCGGGCGTGGCCTATGCGTCCACCAATCCGGGGCGGATGCATGCCTGTGGTCACGACGGCCATACCACGATGCTGCTGGGGGCCGCGCGCTATCTGGCCGAGACGCGCGATTTTGACGGCACCGTGGTGCTGATCTTTCAACCCGCCGAAGAAGGTCTGGGCGGTGCGCGCCGCATGATCGCCGAGGGGCTGTTTGAACGCTTCCCCTGTGACGAGATCTACGGGATGCACAACGATCCGAATTCGGAACCCAACGTCGTGTCTGTCACGCCGGGGCCCGCGATGGCGGGGGCGAGCTTTTTCGACATCACGATCAAGGGCACCGGCAGCCACGCCGCCGCGCCGCATCAGTCGAAAGACCCGATCGTTATCGGGTCCGCTTTGGTGCAACAGCTGCAAAGCATCGCCAGCCGCAATATCATCCCTACCAAGCCCATCGTTCTGTCGGTGACCAAGTTCAATGCGGGCTCTGCCTATAACGTGGTGCCCGATACGGCGACGATTGCCGGCACCATCCGCTATTTCCACGACGATGTGTCCCAGCTCGCCGATCAGCGCATCCGCGATATCTGCGCGGGCATGGCGCTGTCTTATGGAGTGGAGATTGACGTGGACCTGCGCAATGTCTTTGACGTGCTGATGAACGACCCCGACCTGACCACTGCCTATGTCGCAGCTGCCGCAGATGTGGTGGGCGCTGACCTGTCGTCAGAATCGACCGAGCAGGCCACGGGATCAGAGGATTTTGCGGATATGTTGAAAGTCGTGCCCGGTGCCTATTGCCGTGTCGGACACGCAGGCAATGTGCCGCTGCATAATCCGGGCTTTGTGCTGGATGACGCGATGCTGCCCGTGGGCGCATCGATCTATGCGCGCATCGTGGAAACACGTCTGCCCAAGGCCTGAAGTTACGCTATCATCAAAAAACGTCTGGCGGTGCCGCAGATCACGGCATCGCACTAGGGAGGAGACCCGACATGACCAATCCGCTTGAGCTGCCGTTTGACACGGAAGAGATGATCGCAGGGCTGCGCCCCTGGATCGAAACCGAAAGCCCGACCTTTGACGCGGGGGCCGTGAACCGGATGATGGATCTGGTGCAGCATGATCTGGCGGCCTTGGGCGCGCGGGTTGAACGGATCCCGGGCCGGATGGGGTTCGGCGACAGCGTGCGCGCCACCATGCCCCACCCCCGCGCGGGCGAGGGGGGTATTCTGCTCTTGGGGCATATGGATACGGTCCACCCTGTAGGCACGTTGCAAAAGCTGCCGTTCCGCCGCGAGGGGGGGCTTTGTTATGGCCCCGGGCTGATGGATATGAAGGGCGGCAATTATGTCTTCCTTGATGCGCTGCGCAAATTGCTGGCCGCCGGGGTCGAGACTCCGCTGCCCGTCACCGTGCTGTTCACGCCGGATGAAGAGGTCGGCACCCCGTCGACCCGCGCGCTGATCGAGGCCGAGGCCAAGCGCCATAAATATATCCTTGTGCCCGAACCTGCCTGCCCCGACGGCGGCGCGGTGATCGGGCGCTATGCCATCGCGCGGTTCAACCTGCAAACCCGCGGCAAACCCAGCCACGCGGGATGGGCGCTGAAGGATGGCGTGTCGGCGATTGCCGAGATGGCAAAGCATGTCGCCGTGATCGAAGGCATGACCAGCGACGACTGTACCTTCTCGTTGGGGGTGTTCAACGCGGGCCAATGGGTGAACTGCGTCTCCTCTGTCTGCGACGCCGAAGTTCTGTCGATGGCCAAGACCCAGGAACAACTGGATGCGGGCATCGCCAAGATGATGGCGTTGAACGCGGACCAGGGGAATGTGGTGATGGAGGTCACGCGCGGCGTGACCCGCCCCGTGTGGGAACCGGACCAGCCCGGCACGATGGCGATGCTGGGGGTGGCGCAAGAGATCTCGCGCGAGCTGGGGTTCGAGATGACCGGCCAATCGGCAGGCGGCGGATCGGACGGGAACTTTACCGGCTACCTCGGATTGCCCACGCTCGATTCCATCGGGGTCCGGGGGCAGGGGCTCCATACGCTGAATGAACATATCGAAGTCGACAGTCTGGTAGAGCGCGCAAAGCTGGCCGCGGGGCTTTACTGTCGGCTTGGGGCATAGGGGCCGGAATGGGGGCACAGCGCCAGCAGCACGCGATATCAGCGCGGTTCCGAATAAAATCGAAAAAAACGAAGTTTTTTGAAAAAAGCTGTTGCAGCCCCCAAATCACAGGTCTATAGAGCGTTCTACCGGAGACGCAGAGATGCAGACACGGGGCGCTAGACGGGGACGACGGGTTACGGTTCGGGTCTTACGTAGCGGGA
>Ga0208813_1000882_pt1 | contig 18628 bp, 15 predicted proteins | sample MalvireepMed_904_FD_184250 | JGI IMG/M metagenome (GOLD analysis project Ga0208813, IMG submission 184250) | Marine viral communities from the Global Malaspina Expedition - Malaspina viral metaG DeepMed_904 (SPAdes) (version 2) | ecosystem: Environmental > Aquatic > Marine > Oceanic | place... | reverse complement strand
ACGCGCCGAGTTATTTAATTACTAACAACCATACACAGGGCAGCGCTCACGTAAAAATGTGAGGACTTCACCTTGCTCATATGCTGATATACCTACGATTTAACATAATATACATTATACGCAATCGGTTATTGTAGTGTTTGTGGAGTCAAAAACGACTTTTCACACGACCAAAAAAAAGCCCCCAAAGTTCTGGTAAAACTTCGAGGGCTGGTCGCCAAACATTGTCTTTAACCGGATGCAGGCGACTCGATAACTTTAACTTAGTTGTCGTCCTGCTCCAAGTAATTGGAGTTTGTTTATGCATAAATCAACTTCTTTGTCCTTGATTATTACTGGACATTTTTTCCACCCTTTAAACCGTCTGGAGGTGTTTTATGCTCTTCAGTCAGTTTAAGGGTGATTTTCATTTAGCTTTCGTTCATACGTTTGGCTTTAACTATCCAAAAGCGGCTAGATTCTTTTGTGTTACACCTCGAACTATAAAGCGTTGGTTACACCAAAATAACGCGCCTATGGCTGTTTTGAGGTGCATTGATTCAATGTCTCGTGGCTACTTGCCTGATTATGAGCCGTTCTCTAGTTGGTATATTGACGGTACGCACATTTTAACGCCTTGGGGCAAGGTTAACGCCTTTGATGTGGAGTTTCTTAATACCTATAAATGGAATGCTCGTCATTATGCACAGTTATTTCAGCACAATAAGCAGCTTAGCGAACTGAAATCTAAAAATGATGATCTTTATTCCCAATCGCACTCACATCAGTTTTATCAATATGAGGTGTCCTATGGCTACTAAGTATTGGTTTCAATCGCGTGGCGAACCAGTCAGAGCGTTTTTAATAACGTGTCGCTTGCTCGATATTATTAAGGCTCATTTTTTGTCTCGTGCTCAATTAGGTCATTACCGCGACCATGAGTCAGTGACCTATGCCTTAACGCAACAACGTCATTTAGAGGTGAAAGCCGTATTCAATGCTATACGTAAGTACCCTGCTTTGGTGTCTATGAAGCATGATGGGTGCATTGTGATTCAGCAGATATTGTTTGAAAGGTTTTGCTTTCACCGCGATATTATTGGTTATGAATCAGTCAATGATGACGTTTACGCAGAGAGAGACGCAAACAGATAGGCGCTCGCCAGCTGGTTGCGGCTCTCGTAAAATACCGCCCTCTGGGCGGTATTTCTCTTTCAGGGGGTAAATAGGGGGAATCCCCCTATTGCTAGACAATGCTAAGCTGTTCGAAGCGGTTTATCTTGATCGGCGTAGCTAAGTTGCTAGTGATCCCCCACAAGCATAACCGCCACCCTGCTAGACTACTTTCACGATCGCCATAGGCGAGAGTGAAAGAGAATGGATTTTTCCCAACGGGCGAAAGTGCAAGTAATACTGCACTTTATTCCCATTTTGGGAATACCTCACACGCCTAAAACACCTCATTTTCTCTCATAACTGATTGAAAACATTATAAAAAATCTTACTTTTCCCTATTTGTACTCAAATTTCACTGAAAACTGGGTTCACGCACCTGTTTTGCACGCAATTTTTATCGGGATTTTCTATTAAAGGGGAGCTTTTTAAAAGATGGGGTTTTATGCAGGTTACAAAGTTGTATAGGTGTACCAGTTTAATGTTGTATACATTATACGCAATCATTAATATGGTAGTTTGGGGCGGTCGATAAGCGGCTTCACTCGCTCGGCCTTTGCCGTAGTCGATTTAAGGATTTCGACTCTAAAATGCGCCTGTTTATTCAGGCGCTGCTACGTGAAATTTTGTCCAGTTTTGGCTGTTATGTATCGCAGATTTTGCGTACGAGCTTTAGCAATATCGTCGTGCTATTAGCTAACAGCTAAAGCCAACCTGTGCTAACATCGGTCGATTAATTTCATCTAAGATTGTTGTGGTCATATCTAAGCTGGCCATCGGATAAGGAACTCGATTTATATGCAGCTGAGCGCTTCGCAACTAACTCCTCAAACACACACATGGTTATCGCAACGGCCGAAAGAATGCAGCTCACAATTGCTTGTCGGTCAACAGCGTGCCTTAAACGGTCTAGCGGCCGCTTTACGGCAAACGGGAGCTTACGGTCATTGTTTTGCGATCGTCCCTCGTGGGTTTAATCATAGAGAGGTATTTGATGAGTGTTTTGCGACGACCACATGGCAACACAGTCGTTGGTTTGATTGGCTGTATTTAGCTGACCCGGACGATGCGTTGCGCCCGCTGTGTGTCAATGTGCCATCGGGTAACGCGTTTGCGGTAATTGGTGCGTTACAACACATCTTGCAGCAACCGCTCGACCAGCGTGATGACCTTGTTGAAGAACTCGTTACGTCGTTCGATACGCGCGCTCTGCGCGACTATATCCAACGTGTTAAACAAAAAACCTTTGATGATTTTGCGTCCGACCAATTTGCGACAGTGATTGTCGGACATGAGCACCCTGCTCCTTATTATTATTGTGATCGGGTATCAGAATCGCAGTTATTCGGCCAAATGGGTGTACAGTCCATTGGTGGCACTGTGCGTTCAGATCTTCATCTTTTAGAGCCCGGTTGGATTCTAAAAGCCAATGGCGGTGTGCTAGCCATCGATATTGATGCTTTGTTGGACCAACCGGCAATGTACAAGCGCTTAAAAGAAGTGCTTAAGAGTGGCTATTTTGAGTGGCCGCAGCCCACCATGGAGGCGGGAGCTGCTTATTTTTATCGTCCAGAGCCAGTACCTATTGATATTAAAATCATCTTGGTGGGAAGCCGTAGCAGTTATGCGACGCTCACTGACTATGACGACGACTTCAGCGCTCTATTCCCGTTTTTAGCGGACTTTCAGTCGCGTTACGACACAACACAGCAGCCCGTTTCAGAGTATTTTAAATTCCTCGACTATGTATGGGATGTTGCCGACGTATTACCATTAACCGAAGACGCATACGCCGCTGTGCTAACGGAATTGTCGCGCTGGGCCGAACATCAACATGAACTGAGCTTAGATGCCATCGCCCTCCTTCAATTGCTTAAACAAGCGAATGCCGTTGCCGCACACGAGGAAAAAACACAAATAGACAGTGACAGCATACGTAGTGCCGTGAAACAGCAACGTGAGCGCGGTGGTTATATAGAAGAAGTGAGTCGGCGCAGTATTCTAAATAATGAAGTCCGTATCGATACTGCGGGTGAAGTCGTGGGTCAGGTGAACGGTTTAACGGTCGTCAGTGTCGCTGGCGTGGAGTTCGGCGAGCCATCGCGGATCACGGCAACCATCCATTATGGCGATGGCGATATTATCGATATCGAACGCAAATCGGAGCTCTCGGGTAACATTCACACAAAAGGTGTGATGATCTTAAGCGCTTATTTGGCACATCATTTTGCACGCCATGAACCCATGTCGGTTTCTGCTACGGTGGTATTTGAACAGTCTTATCATGAGGTCGACGGTGATAGCGCCTCCTTAGGTGAGCTCTGTTGCTTAATCAGTGCGCTTGCTGATGTCCCCTTCAAGCAATCAGTTGCGCTAACCGGCGCTATTGACCAGTTTGGTCAGGTGCAAGCGATTGGCGGTGTTAATGAGAAAATCGAAGGCTTTTTTGATTTATGTGCATTAAGAGGCCTCGATGGCAGCCATCGTGTGTTGATTCCAGAGTCAAACCAAAAGCAGTTGGTGTTACGGCCGGATATTGTCCAAGCAGTCGAACAAGGTCAGTTTCATATCCATACCGTTGACCACGTTGATGAGGCGTTGTCATATTTATGTGATATGCCTGTGAAAGACTTATATCGGCAAGTCAAACTAAACGCACATCATGAACAAGAATCGGAGAATCGTTCATGGTGGCAACGCTGGTTTAGTTGATTCAAAGCACCCACTTCCACTAATCGGAGTTGTTTAGCGTACAGCTGTACGCTAAACTGCAATCTGATTTCAGTGGTATACAACATAAAAGGTCGTTATGAATCAATCGAGTTTTTCTCGCGAAGATCTGATTGCATGCAGTGAAGGCGAATTATTTGGCCCAGGTAACAGTCGCTTACCCGCCCCTAACATGTTGATGATGGATCGCATCGTGAACATTACCGAAAACGGCGGCGCGCATGACAAAGGGTTTATTCATGCAGAATTAGATATCAATCCTGATTTGTGGTTTTTTGACTGCCACTTTAAGGGTGACCCTGTGATGCCAGGTTGTTTAGGCCTAGACGCTATGTGGCAATTAGTTGGGTTTTATCTAGGTTGGTCAGGCGGCCCAGGTCGCGGCCGTGCGCTCGGTGTAGGTGAAGTCAAATTCACGGGTCAAATCTTGCCGCACCATAGCAAAGTCACCTATAAGATCGACATGAAACGTGTCATCAAGCGCAAACTGTTCATGGGTGTGGGTGATGGCGTAGTCGAAGTTGACGGCCGCCCTATCTATACCGCTAAAGACTTAAAGGTTGGTTTATTTACCGATACCAGTACATTCTAAAACGATGTACCAAGTCCAATAAAAAAACGCCGGCTACTTGCCGGCGTTTGTATATTAATTTGCTGAGACATTTAGCGGAACAAGCCGGTCCCCCTAGCCTCCATGGCATCTCGCCAACCGCCTAACCATTGAGACCTGAAGTCGTCTTGGGTTTGATACGGACACTGATCCTTCGAGCGTCCTGATAATCCGGCTTTAAAGCCTTGAGTGTGGGCTCTTTCAAAGCGATCACGCTTCTGTCTTTTCATAAAACTACCCCTTTTTCACTTTCTTATTCGGTTGTGATTATCAAAAGAGCGCATTAACTAATGCCCTCCCTATAATTGATAACGCGAAATCAGGATAGTTCAATGTAAAAAAGTAACACAGCCTACTTGAAAAAACTTAACAAGTTGAAACTGTGTTACTTTTTTATGATATTTTCGTTATGATTTTTTGATATTTTTTAGCTGACGACGGCGCGAAAGTGTAATAAAGAAACCGAGTAGCGATAATCCCGCTAGCGGGAAGCCGCCAAAACTAGCGCCACTACGCTCTACTTTATTCTCTTCTTCACGACAGTTATTCAACTCACCTTCGATCGGATCCATCTTTATAGTAACTGAAACCTGGCGGGTTTGAGTGTTCCCTTCACCATCAACGTACTCTTCAGTTTTAAGTGCCGAAGCGACGACCTCGCCAGAGTCTGTAATCGCGCGTGCGTCGACTATAAAGTACGGGCTGTCACACGCAATGGCATCGTTAAGGTTAATGAACTCAGCGTTTTCGGCCGCTGTATCGTACACGAACCCAACCCGGCGACGCGATGACGATAGCGAAGGCTCGATCTCTCCTGTACCGACTACTACGCCATTATTATTAATATCACTGGGCACCGTTGACGACCCCTCAAAGAAACCCGGTAACGTTTCGAGCGTGGCGCTATCCACGTCATAGTAAAAGCCTGTGTTTCTCAAATTTGCGGCGCGTGTTGAAGTTAAATAGCCGACAACACGATTGTTGTCGTTTATCGCATTCGCAGAGCCCCAATAATATTCATCACTCTCAGTGACTGGAATAGCTTCGCCATCAATAAAAATGGCTGGCATGCGAATGGGACCACGACTAGGGTGATAAGTGAAACTCTGACCAACAGCGATACCATTATTGTTGACAGCAAACGCGTAGCTTGAGAAGTCAGATTGATCGTCTTCGCGGCGCTCCGCAAGCGTGCCTAGTTCAGTGGATGAAATCACTTCACCGTTTGCATCTAACTGCCACAAAAAACCACGAATATCGTAAATCGAACGCCGTGAGGCGTAATTTGAACGACTGTAGAATAAAATCGGCGCAATGTTATTCGCTGTAGCGTTGTGCAAGTCTATCCACAGCTCAGAGGCACACACTTCCAACGGTCGTGTTTGTATCGCATCGCTATCTTCGGCAGGTGTACAGTTGTCGATAGTCGTGGTCGCGCCAGGGCTTAGACCAATACTGGCATAGCCTGCAGCTAGTCCGCTATCATTTACGTCCATCAATGCGCTCTCGCCACCCAATACAGATTGGTCAGGTGGCGCGATGGTGGTCGTCTGACCATCTTGATACCAAACACCTCGAGAAATAAAATCTCGCACATAGTATGTGCGCGTGACATCTTCATCATCCGCATTTTTATACGTGAACTCGACCGGTTTATAAGCACCGTACCCCATCCCCACAGCGGTATTCGCAGCATTGATACTGTTTAAGTGCGTTATTGTGGAGACATCATCAGGTTGATCAAAGAAAGACACTGACTGGGTCACACCGTCATACATAAACGCTTGATACGGCGCAATCGACTTTTGCAGAAAGTTATTGTTTACGTTAGCGGCCAACGCGTTGACGATGTAATCATATTGAGCAGGCGTCAATTCAGTCACCTCTTCAATATCTGTAATACCCAAAGCCGCAAGCTGCGTCGCAGTTAATTGGCTTAAATCGATGTCAACATTGGTCTGAAAACTTGAGACACCAACGATGAATCCTTGCTCGTTTAAGTCACGCGGAAAGCTATTACGAAAGTTATCCGCCGTTGCAATTTCTTCAATTGAGAACGTATCCGCGCTTGCCGTAACACTGCAACCTGCTAATACACTCGCTACCAATAAATGCTTAGAAAATGGTTTCATCACGATTAACTACTCTGTTTTGATAAATTTTCGAGTTCTTCCCAACGCTCTAAGTAGCTCATTAACTGCTCCTCTAGAGCGCCCGCTTGCTCCATCACGGGCTGCGTGATATCAATGGGTTGAGAGAAAAACTCCGGTTCGTTCATTTGTTGCTGCAAGGTTTCGATGTCACTTTCTATCTTTTCTATTGCTGCAGGCAACTCATCGAGTTCACGTTGTAACTTGTAGGATAACTTTTTCTGCTTTGTTACTGAACCCTTGTTATTACTTTGTTCTGAAGACGGCTTCTCTGACTCTTTAGACGCTGATTTTGTTCCATCATTGGGCAAACTTTTACGAGCGAGATAATGCTCAATTTCAGAGAATCCCCCGAAAATCTCGGTGATCTGACCTTCACCCTCAAATAACAAAACGGAGGTCGCCGTATTATCCACGAATTCACGGTCGTGACTTACTAATAAGACAGTGCCTTCGTAATCCGCAATAATCTGTTCGAGTAACTCTAAGGTCTCTATATCAAGATCATTAGTCGGCTCATCGAGTACTAAAATATTGCTTGGTTTTAGCAATATTTTAGCCAGCAAGGCACGGTTGCGTTCACCACCAGATAAGGCGCGTACCGGAGTCCTTGATTGTTTGGGACTAAATAAGAAGTCTTGCAAATAACTGAGAATATGACGTGGACGACCTTGAAACACAATGTCTTGCTTGCCATCGCCCACGTTGTCCATCACCGACTTTTCAGGATCAAGTTGGGAGCGGTGTTGATCAAAGTACGCGACTTCCAGATTTGTACCGAGCTTAATATTTCCCGCATCAACGGCTTGCTCGCCCAAAATAACTTTGATCAGCGTACTCTTACCACAACCGTTAGGTCCCACAAGCGCCACTTTATCGCCGCGCTGTAGCAGTAATTCAAGATCACGAATGATCGGTTTATCAAAGCTCAGTTCAACATGTTCGCCCTCAAACACGCGCTTGCCAGACCGCTGCGCTTGATTGACCTGCATCTTGGCATTACCTTGCAACTCACGTCGCTGCGCACGCTCCTTACGCAATTGCTGTAAAGCCCGAACGCGTCCCTCATTACGAGTTCTACGTGCTTTAATTCCTTGGCGAATCCAGGTTTCTTCTGCCGCAAGCTTTTTATCAAACTCAGCGTTTTGTGATTGCTCAACTTCTAGCAACTCCTGCTTTTTCGTGACATAGCTGTCATAGTTACCTGGAAATGAAGTTAAAGCGCCGCGATCCAAATCAACGATTCGTGTCGCAAGTTTACGAATAAAGGCACGGTCGTGACTAATAAATAAAATCGCACCGTTAAATTGCAGTAATTGCTCTTCTAACCACTGCACCATTTCGACATCCAGATGGTTAGTCGGCTCGTCAAGTAGCAACACATCGGGATCAACGACGAGCGCACGCGCGAGTGCAACACGACGCAACCAGCCGCCCGATAATTGCGACATCGATACGTCGGCAGGCAGACTTAAGCGCGTTAAAACCTGCTCGATACGAGTCGCAAATTGCCAGCCGTTCTTAGCATCGATCTGTGTTTGCAGACTATCGAGCGCTTTCATCATTTCATCACTCGGATCGTCTGCAATCATATTTGATAAACGATGAAACTCGTTTAATTTCTCGCCCACATCGGCTAACGCCTGAGCCACATAATCATAAACCGACATTTCGAGTTGCGCGGGCGGGTCTTGAGGCAACCGGGTGACTATCGTATCTCCCACATACTGAACTTGACCATCGTCTAAGTGAATTTCTTGATCGATGACCTTAAGAAGCGTCGACTTACCCGCGCCATTGCGTCCGACCAAACAAACTCGCTCACCAGCCTCTAAAATAAACTCAGCATGATCCAGAATTGCATCAGCGCCAAAAGCCAGCTGTGCATCCTGAACGCGTATCAAACTCATGATTCAATAAACTCCTTTGCCTTTTGAGCATCAAAAGGCCAACGCAGCTCGTTATCATTGGCATCAACTAACACCGGAACGAGCCAACCATATTCTTTTTGCAATCTTTCATCCGAACAAATATCGACAACACTCAATTCAATCGACTCATCTAAATCTATTTGATTGAGCAGCAGTAACGCCTCTTTACACAGAGGACAATGTGGCTTAGTTAATAAATAAAACACATTTCCACCTAGTACTCTTTACTAATAATGAAGTAGTGATGAATCCCTTTATGACGTTTAAAATCTTCAGGGATAGAGGCCTCAGTTTGGTTATTTACCGAATAACCCGCCTTCTCTAAACCCGCTTCATCAATTTTAAACTTCTTGCGGTTGTTAGAGAATAAGATCACGCCGCCCTCGTTCAGCAGTCGTCCAGCCGTTTTAATTAAGCCAACATGATCGCGCTGAATGTCCAGCGTACCCGTCATGCGTTTTGAGTTACTAAATGTGGGGGGATCGATAAAAATGACGTCGTAACGTCTGTCGTCGCGTTGATCACGCATCCAAGTAAAACAATCGGCTTGAATAAACTCGTATTGACGACCACGCAACCCATTCAAATGAAAATTACGCTCACCCCAAGCAAGGTACGTTTTCGACATATCTACCGACGTGACCGAATGCGCACCGCCCAACGCCGCTTGCACTGAAGCGGTACAGGTGTAACTAAATAAGTTCAGAACATCGAGATCTTCGCACTTATCAAACAGCTCTTTGCGAACCAAGCGATGGTCGAGGAATAAGCCAGTATCGAGATAGTCGGTCAGATTAACCTCAAACTCGGCGCCATATTCCTGCACGTTGAAAATAACGCTATCTTGTTTCTGACGATTGCGACGCTCGTATTGCTCTTGCCCTTTCTGCCGTTTACGCACCTTTAATACAATGTGGCTTGAATCAAACGGCAAAGTCTCAGCAACCATTTCCACTAAGTGCCAAAGACGATCGGTTGCAACCCCATCAGGAATAGTTTTGGGGGGCGCATACTCTTGTATTACTAAGTGATCGCCATAGATATCAATCGCCGCATTATATTCCGGTAAGTCGGCATCATAAACACGCCATGCTTCGAGCCCTTCTTTACGCGCCCACCTGCTAAGTTTTGAATAATTCTTTTTAAGCCTGTTAGACAAATCTTCAGATTGACTTTCTGTAAACTCAACTTGCTCTTTAGTTAGGTCAAATAGCGCCAATGTGGTGGCGATCGGACCATTCATAAACGCATATTTTTTATGACTACGCAGTTTTAGACGTTTTAATAATGTCTCGTCGCCAGCAAGAAGTGCTATTTGCCAGCCTAAGAAAGACTGTTTTAATCGACGGCCCAAACGGCGGTATAGTAATAGTGTTTCGACTTCTTCACCGAGGCGTTCACCATAAGGCGGGTTTGCAATCAGAAGACCTTGATCAGCAGGGGCCTGCATATCAAGCACATCGGATGTATCAAATTGAATAAATTGACCAAGCTGACAGCGGGCCGCATTTTCTTTCGCAATACCGATGAGTTTGGGATTCATATCACTGGCATAAAAACGCGCAGTCATCTTGTTGCGACCTTCCTTAAAGCGCTTTTCAGCGTCTTCAAGCACACTGTGCCAAATACTGCGGTCATGCCCTACCCATCGCAGGAAGCCCCAGTCGCGACGGTTTAGGCCCGGCGCTTGGTCGGCCGCTATCATGGCCGCTTCAATCACCAATGTGCCCGAACCACAGAACGGGTCAAGGATAACAGGTTCATCGTGTTCTAATTGTTGATGAATTCCAGCACGTATGAGCACCGCGGCTGCCAGTGTTTCTCGTAGTGGCGCTTCACCTTGTTGTTTGCGATAACCCCGCTGATGCCGCCCCCAGAGAAATCTAAAGACCAGATAAGTTCATTCTTGTGATAACGCGCGTTTACTCGAATATCAGGAACCTGTTTATCGACATTCGGGCGCTGTGCGTTACGACCCCGAAAAAAGTCAATAATACCGTCCTTAACGACCTGGGCACCAAACTGCGTGTTGCGTATCTCATCATTGGTGCCATGAAAGTCAACGACAAAGCTATGTGTATCACGCATGACCTGTGTCCAATCGAAGACACTAATCGCCTGCTGAATCTGTTCTGCGTTGAGTGTTTCAGCGCGGCCTAACTCGACGAGCACACGACTAGCTAAACGCGACCATAGAGCAATGGTGTACGCAAGCTTTAAGTCTGCATCGACATAGCACCCCGCCTGAGTCACAGTAATTGATTTGGCACCTAGCCCCTGCAACTCATTCTCTAATAATTGTTCCATGCCTTTTGCGCACGATACAAATAAACGCAACATAGTTTATTCCATTCAGTAATTTGGCCGCGATTATAGCGTTTCTCAATCAATGTGTCTTTAAAACACTGTAAACTGAACAAAGGTTGTTCGGTATGTGTGTTTTTTATGCATTTGAACTGTATTTTATTAAAAAGCGCTTGCGCAAGCGGTGGGACATGTATATTATGCACCCCACATCGGACGCGGGGTGGAGCAGTCTGGTAGCTCGTCGGGCTCATAACCCGAAGGTCGTAGGTTCAAATCCTGCCCCCGCAACCAACTCCGATGCCTTCATTAAGCATTTCTAGCTGTTACCAAGATCACATCTTCCATAAAAGTATTCTCGGCACACTATCGAAAGCACTCAATTGACTTCACGCGCAGTAATTTATGCGAGCTGTTGGCTAGATAGCATTGTTTGACGCATTTCTAGGGTCGAGGGAAGCAACCGATTATGAAGCACTTTGATGACGTGATACTGTTTAATCGTTTTAATCGGTGACAATTTCATATCACCTGACAACAATAGACATGAAGCAAATTCATCATCACGGTCGATTATCAAGAATAAACCGTCATCAAAACCGCTATTCAATTCACAGATATGACGTTCGGGCGCCCATTCTTCAATGTTCGACTTTTGAAAATGCCAACTTTGAGGCATTTGCGGACACCCAAAACGAACAAATGCCGCTGCGCACAACGATGCCTCTTCGACACTCGTACCTAAGTCATCTGTTGAGTAACCTTCTAATACATCGACAAAATTCTGTAAGAGAGTCAAATCTTCAACATTAAAAGGCGCAGAGCAAAAATCGACATTCACGAGTTGTTTGCCTTTATAAGGCAAACGGAAAGGTGCGCCATCCCCCGCCTGAATTGACAGTGGCTGAGCTTTATCGTCGTATAGCCAACACATGTGTTGATTAATTTCCAACTTGCACACCTTTATTATTATGAATGTTGTTATAAATTTGGCAAATAGATTACCCAAAGTCACCTAGTTTTACAAGTTATTGACAATGTCCTTTACAAGCCTAGGTCCTTTGTAAATAAAACCGGTGTAAACCTGCACTAACGATGCGCCCGCCTCAAGCTTTTCTTTCGCGGCGCCTGCAGAATCGATGCCGCCTACTCCGATAATAGGAATTGACGAGTCCAACGCTGAACGTAACAGCCGAATAATACAGGTACTGCGATCACGCACTGGTTTGCCGCTCAAGCCACCCGCTTCATCCGCTAGTTTGCTATGCGAAACACCATCACGCGAAAGCGTTGTATTCGTTGCAATAACACCATCGATGCCCTGCTCGTTAAACGCCTCAGCCATCATACGCACTTCTTCTGGGCTCAGATCAGGTGCGACTTTAACAACAAGCGGTACATACTTGCTATGCACTTTTGCTAGTTTTTTCTGCTCAGCTTTTAAGCCTGCTAGCAAACCATTTAAAGCATCGCCGTGCTGAAAATTGCGTAAGCCCGGTGTATTTGGCGAAGAAATATTGATGGTCACGTAATCGGCATAACGATAAACCTGAGTTAGGCAGGCAACGTAGTCTTGTAAAGCATCTTGCTCTTCAGTGACTTTGTTTTTACCAATATTAATGCCCAGCACACCTTTATAAGTACGTCGCTTGACCTGTTCAACCAACGCCTCGACACCGTCATTATTAAAACCCATGCGGTTAATAATGGCCTCATCATCAACCAACCGAAACAGTCTTGGCTTTTCGTTGCCTGGCTGTGGTTTCGGCGTCACCGTACCCACTTCAATAAAACCGAAGCCCATCTGTCCAAATGCAGTCATGCAACGCGCATTTTTATCGAGACCCGCTGCAAGACCGACAGGATTCGGAAACTCGATCCCCATCACGGTCACAGGCTTGGCCGGCAGACGTTGACGCCACGCGAGTGACAATGGCGTATTAGCAAACCGCCGAAGCATACCGAGCGTCCAGTCGTGAGAACGCTCGGCATCTTGGTTAAACAGCCATTTTCTGACCAGGTTATACACTAGCCCGCAACCTTAGGCGCACAGTTGTGGCTCAACAACATGAGTTCACGCAATGCAACTGAGAACTTAGCAAACTCGTGGCTCTTCGTGGTGCGGAAGTCCGATAACATTGACTGCCAACGTTGCAGCAAGGATTCGTTTTGGTCCATCCAATCATCCAACATTTGCAACGGCTCACCTATCTCTGAGGCCGATTTCAATACAACTAAGGTCAACGCACGTTGCTGCCAATCCAGTTCTTCTCGGAATGCGGCACGTGCCAGCGCTTGCCAGTGGTTAGCAACCGGTTGATTATTAATTTGATTGAGGAACCAATGTAGATTCAGACGAGCACCTAAATAGAAGTACATGTTGCCAACGGTCTGATACGACTGTTCGGTTTCGTCAGCAATTTCGGCAATGTCCATTGCCGAAAATACGGTACTCAAGCTCGCCACTTCTTGAGCCAACTCTTTCGGAAGTCCTTGCTCAATATAGCGGTCGATCGTTTTTTGAATCACAGCCGCTTCATCTTCGTTCATATAACTTAGACAGTTTTTACGCAAGTCATCAAAAGCGGGCATGTAAAAGTCAATGTGCTCTTGAATACCATTTAATTTAGTGTTGCGGTGACGCAAGAACCAACGTGTAGCTCGACGCACCATACGGCGAACCTGGAACAGAATATCGTTCTGTGTTTCAGCCGGCACTTTATTGTTCAACGCTTCAATGGCATCCCAAAGTTCCTCAACGCGGAAACACTCGCGAGCCACTACAAATGACGATGCAACTTCAGCGATGGTCGCTCCGGTGGCTTCTTGTTTACGAAACACGAAGTTAGGACCCATATCATTGACGATCGTATTAGCTAACTTAGTCGCGATAATCTGTCCCTTCAACGGGTGTGAAGCCATCGAATCAGCAAACTGTTTTTGCAACGGTTTAGGGAACGAACGGAACAATGCTTTGCCATGGAACGGATCTTCAGTGATTTCATCGGTGATTAACTGCTCCTTAAGCACCATTTTGCCATAGGCTGTTAAAACCGATAGTTCTGGACGTGTCAAACCTTTATTCTGGGCTTGGCGTTCCGCCAGCTCGTCGTCTGAAGGTAAGAACTCCAGCGAACGATTTAATGCACCGTCACGTTCTAACTGGTGAATAAAGCGTTGCAATTCTTTGATTTGGTCACTACCTCGAAGCGCAGTAATCGAGAGCGATTGTGTTTGACGATTACAATCGTCAAGAACGATTTCTGCCACTTCATCAGTCATGTCGTACAATAACTTATCGCGTTGTTTCTTCGTGAGGTCACCGTTATTGACTAAACCATTCAGCAAGATTTTGATGTTGACTTCATTATCTGAACAGTCCACGCCGCCAACATTATCAACGAAGTCGGTATTAATACGACCGCCGCGCTGAGCAAATTCAATACGACCCAACTGAGTTAAACCTAAGTTACCGCCCTCGCCGATCACTTTGGCTTTCAATTCTGCACCATTAACGCGCAGTGCGTCATTGGCTCGGTCACCCACATCAGAATCGGTTTCATCTTTACCTTTAATGTAGGTACCGATACCGCCGTTCCAAATAAGATCAACGTCCATGGTTAGACACGCACGAATGAGCTCGTTAGGTGTCATTGATTTCTTCTGGGAGCCCAGCATCTTCTTCATTTCTGGCGACAGCTCTATTGCTTTAGCACTGCGACTGAAGATACCGCCACCTTTAGAAATCAACTCTTTGTTGTAATCTTCCCAGCTTGAGCGCGGCAATTTAAATAAGCGATCACGCTCTTTCCAAGAGCTGGCTGCGTCTGGTTCTGGGTCGATAAAAATATGCATGTGGTTGAACGCAGCTTGTAGGCGAGTATGTTTAGATAGCAACATGCCGTTACCAAACACATCCCCCGCCATGTCGCCAATCGCAACACAGGTAAAGTCAGTGGTTTGGCAATCAATGCCCATTTCACGGAAGTGGCGTTTAACCGACTCCCAAGCACCACGAGCGGTGATACCCATTTTCTTATGGTCGTAGCCAACTGAACCGCCGGAAGCAAAGGCGTCGCCCAGCCAAAAGTTATATTCAGCAGAAATACCGTTAGCGATATCTGAGAACGTCGCTGTGCCTTTATCAGCGGCGACAACCAAGTAAGGGTCGTCTTCGTCCTGACGAACGACGTCAACAGGTGGTACGATTTCACCCTCGACGATATTGTCGGTGATATCTAATAACGCACGAATAAACGTTTTATAACACGCCTGTCCTTCTGCAATCATACCTTCACGGTCTTCGGGCAGGTGTTTACAGTAGAAACCACCTTTTGCACCCACAGGTACAATAACGGTGTTCTTAACTTGTTGTGCTTTCACCAGGCCTAAAATTTCAGTACGGAAGTCTTCACGACGGTCCGACCAACGCAGGCCACCACGAGCCACTTTACCACCCCGTAAATGGACACCCTCTACCCGCGGCGAGTAGACAAAGATTTCGAACTTAGGCAACGGCAACGGCATCTCAGGTACCAGTTCAGGTAAGAACTTAACTGAGATGTAAGGTTTATCATTGCCTTTTTCATTCTTCTGGAAGAAGTTTGTACGTAAAGCGGCGTCAATTAATTCAACATAGCGACGGATAATACGATCGTCGTCCAAGTTAGCGACGCTATCTAATTCGGTATTGATGCGCGTATGTAACGCGTCCAGTTTCTTCTCAACACCTTTAGTGCCGGGCTCAAAACGCGTGTAGAACATCTTAATGACGAGTTTAGCGAGTAGCGGGTACTTGCTAAACGTGCTTTCAATATAGCTTTGACTGAAGGTCGTACCAATCTGACGCATGTACTTCGCAAACATACGTAAAATAGTGACTTGGCGACCCGTCATACCGGCACCAAGTACGAGCCGGTTAAAGCCATCATCTTCAAGTTCACCTTTCCAAACTTTTGCAAACGCATCTTGGAATAGTTCGCGACTGGTTTCTAAATCGAGCGCCCCACCGGTATGGATCATATGAAAATCTAAAATCCAAAATACATTGCCGTCTGCCGCTTTAACGGGATAAGGGCTCTCGCCAATCACACGCAGGCCAAAGTTTTCGAGCATCGGCAGCACGTCTGATAAGTGGATGGGTTGATCTTTATGGAAAAGCTTGAGACGCAAGTATTTGCTGTCGTCTTTCTCTTCCTGAGCGCGATAAAGCACCATGCCGAGTTTATGTTCATCGTCAAGGGACTCAAGCTGGTTGATATCTGAAATCGCAACAGAAGGCAGCACATCCTCTTTATAAGCACGCGGGAACGCTTGACCATAACGTTTATTCAAACGTGTTGAGCGCGCCTCACCAAAGGTTGAGTTTAAAATACGCTCAAAGTTATCTTCCCAAGTGCGAGCGGCCTCAATAAGATTCTGTTCCAATTCCTTCACATTTACGTCCTGCTGGTCGTCTTCTAGGCGCACGGTGTAATGCGTTCGTGCGAGATTTGATTCGGAGAAATAAGTGGTAAAGTCAACGTCGTGTTGAGTACGCAAGGTTTGTTTTAAAATGCGCTGAGTGCGTTCACGTAATAGAGTGTTGTAACGCTCTTTAGGTACATACACCATGCATGTCATAAAGCGACCAAAAATATCGCGACGCAAGAAAATCCGAGTCATATCCCGCTCTTGCATCTGCAAAACGCCCAAACCAACTTGCAGTAGATCATCATCCTCTGCTTGCACGACTTCATCACGCGGATAGGTCTCTAAAATATTAACTAATGCTTTTGCTGCATGCGATTGTGGAGCAAAACCAGACGCTTCAATCACGCGCTTGAGCTTCTGCGAAACCAGTGGAATATCACGCGCGCTATTGTTGTAGAAGTTCGACGCGTAAAGACCAATAAAGCGATGCTCACCAATGACCTCGCCTTCTTTATTAAAGCGTTTGACACCAATGTAGTCGCAATGCGCTGGGCGATGAACACGTGACTTTGAATTGGTTTTCGTGAGTAACAGAATGCGATCGTCCTGTGTAATTTCACGCGCATCTTCTGGCAAGCTTGAAATTAAACGACCTTTTTCACTGACCGAATTACGCATTAGACCCAAACTGCTATCTTCGGTTTGGCTGAGTTCGTAATCGCCTTTAACAGGCTTTAAGTCATAAGAGCGATAGCCTGTAATGGTAAAGTTATCATCCGCCAACCAGCGTAAAAACGCTTGGATATTTTGTTTTTCTTCCTTCGAGCCTGGATAATAATCGGCAGTCACTTCTTCTGCGACTTCAGAGAGCTTGGTCACCATCGGCTGCCAATCGGAGACCGCCAAGCTGATCTCTTCCATGACAGAGCTCAATTCTTTCTTCAGCGCTTTTAATTCGTCCTTGGTGCTCTGGCGGTCGACCTCAATTAAGAATGCGGTATCGACAAAATTATCATCACGAGTACCCGGGCGTAATAAATCAGTGACCTGATTATCTTTATCACGCTTATGGCTAATAGGCATGTGCAACAATAAGTGGCTCGTGATACCCAAGCGTGATAAAGCCATGCGGACTGAGTCCACCATAAACGGCATGTCACTCTGAATAATTTCAATAATCGTGTGCGGTGATTCCCAGCCATCATTCGGCACGTCTGGGTTATATACTTTAATCAGTGCTTTATCGCCGGGTTTATATTCATTAAAGCTGTGCCATAAACCCAGCACAGCACCGTACATATCACTGTCATTACGGTGACTCAAATCATCTGAGGAAATATTACGATAAAGACGTTTCGCGAAATCTTGCACAAGCGGTGCTTGGCTTGAAGCAACTTTCTTTTGAATAAGTTCGACTACTTTTTCTAAAAGTACTGGGGATTGACCATCAACCAACGACATAATTGCAGAGTCCTTGAGATTATTTTTTTGATGAAACGTCGTAGGCAAGCCACAAAGCGGCCCACGGCCTGATAATCTACCTATGATTGATGTTATTGTCGGACATTTAAGGCAGGCTTTCAACGCATATTCGTGCAATAAATGAGTGTTTAGACCAGCGAGCAGTAAAGCTTATGAAAAATAACTCAATAACTATCCAAATTAGGAGCTAAATACGCTTGAGGGAAACGAATTTATTATTGTTATCGAGCTGTATAATGAACCGACCGGATACGCCAGTTGAGTCGACAAAAGGAACCATACGACCGGCCGGAATAGCAATTCGTACGTTAGTATCAGACAGTACAACTAAATGTTGGGCGCCACCACCGTAGTAAATATCGATAAATTCCTGATACGACATAGAAATTGAAAAACGATATTCAATCACAGGATGACTCCCAACTCGCTATTTCGTGAAAATAGTTATGCAGCTAAACTATTTTCTATTTTTTCTTGTAAATCACTTGCTAAGTTCGGCAACGCTTGGATTTTTTCCAGTTGTTGCTTCATCAATGCCTGTCGCTCGGCATCGTACCGTCTCCAAGACATAAAGCTTGATATTAAACGCGATGCTACCTGCGGATTTTTATCATTTAACTGACAAATGACATCACCAATTAACGCATAGCCGGCTCCATCAAACTGATGAAATCTTGCGCTATTTTGTGTGAACGCCGCCAACAATGAATAAATTCGGTTCGGATTATCTAGACTGAAATCGGGGTGTTTCATTAAGGTTTTAACATTGGCAATGGTACCATCCGTATCGGCTAATGCCTGCGTCTGGAACCACTTATCCATCACCAGTTTATCACCTCGCCATTGCTGATCAAAAG
>Ga0208813_1000881_pt1 | contig 18640 bp, 12 predicted proteins | sample MalvireepMed_904_FD_184250 | JGI IMG/M metagenome (GOLD analysis project Ga0208813, IMG submission 184250) | Marine viral communities from the Global Malaspina Expedition - Malaspina viral metaG DeepMed_904 (SPAdes) (version 2) | ecosystem: Environmental > Aquatic > Marine > Oceanic | place... | reverse complement strand
CACATCAATTACCCGGGTATTACGCAAATCCGGGCAGTTTTCCTTGAAGGTCAGGCCCATTACCAGCACGCGGGAATTGGCAATCGTCAGGCCGCGCTTGATCATAATCTTTACTAATTGCGCGGCGGCATAGGGGCCCATATTGTCGTTAACACGACGGCCGGCCAGGATAATATCCGGGTGATAACCAATCGCTTCGGCTTTATGGGTCAGGTAATACGGATCTACACCAATACAATGGCCGCCCACCAGGCCGGGCTTGAACGGCAGGAAGTTCCACTTGGTGCCCGCAGCCGCCAGCACTTCGTGGGTATCAATACCCAGCCGCGCGAAAATCATCGACAGCTCGTTCATCAGGGCGATGTTCAGATCGCGCTGGGTGTTCTCAATCACCTTCGCCGCTTCCGCCACCTTGATGGAACTGGCCTTGTGGGTGCCGGCCGTGATAATGCCTGCGTACAGTGCATCCACCTCGTCCGCAATCTCCGGAGTGGAGCCGGATGTCACCTTCATAATGGTGGTCACCCGATGCTCCTTGTCGCCCGGGTTGATCCGCTCCGGGCTGTAGCCGGCGTAAAAATCCTTGTTGAACGTCAGGCCCGAAACCTTCTCCAGCACCGGCACACACACCTCTTCGGTCGCGCCCGGGTACACCGTGGATTCGTAAATCACGATATCGCCGGCCTTCAGCACCTTACCCACGCTCTCGCTGGCCTTCACCAGCGGCGTCAGGTCCGGGGTTTTAAACTCATCAATCGGAGTCGGAACCGTCACGATGTACACCTGGCAATCGGCAATGCCGTCCAACGAGTCGGTAAACGACAACTTACTCGCCGCCGCCAGCTCCTCCCGTGAAACCTCGCGGGTGAAATCCACGCCATCCTTCAGCTCGGCAATCCGGCCAGCATTGATATCGAAGCCCACCACCTCACGCTTCTCACCAAAAGCCACCGCCAACGGCAGCCCCACATAGCCAAGGCCAACAACCGCGATCTTCTTCATCCATCCTCCAAACTGCCTTTGGGGGTCAGACCCCGGATACATTTCATCACGCCAAATGTACCGGGGGTCTGACCCCGAATTTGATAATCAGGCGAACTTCAGCCTGTCCGCCAGTGCATGAAAGTAGTCTCTCGACCAGATATCCAATTCTCTTGGTTCCGGAATAAATCGCTCCACATCCATCTTTGCAGATCGAACATCAAGAGAATCGATACGTTGATGCAATAAATTCAGGAAATCCCGCTCATCAAGACAGGGGCTTACAATATCGCCACTCTGGAGTCCACGCTTAACAAAATGTGCAAGCCCCAAGCCAGCTCCCTGACGAACGTACCACTCAAAGTCATACCAATCTCGCCCCTTCACCCGGTTATTCCACTTCCGGAATAAAAGAGCATGCATTGTGCCCGCAAATAAATCTTGAAAGACAAAACATTTGGTATAAAAGGAAAAAGGTTGTAAAAGCAGCCGCTCCTCGGTAGCAAACCCACCCGGAGGATCCTTATCCACCTCCAGCTTGATCTTGAGAGTTTTCCGCCCCTTAACGGCGAGGTCATACAAACTTGACGTTTTCTTCAGAGAAGCGCGGAAGCCCATAGAATATCCGCAGGCACGTTCCACCATAGAACGCCGCGTTGTCAAAAAAGCCACCACGATACAAACCAGCCAGAGCAATTTCCTGCATGACCTCACGTAGCGCGAGGTCCATCTGCCCTTCACCCACCGGATACCGGGCCAGCATCTGATCAATCACGCTCATCGCCAGCTCTCCAGCACCTGCCCCAGGAGCTCAATCAAGGCCACCTTGTGCCCGCCCCCCCGGTAAACACTCAAAACATCCATATCAACTTCCTCCAAACACTCCCTGTCTACTCTCAAATCCTCTTCCAGAAACGCTTCCATTGCCCCTGCTGAAAACAACCGGAGATTGCGTGTGAGTAAAAGCTTGTCACACAGCGCCTTGGTTGGCCCCGCAACCAGGCACCCGGCACCACCTTCAACACGCTCGATCCTCGCGCCAACATAGAGCAATTCAACGGGAACATGCTGATAAGAAAAGCTCCCAACCGGTGTTCGGTAACTTTTAGCACGCCGCGACGTAACCGACGTTACCCCCCAAACACCCTCAGGAATCAAGCCATGCCAGGCAAGCGCCCAGTCAAGCGACACACACGAAGGACCGTAAAGATTATTCGCAATCAGCGGCAAACTCAGTGGCTCCCGGCGCAAAGCCGGGCCCAGAACATAAACCCCCTTTTTCAAGGGCACCAGAACCTCCTCCGCTACCAGCTTCGCTATCTTGTCGTTCGGCCTGCGGTATTCGCCAAGCAAAGACAAGAGTGAAGCATGGTTGAAAGGAATGCTCCCGAATGTTTGTAACTTCCGCTCAAGGTCCATGCGTAAATATTACACACCAAATCGACTATTTGTCGATTACCTAAGCAAAATCTACGCTCACCCAGGAATGAGCACTGACGAACCAGAAACCCGATCCTCACAAAGGCGTTTAAAATGCGCCTTGGCATCATCATCCCCATGCACCACACGAATCTCCTTGGGCGCTTGGGGAATGCCTTCGACAAACCGCAATAAATCACTTTGACCCGCGTGGGCGGAATAGCCTCCGACCTGATGGACTTTGGCGCGGATGTCGTAACGTTCGCCATCAAGTTCAACCCAACCACCACGAGGACCATAGGTGAGAATATCCCGCCCCGGGGTTCCGGCGGCCTGGTAGCCCACGAACAGTACATCGTTACGGGCATCACCCAGCATAGCTTTCAGATAATTCACCACCCTGCCCCCGGCGCACATGCCGGAACCCGCAAGCACCACGCAGGGGCGGTGAGATTTGGCCAGGTATTCTACGGCATTCAGATGGTCTTCGTGGGAGTTGATCACAGTGAGCTGTTCGAAAGACAGCGGGTGACGGCCGGCTTTCACCAGCGCGCGGGCCTCGGCGTCCCAGAAGGGTTTGAGGTCGCGGTAGATTTTGGTGAATTCGGCGGCAAGAGGGGAATCAACCACGATTTCCAACTGGTTCCATGTGAGCCCGTCACTGGAGCCTGACTGGGGTCTGTCCCTACGTGGACTGACCCCTCCGGCACCAAGCTCAACAATCTGCTCACCCCCAAACTCAGCAATCAGCCCCTCAATTTCATAGAGCAACTCCTGCGTCCGCCCGATACTAAACGCCGGCACCAACACCGTGCCCCCATCCGCCAGCGCATGTTCCAGCACCCGCTTCAACCGGTAACGCCGCGTTTCCCGACCTTCATGATCTTTATCGCCGTAAGTGCTTTCAATCACCAACCGGTCTGCCCGCTCAGGCGAAACCGGCTCCGGCAGCAGCGGCGAGTGCGGCGCGCCCAAGTCTCCACTGAAAACTACGCGTTCCTCATAATCCCCTGCTCGGGCATCGCACTCCACATAGGCCGAACCGAGAATATGCCCGGCCCTTTGCAGGCGCACCGAAAGCGAACACTCACCCTCATCAAACACCTCATGCCACTGGCCATAAGGCACCGGCACAAGGCGTGCGCGGATCACATCCAGCACCCGATTGATCAGCGAACGGTCCCGGGTGAAGCCGATTTTCAAAGCGTCTTCCAGGATTTCCGGCAGCATGATGGCCGAAGGCTCGGAGCAGATGATGGGGCCATCAAAGCCGGCGGCAAGAAGGTGGGGAATGCGGCCTACGTGGTCAATGTGCACGTGGGTGACAACCAGGGCGCGGATGTGGGCGATAGGAAAGTCGATGGCCAGGTCTCCGGCGCTATTTCGGCCCCTGGATTCATCGCCCTGAAACAAGCCGCAATCTATCAGGATGCCTGTAAGGGGTCTGTCCCTACGTGGACAGACCCCCATGGCACCAGACTCAGCCCTACCAATCCGAAGCTCATGGCAAGAGCCAGTCACCCCATTCACCGCACCATGGTGCAAAATTTCAATCATCTCAACATTCCTTGTTGGTCTTACCCAGGTTCAACGGGAACTGTCAAAACTCAGCCGCACCCCCTCTCGCAGAGAATACGGCGGCTGCCAATCCAGAGTATTCATCGCATGTGAACAATCCACAGTCAGAGGCGCACTCAGTTTTCGTACATTTCATCTCGACACCCCTGTGATAAACCTGCACTCATTTCATGTCGCCGAGCTTTCAGTGGGCGGCTCCGGTTTGAATTACATCTCGCGCCATAGACTGCATGATATATGAGCGGGCGAAGCGCTCAACGAATTCGTGCCTATGGTAAGTTTTCAAGCTAAGGGACTCAAATGCCTTGACAGCAGCCTCAACGTCACCAGGAGGGAAAACCTTAACACCCTCTATCCATTCTTCAACAAACTCGGAAGCATATCCTCGAACGCCGGCCAAAATAGGTCGACCAAGCGCCGCATATTCAAATAACTTTGAAGGCAAAACACGTTGGAACGCAGGAATATCGTTTAGGTGGAGAAACAAAATATCGGCTTTCAGGTAATATTCGAGCAACTCTTCGCGCGGCACAGGCGCAACCAACTCAACAGGCGCACCGAGCTCCAAACATTTTTGGCGAAGTACCTCGCAAGTACCTCCATCGCCAATGACGGTGAAGTTGGCCTTTCCGGCTAATCGACATGAGAGTTCAGGCAAAATATTGTCCAGTCCCTGGCCGTCTCCAATATTGCCTGCGTACACGATATTGAGCGGAGCACCAAAGCGCTCGAATGGTAACCTCTCTTCTAGGGTCTTCGAAACGCGAACAAACTCATCGTCGACTCCGTTTGTGAAAAAACGATAGTCATTCCGATCGCACCTTTGCTTGAAGTAGGGTAGGAAGCCCGGTGAAACGAGGTTGACCGTATTCGCTGTTCTCAGCACCCAACGCTCCAGGCGCCCGAAAACCCAACCAACTGAAGAAGCTAATTTTGAAGCGAATACATCCTCAAACGTTTCTACAAAAATGTCGCGCATATCTAAATACAGAGCTGCACCATATCCCCGTGCAAGCCAAGTGCCCAAACAAGCCGTCATCAGACGCGAAGATGTCGCTACCACTAAATCGTAATGCGGTTCTGGCGCCGCTTTTCGGGCACTACGAGCGAACCTTATAAAATCTAAAACCTGCCCTTTCATACCTTGGGCACGTCGAGGCAAAGCAATGCGTGTAATCCGGTAGTTCGCGTCACTATCTTCTATCGATTCAGGCTGGAATGATCTATATCGATTAGGGCTCGTCGTAATAACATCGAGCTTTACTTTCTCTCCAAAACTCGCAATGGCATCAGCTAAGGCTTTAGATCGAAAAGAACCCGCGCTTAGATCAGGCGGAAAATAATACGACAACAACAAAATATTCAATCTATGAAATCCTTTTTTGGAGCAAGGTCTTCAACTTGCCGGACCATACTCTCAATAATTGTTTTAGCGCCTAAAAACTTTTGATTCTTTATTCGTTGCTCCAGCATGCAACTCAGACCGGCTAACCTCATTGCACCAGGGGTAATCTCACGCATACCAGCGCTGTTGACGAGAAAGTTGAGATGTTTCAAATCAAGCTCAACCTCTGTCAAGCCGAACCCCATCGGCTCTATAGACCAACGCTCCCAATGTAGATTCGTTACTAAATCGGTTTTCAACGAAATTAAGGAATCATTGGTTACATCTTGAGGGCAGAACACCAAAGGGAGCCTTTTCAGGATGACCTCTACTTCATCGATAAGCCTCCGAGGTGACATTGAGCTAAAAAGACTCTCAAATATTGGAAGCTCAAGGAGAGACTGAAGAGTTCTTAGACGCCCCCAAATAAACGAATGAGAAGACATATACCTCTTCAGAAAATGATCATCCAAATTCATAGAAAAGCATCTCACGCGAAATGAATCTCGACGACTTTTGAAATCCAGAGCGAAGCTCAAATCGAGGGCCTCAGAAAAGTCAAAAAGATGAATTTGACGACTAGGAGATAATTCAATGGCATGAAAACTGAAGCCTATCGTCTCAGGACTAAGGCTGTTGAGTACATCCTTCTCTCGGTCTGCAAGCAACTGATGACGCGCATCAAAAAGCTTGACCGCAAAGCTCCGGCCGGCGACTGTTGCTGACAACATTACGATATCGATAATAGAAGACTGAAGAAAGCCAACACTTAAATTCCTCAAAGAGTCAACAGGCTCCTGCCTATCAACATATCTTTTTAAAACATCCGTTACAAACTGGCGTGATGATTCATCACCTAATACCGAAACGACTGAACCCACGTTCGCGCCATCCATTTCATATGATTCATCAAAATCAGCGAGAAAAATTCTATTGATACGTTCTTTTGAACTGTAGAGCAAATATCCATCTACTGAAGCCGTAGTTAAACGCTGCAAAAGCTGCCGAATGAGAAGCAAACAAGCCAAAGCAACATAAACACCTACTTCACTCAAAAACAAAAGATCAACAACCATTAAAACAAAAATCACTATGAAAAAGATGCCAAACAATCTGGACGCAAACTCTCCTGGCACTGTCCTAGCATTGTCCATAGCTCTCGGGTAGGAAAAAGAAATAAACTCCAAAAACCCAAAGAAAAACAAAAAGCAAAATACGAATATTAAAAATAGAGACGGATAAACAAAAAAGAAAAAAACTACAGACGCAACAAAGAATAAAGCCGCCGCAAGGACATTAGCGAGGCGAAGATAGGAGCGTCGTGCCAGCTCCTCCTGGTTCTGAAAAATAGTCAACTTGGAAGTTGAAGCAACAACACGCTTCGCACCCTCAAAAGATAACTGTTCTGAGTAATGATTTCCCGCGAGAAAGACAAAATAGGCCACAATGGAAAATATTACCAACGTCAGAATCAAAGAATCTATGGAAGAAAAAGAATAAACCGCATTAAAATACGCAGGTACTGAATCAGACCCAATTAAGAAAACCACCTTCAAAGGAAGAAAGAAGGAGATCACCATAGCTAATTGAGAGAACAAGCTTAGGACGATCGACATTAAAAATTGAAATGGCGAAATAAAAATTATCTGTTTTGAAACCAGCGTTGACCACGCGAAAAAACGAAAAAAGCTGCTCAAAAAGCCGGACTTCGTGCTCATGACAGCCTCTTTTCATCCAGCAACTCTAGGGCTTGAACATGACTATTTCTGTCACCACAAAATGAGGTTATTATGCGGCCAGTATCATCAGCAACTGAAAGGCTATGCATGACACTCCCCTCCTCGCAAAGCGTCCATATCATCGAACTACTACCCAAATAGTCACTCAGCTTTGAAGGTAAATATGGATTTACCTCCTTTAGGCCCTTTGTATTTGCATCATTCACAAGCAAACAATCAAAGCGATTGGTAAGTGCTAAAAACTCGTAATAACCAACATAATCATTAACAATGACACAGTCGCTTACTTCTTGATTGCGTGCCTCTAACCGCGCTTCACTAGCATTATTTGTAAAAATATGAAGCTTAAAACTAAGCACGCCTCGTCGTTTTAGGTAGCGCAACGCCTCAAAAACTTCACCTAACCCTCTATTCACATAAAAAGATCCAAAATAGGCACAATTTATAAATTCAGAATCTATTGTATAGCTCGGTGAAGCTACGCCATAAAATGAACTAGGCAAGGTTGGATGATGCTCAACAACACTTCGATGCTCAACTCGCGTTCGCAAACTGATAGGTAAATCAGAATAACCGATCATATACGAGTACTGATTTTCGTTAGTGAAAACAATCTCGTCAGCTAATGCATAAACAAGAAACTCAGCCCATTGAAAAAGATTTTTCGTTTCAATCGGAGTGATCCCAACGGATTCAAGAGCGGAGAAAACGCCCTTCCTTTTAAGCCACGAGATCTCTAACTCAACCTCTCGATTCTCCCCCTGCACATCCTTCAGCAGAGGGTCGGAGAATTCAGCCCTCCAATGCACGTTTGGATGAGATAGTTTGTGCAATGCGGCGGCAAAGTGAGAAGCGACCCACATTGCACGACTATAGATATTTCGATACTCAGGTCTCGACTTCTCTAGTTCTTTCAATCGCTTTTCTGCTTGATCGCAGAAATTCTTGATCTCTGTCCAGTTAGAAAAACTTGGCTGTCCGCCCAACACCACCTTTCGGCCGACAAGCCCTGCGGTAATAAGGTCAAGCCGCCTATCCGCTTTACGTACCCCTTCCATTTGATTACAGATGACGTCCACCGGCACCCCTCGGGCTTGCACACGCTTTGCCATCACGATGCCCGCGGTGTCCAGATAGGGAGCAAAACAGTATGAGTAAACCAGCGTGTTCGACAAAGAAGCAGCAATTTGATTGTCATATCCGAAATTGATCGGAACACCCTGCAGTAGAGCCGCATAGCGGCTAAAATCACCACGGTGATTATCCAGATAGGAGCGAACAAAATTGGATTGCGCCAACATTTTAGAGACCAGAAAACTCCTTTTATTTTCGTCTCTAACAAATGGATAGCAAGCATCGATTGCCTTTATAACAGCAAGCCGCTCAGCCACATTGAACTCAAACGATAGTGGCCTTCTCGAAACAGAGTTTTCCGTTAATACGCGATAGTAGCTTGCGCCCTTATTAACAGGCTCTAGCTTTAGTTTCGGTGAATACCTCGAAAAATATCGAGAGAAAAAGCAAACATCTTCTCCGCTCTGCATTGATGTGTCGTATCGTATCTGCATCGCCAAGAACGTCGGAACTGATTTGCAAGCATTCATTGTCAGTACCGATGAAACGTCTTTATAAGCACAAACACTGTAATTCTTTGCGTTGGTAAGCTGCTGATTGATCACATTGTCTGATACCACTCCCTGGTCGTTAACATCGAGAACAGTCGCGATTGCGACGGCGTCTGGAGAAGAAGCTTGTAGCAACTCGGAGAGGAAGTTTTCAGAAACATAATCATCATCATCAATAAATGTCAGATACTCTCGTCTGGCTACTTCTATACCTAGGTTCCGGGCATTGCCTGCGCCAGAAACGGTAGCCTTAACCATACTTAGGTTAAAGGCGTGATGTTCCTCTTGAAAGCTTTCCAGAAACTCCTTAGTACCGTCTTCAGGACCATTCTGGATAACGATAACTTCAAACAAATCCGCTGCTAATGTTTGATTCAAAAGTGAATCGAGGCAACGACCAATTGTCGACAACCCCTGATATGTTGGCAATACAACCGAGATCCCGGGTTTAAACTTATGCCACCGGATTTCAGAGAAAGTAGCAAATGCTTGCTGCTTTGTTTCTCCAGCTTTGGCTTCGAATCGAAGTTGAACCTTACCTGCCGATTGGCTGTGTATCTGATAGGCAAACGCTAGGGCAAAGGGACCGTCTCCAACAAATGCATGGTAACTTCTAAGTCCACAGATAGGTGTGGAGATCTCCGTTCGGTAACACTCCTCATTAGGTCCGAACTCTGTAACACTAGCGGACCATTCCTGCGATACGTTCAGATCCCGGGGGCCGCGGGCAAGAGGAAGAAAAAACACGAGCTGACCATCGGGGGAGTCGATGGGCACTTCAACCTCAAGGCCATCCTCTTCCTCTGATCGACAGAGTGTTCTGGTAAACGACCCTTCGGAGCCGTCGAAGGCAATCCAAAAGCGAGAGAAGTCTGGCCGCGTATCCAAGGATTCCAAAGCCGCCTCGTCGCTAACTGAATCCAACTTTGTAGCCGAATAGCCCGGCGAGACACGCCTAAACTGCCGATACATCTGAAATAGACGCCAGGGAAGCCTTACCAGCCCCCTCCAACTCCGGGAATTAACAACCAACACACCAACCCGATAGGTTATTGAGCTCTTGATCGTTTTAACCTGGTTTTCAGCTGCCGATAGATTACTTCTGAGAGACATCACCTCCCGCTCGAGCGATTCCAACTCAGCCTGCAATTCCGCTAGCTCTGCTTTATCGGACTTCGTGAGCGAATTAGTGGAGTCTTTAATCAAGTTGTCCCCCTGCTGGTTCAGCATATGTCTTTCTTGGCAAGCATTTAATCCCAGATACCACGGCAATCTACAATCAGGCAGTCCTGTAGTTCTTGCCGACCAAGAGCCTTAAAGGATTGATGGTCAACCAAGAGCACGAGTATATCGGCAGTGCTAATCGCTTCCGTGGCAGATACGAGAGCTCCCCCTAGAAGGCATTTGGCAGGCAGACTTGCAACATTGGGCTCGACAATCATGACGCCACCAGCGTGTGTACTGAGAATCCTCTCAGCAATCATCAACGCAGGACTTTCTCGCAAATCATCTATATCAGGCTTAAAGGCCAACCCAAAACACGCAATTGTTACGTCTTTAGCCGTTCTATCTGGGTTCGCCACCAGATATTCACCCAACGCCTCACGCACCTTCCCCAAAACCCATTCAGGCTTCGAATCATTCACCTCACGCGCAGTACGAATCAGCCTGGCTTCATCCGGTGTCTCACTAACAATAAACCAAGGATCAACCGCTATGCAGTGTCCCCCAACACCCGGGCCAGGCTGCAGAATGTTAACCCGCGGGTGGCGGTTAGCCAGGCGAATCAGTTCCCAAACGTTGATATCCAGCTTGTCGCAAATAATCGAAAGCTCGTTGGCAAAGGCAATGTTCACATCTCTGAAACTATTTTCCGTTAACTTAGCCATCTCGGCAGTACGGGCAGTTGTCGTAATACACTCACCCTCAACAAAAATCTTGTACAGAGACGCTGCCACTTCGGAGCATTTTGGTGTCATACCGCCGATCACGCGATCGTTCTCAACCAGCTCACGCACCACATGCCCGGGCAGAACCCGTTCCGGGCAATGGGCAACACGAATATCGGAGTCTTCACCATGGGTTTGAGGGAAGGTCAAATCTGGCCGGGCTTCAGCAAGCCACTGGGCCATCTGCTCAGTCGCACCAACGGGAGATGTCGACTCCAGAATCACCAGATTGCCCTTCTGCAGCACCGGCGCGATAGCCTTGCTGGCAGATTCAATGTACGTCAGGTCGGGAACATGGTCGTTGCCGTTTTCCGCCTTGAACGGCGTGGGCACCGCAATCAGGAATGCGTCTGCCGGTTCCGGCGTGGTTGTTGCCCTCAGATAACCTTCTTTTACCGCGGAATGCACCACAATATCGAGTTCGGGCTCAACAATATGGATTTCCCCTCGGTTGATGGTCTCAACCGCTGTAGGATTAACATCAACGCCGATCACTTTCTTTCTGCGTGAGGCGATTACTGCAGCTGTTGGCAGGCCTATGTAGCCAAGGCCAACCATAGATATAGTATTGAAATCCATAATAAGTTGTTAGTCCGTCAAAACAATGGTCAGTGTGAATAAAACGAGTGTAATGCCGCCAGAATGCGCTCACAGGCACTACCGTCACCATACGGATTGTGGGCAAAGCTCATTGCCTCATATGCCGCTTTGTCATTAAGCAGCTTATCCAGCTCGCCTGATATACTGTCCACCTCAGTTCCTACTAGCCTCACTGTGCCGGCCTCGACAGCCTCGGGGCGCTCGGTTGTCTCTCTCATTACCAGCACTGGCTTACCTAAGGATGGGGCCTCCTCCTGAATTCCACCAGAGTCGGTAAGGATTACCGAGGAACGATTCATCAGATACACAAATGGGAGATAATCTGTCGGCTCGATCAAATGGACATTGTCCAGGTTATCCAGAAGGCGGTGCACAGGTTCCCGAACATTCGGATTAAGGTGGACGGGATAGAGCAGGTCTACCTCGGGATTCGCCTTTGCAACTCGAGCGATGGCTTCGCAAATTCGCTCAAATCCTCCTCCAAAACTTTCTCTGCGATGCCCCGTAATCAGTACCAGCTGAGAATCAGATCTCAAAAACGCAAACTCTTTGGCCATATGGTTCTGGAGCTCCGGTGTCGCCTCAAGCTTACTGACGACATCCAGAAGGGCGTCTATCACCGTATTTCCTGTGACAATAACCTTTTCACCCGCAACCCCCTCCCTGAACAAGTTATCGCGTGAAGTCGTCGTTGGCGCAAAATGAATCGAAGCCAGTACTCCTGCGAGCTTACGATTAGCTTCCTCAGGCCAAGGTGAGTAGATGTTGCCCGTTCGCAACCCGGCCTCAACATGCCCCACCGGTATTTGCTGATAGTATGCGGCCAGTGAAGCGGCAAACGTGGTTGCTGTGTCACCATGGACCAGAACAATATCCGGCTTTTCAGCTTCCAAGACTCCCCTCAGCCCCTCCAGGATTGCGCAGGTAACCGAGGTAAGGTCCTGGCCGGGCTTCATAATATTGAGGTCATGATCGGGAGTCAGTTCGAATAGAGACAACACCTGATCAAGCATTTCTCTATGCTGGCCTGTCACGCACAACCGGGATTCAAATCGTTCATCTGCCCCAAGCGCCTTAACCAAAGGCGCCATTTTTATCGCTTCCGGGCGGGTACCAAAAACACAAAGCGTCTTCACTCTAAACTCCCAAAATTCAATCAATCGCTGGCCAGACCAGTCCGTCGCGCTCTCTCATCGGTATAAACGCTGTACACACAGGTGCGTTGAGTCGAGATGAGTCTGCGGTAAAACATCGGCACACCTTGCCGTACTCACTTCCAAACTCCCTGCAACCCTTTCCAGCATTGCCTGCCGACCAAACAACCCGGCAACACCTCGCAGTAACCATACCGGCACAGGAAACAACCTGGCCCGATTACCCTGGGCAGAAGCCAGCATACGCACCAGGTCCGGCACAGAAACCGGCTCTGGATCCGCCACATTAAGTTCGGTAACAGGCCACTCATCCAGAGCGAGCATTCCGGCCACAACCTCCGCAAGATTGCTTAGTGCAAGAACGCTTCTCCGATTCTTGATGGCGCCCAACGGAAGAGGAATCGGAGCGGTGGCTAATGTCTGGAGGCGCCGAAAATTAGCCTTCGCGCCTGGCCCATAGACTAAAGGTAACCGCAGGCAGCAAACCTCCAAACCCTGGCCGATCAACTCCTTCAAAGCGGCTTCAGCGCGAGCCTTACTGGCCCCGTAATCATCTTCGGGATCAAGGGCATCGCCCTCAGCAAACGGCGAGCGGCCTGAAGTCGATTCGCCGTAAACCTTTACGGTACTCAGAAATAACAACCGTTTAACGCCTGATACCAGGCAAGCCTCGGCAAGACGTTTAACTGCGTCAAAATTCACCCGGTTAACCAGTGAGCGAGCCTCATCTGAGCCATCCAACGGCTTATGTGCCACCGCCGCGCAGTGAACAACCGTGCCCACTCCTTTCAGGCAATCGTGCCAACGAGGCTCCAGAGCCAGATCACCCACAGCCCGGGTACCGGCAACACCATCCCGTGTTATGCCCACAACTGGCAGGGCCGCATCACGCAAATGCGACAACAAGTATGAACCTACAAAGCCGGAGGCACCGGTAATAGCAACAAGACGACCTGACACTTACTCTTCACCCCTGAAAACGGCGCGAAAGGATACCATAATTTAAATCCATTTTATTGGACAGAAAGCAACCAACCTGTAACAAAAAAGGGCTTGGCACCGCGCCTCCTTTGCATCAGCAAAAACACGCACGCCAAGCCCTTCATGAAACATCGGATTAACGGACAGCTTTCCTCTCGCGACCACAACCAAGCGAGAGCATCACCAAACTGAAGAAAACAAACAGAGCTGCAAACAGCAACATACCCGAACGTGGCACATGGTTGGCCCACCAGGACACCGGCAACAAAACAAACACCATCACCGCACCATACCCCAGCGTTACCGGCAAATGGCTACCAAACTTTTGCGCCAACTTCTGATAGGCGTGCAACTTATGCGCCTGCAAAATGTTCTGGCCTGTCAAAAGCCGAACCACCAACGTTGTTGTCGCGTCTGCAATAAACAGTGTTAACAGAATGATCCAACTCCACATGCTCACATGAGTGGTAGAGGCGGAGAGAAGCATCATGAAACCAATAACAAATCCGAGGAATCCGCTGCCACCGTCACCCATAAATATCTTGGCCGGTGGCCAGTTCAAAATCGTAAAGCCGAGTACTGCACAGAGAATAAACAGGCAAATCCACGCCCACGGCAAGTAGCCCATATACCAGAAATTCAGTGCCATACCGCCGAACAGCACCAAAGCCTGGAGCGCGGCCAAACCGTCTATGCCATCCATAAAATTGTAAAGATTGATCAACCAAACCCAGGCAACCAGTAACAAAGGCCACATCAGGAAGGCTACGGAACTATCCACCGTCATGCCCAGGAACGAAAACACTGGCAACTTGGGCACCGACAGCATCCCGATCCCAGCAACCACAAAATGCGCTGCAAGGCGCAACTTCGGCGAAACATCACCAAAATCGTCCCACACACCCAGCGCAAGCATTACGAAGCCCAAAGACATGAACGCCAGCATGGAAGAATCTGGCACCCAGTCCATCACCGAAAAAAGTATGCCGAGAATGATAGAGATAGAAGCGATGGCAATACCGCCACCGTGGGGGGTAGGAATAGTGTGAGAGCAACGCTCACTGGGGTGGACTAACGCATCTCTACGCACGGCCCAGGAGCGAACAGCCATGGTAAGGCCAGCGGCGCCGGCCACAACGGAAAACATGGCTAGAATAAGTGTTATATGCAAAGAACTCATGGCACAACCCAAAAAATTTGCGCAATTGTACCATGCCAATATCAATAATCTATTTTAACAATTGGACAGTATGTATCTTTTCGTTGCCACAACCATCCCTATCCAAGCTTTTGCCTCTTCTCCCAAATCAAGTCCACAATCCCATTACTAGGCTCATACCCCTGCACCGTACTCAACAACAACTCCCGCACATCCTCATAAGCATCGGATTCTACGGCGTCTTGCAGGGCAAGCAGGGTGGCACGCAGTTCGGGCCAGGGCACGAAATCTTCGTTGGCGCGGTGGATTTTGGGGTGGGAGGTGGTCTCGGGGTTATCCCCTATCAGTAGTTCTTCATACAGCTTTTCACCGGGGCGAAGTCCGCTGAAGGCGATGGAGATATCCCCGTTGGGGTTGGCCTCGTCACGAACGGTAAGGCCGGAGAGCATAATCATCTGGCGGGCCAGCTCGACAATCCGCACCGGCTCGCCCATATCGAGTACAAACACATCACCGCCCTGCCCCATAGAGCCGGCCTGAATCACCAGCTGGGCCGCTTCAGGGATAGTCATGAAAAAGCGGGTAATGTCTTTGTGGGTCACCGTTACCGGGCCGCCGCGGCGGATTTGTTCGCGGAACAGCGGAATCACCGAGCCAGACGAGCCCAGTACATTGCCAAAACGCACCATGGTAAAACGGGTGCGGTTTACCCGGCTAACCGCGGAATCGTCACCCAGCAGCTTGGGTGCCTGCTCGGCGCTCAGGGCCTGCAGCACCATTTCCGCCAGGCGCTTGGTGGCGCCCATCACATTGGTGGGGCGCACGGCCTTATCGGTGGAAATCAGCACACAGTTGGGCACATTACAGGCAATCGCCGCCTGGGCCACTTTCAGGGTGCCGAACACATTGTTCAGAATGCCCTCGGCCACGTTGTGCTCCACCATGGGCACGTGCTTGTAGGCCGCGGCGTGGTAAACCGTATCCACACCCCACACCGTCATAATATCCCGCAGTCGCGAGCCATTACGAATAGAGCCCAGAATCGGCACCAGCTGCACGTCCAGCCTCTGGGATTTCACCCAGCCTTCCAGCTCGGTATGAATCGCATACAGGCCGTACTCATTGTGCTCATAAAGCACCAGAACCTTTGGCCCGTTGTTCACAATCTGCCGGCACAGCTCACTACCTATCGAGCCGCCCGCGCCGGTTACCATCACCACCTGCTTTTCAATGCAGCGGCCAAACAGGTCATCCACCGGCGGCACCGGGTCCCGCCCCAGCAGGTCGGCCACGTCTACTTCCTGCAGGTCGTCTACCTTCACCTTGCCGCTGGCAATATCCATAATGCCGGGAATGGAGCGAACATGAACGGGGAAGCGCGCCAGGTTGTTCAGAATCTCCTGCCGCTCAGCCCGCGTCGCCGAAGGAATGGCCATGAACACTTCCTTCACACTGGTTTTATCCAGCATTGTCGGCACCTGGCGGGAGGAGTACACAGGCAACCCCGCGATGCTCCGGCCCACCAGGCTTGGGTCATCGTCAATAAACGCCATGGGCTTATACAAACGCCCCACCCACAAAGACGCCAGCAACTGGTTACCCGCCGCACCCGCGCCATAAATGGCAATGGGCAGGCCGCCATCGGTCTCCACCCGCTTGTTACCGATAATGGTACCGCCGCCCAGCAGCCAGTCACCCATGAAGTACTGCCGCGCCGCCAGCCGCAAACCGCCAATCAGCAACAGGCTCAGCCACCAGTAAGACACCAGAGAGGAACGGGGGAACAACAAATCCCAACCAGCAGCATGGGCGGCAAACACAAACACACTGAGCATAAAAAAGCCCAGCGTCACCGCCTTGAAAATGGTAAACAGCGCCTGCCCGCCAAAATGCCGCATCACCGCCCGGTACATGCCTGTCACAATATAAATCGGCAACGCCATCACCGGCGCCAGCACAAACAACCACGGCTGATTACCCTGCGGCCAGACCCACCCCTCACCGGCCAGGCGCAAATAAAGCGCCAGATAAAGGGCCAGCCAGATCAACAACACATCAGCAACAATCTGAAGCGAACGCTTCTGGGCGTGGCTAAGGCGAATCAAACGTTCCTTGAACATGCGAGCATCCTGGTTACTGCGGGAAAATTGTTCTTCCGGAATTGTGACAGTTTTTGGCGTTAGCGGGGAGTGGGGAGGTTGTTAAGCTTTGTCAAACTTTAATAGGGCAGGGAGTCGGCAAAGGGGTCTGACCCCACCGGGGTCAGACCCCTCTCACTCCCAAACTTTGGCAGGGGAAGGGAGTTGGGAGATGGTCAGGGAGTCTGACCCGTAGGGTCAGACCCCTTCGGTACCCAGCAAAGTCTCGGCATCCGCCAAAATCCCGGCCAAATGCCCCTCCCCCAAAAAACTCTCCCCATAAATCTTACAAAGGCTCTCCGTGCCACTGGGCCGGGCCGCAAACCAGCCATTCCTGGTGGTCACCTTCAACCCACCAATCGCCGCACCATTGCCCGGCGCAACCGTCATGGCTTCCACAATCGGGTCCCCGGCCAGCTCGGTAAACGGCAAACCCTCCGGCTTCAGGGTTTTCAGCTTTTGCTTCTGGTCAGCCGTCGCGGGGAAGTCTTTACGGCGATACACCGGCGCGCCGTATTTAGCCGTCAGCTCCGCATAGTATTCACTGGGCAGCTTGCCGGTCTTGGCCCGAATCTCCGCCGCCAGCAGGCACAAAATAATGCCGTCTTTATCGGTACTCCAGGGCTGGCCATCAAAGGTCAGAAAACTCGCCCCGGCGCTTTCTTCGCCGCCGAACACCAGCTCGCCGGTGTGCAGGCCTTCCACAAACCATTTGAAGCCCACGGGCACTTCGTACAACTCCCGGCCTTGGCCGGCTACCACGCGGTCAATAATGGACGACGACACCAGGGTTTTGCCCACTTTCAACTCCGTACCCCACTGCGGCCGGTGGCTGAGCAGGTAGTCGATGCACACCGCCAGGTAATGGTTCGGGTTCATCAGGCCGGCGGCGTCGACAATGCCGTGGCGGTCGGCATCAGGATCATTACCGAAGGCCAGGTCGAAGCGGTCTTTGATGGTCAGCAGGTTAGCCATAGCCGCAGTGCTGGAGCAATCCATGCGGATCTTGCCGTCGTGGTCCGGGGGCATGAAGCCGAAATCCGGGTCCTGCTTGCGGTTCACCACTTCAAGGTCCAGGCCATAGTGCTTGGCAATGGCATCCCAAACCGCCAGCGCCGCGCCGCCCATGGGGTCGACACCCAGCTTCAGGCCGCTGCGGGCAATGGCGTTCATATCCACCACCTGCCCCAGCCGCTGCACGTATTCCTGCACAAAATCCCAGGGCTCGGCCGCCACCACCGCCTGCCGGCGCGGGGAGGTTTTCACACCCGCCAGCCCGGCCTCCAGCAGCTCATTAGCCCGCTGCTCAATCCAGCCCGTAGCATCCGTACCCGCCGGGCCACCGTCCGGGCCGTTGTATTTTATCCCGCCATCCTCCGGGGGATTGTGAGACGGCGTAATAATCAACCCATCCGCCAGCGCGGCTGGCTTATCGGCGTTGTGTACCAGAATGGCATGAGACACCAGCGGCGTGGGCGTGAAGCCACCGGCAGAATCCACCCGCGTAACCACACTGTTGCCCGCCAACACCTCCAACACGGAATCCATCGCCGGGCCAGACAGGCCATGGGTGTCCTTGCCCACATACATTGGCCCGGTAATGCCTTGCTTGCTGCGCCAGTCCACCACCGCCTGGGCAATTGCCAGGATGTGGTAGCGGTTGAAGCTGCGGTTTAACGACGTGCCGCGGTGGCCGGAGGTGCCGAAGGAGACTCTTTCTGAGGGGTTCTGGGGGTTGGGGGTGTGTTCTTTGTAGGCTGCCAGTACTTTGTTCATTTCGGAAGAGGGTTCCTTTTTTTGCCACCAAATCACAAGTCCAGCTTATACCGAGCATAGCGCCCTTTGCTATAAATGGGCGCCAGCACGCCCTCCGCAACCAGGTGTTGGAGATCCCGGGTAGCCGTGGCTTTGGAGCAACGCGTTAAATTCTGAT
>Ga0208813_1000873_pt1 | contig 18833 bp, 17 predicted proteins | sample MalvireepMed_904_FD_184250 | JGI IMG/M metagenome (GOLD analysis project Ga0208813, IMG submission 184250) | Marine viral communities from the Global Malaspina Expedition - Malaspina viral metaG DeepMed_904 (SPAdes) (version 2) | ecosystem: Environmental > Aquatic > Marine > Oceanic | place... | reverse complement strand
CAGGATATCCAATCAGCCTATGAAGCAATCAAAAAACACCGTGACATACGGTAGCTATTAAAAGCCATGGAATTTAAACCAACCTTGAATGACACTCTTTAGTTCGGTGGCGGCTTCTGGGGGACGGGTCAATAAGCTACGCGGTCGATAGCTTAATTGTTGATATTTTTGGCTAAGTGTTTCATGCATAGACCATTGCTTAGCGACCCATCGGTTGGCTGAAGCTGATTTAATATCAAGTACCGGGAAGGTGAGCTTAGCGATTTTGGTGCCTAGGACTCGATTAAGTGCTGGCTGCGGCAGATACACATCCAACAAGATGACCGCATCGGGTGCGGCTGAAGGATTTTTATTGATCCAATCAATCCAGAGCGCACCACTGATTCCCTCAACAAGCCACACAACGAAACCAGGGTGCTGGCTCACTTTTTCATTCAGTGCTTCAAGGCGCTTAAATAACGCGGCTCTATAAGGCTCCAGTGCGTTATCATCGGGCTGAGTAAACTCAGAGTCAGGGGTGTGATGCGCTAACGAGGTGGGTTGGATATGCATACTCGGTGGTGTCAGTCCCCAACTACGCCAACCCATCTTCGACGCTTCATGGTAACTGGATTTAATGAGCGAAGATTGCAAGGGGTGTAGACCCCAGTCCGGCAAGGCAACAAATTGCCCTCGTTCGAAGCTTCTTAATGGCTCAAGTTGCAGTGCTAAATACTGTACGTCTTTCTCTGTCGCGTCTTTGAGCCAGACGATCTCGTCAGGGGGGACGAAACGAGCACGATCATCCTGTCCGTGTGAAATAACAGACCAGCAGATGACAAACAACAGGATGGCAACGCGCATAATATTCATGCTTTGTTATCGTCATAAGACTGAAATTCTTTAAACTTTAGCTAAAACGGGCAGGGGCTGGTGAAGGTTAGCGCTTGATCGGTCTGAGGGTGTGTAATACGCAGTTCAAATGCATGTAGGAGCAGTCGTTCAGCCGCCTCAAAAGAGGCTGAGTGTGCATAAAACTTATCACCTAAAATAGGACAGTTTAATGCCAACATGTGCACCCGTAGCTGATGTGAACGGCCTGTGTGGGGTGATAGTTTGACAGTGCATCCCTGAGCTTGACGTTTTAGCACTCGGTAAAAGGTTTGACTGGGCTTGCCATTGAAAAAGTCGACTTGTTGCTTCGGTCGATTAGGCCAGTCGCAGCTAAGTGGTAAATCGATACAGCCATTGTCAGCGGGCAATGCTCCCCACACTTTTGCCAAGTAGGTTTTCTTTGGAGTTCGTTGTTGAAACTGTCTACTTAGGTGGCTTTGCGCGGCTTTACCAAGCGCAAACACCATCACACCCGATGTGGCCATATCTAGCCGGTGTACTAACTTGATATCAGGAAATATGCGAGCTAGGCGAGTGTAAACGGAATCTCGATGTTCGAGTAATTTCCCTGGTACGCTAAGCAGTCCTGCGGGCTTATCGACCACAACCAACGCATTATCTCGATGTATTATCTTGAGATAAGGGTTGGTTGGTGGTTGATAGTGAAGCAGTGCCATTAGTGATGATTGACCAAAATACGCACGGCAAACAACGAAAGCTGCGGTTGTTTTAGCGCTTCTAATAAGGTTTGCTGGCGCATTTTGATAGCTTCAATTTCAGATTCGCGTACGGAAGGATTGCGCTGCTTTAGTTTGGTCAGACGTTCAAGTTCCTTTCCTAAGTTTTCACTGATACGCGAACCGATAGCAGCGCTTTGTTGCTCTAACCAAGCTTCAGCAGAGCTACGCGCTACTTCTAAGTGCGACTTAGTGATATCACGCAACTGCTTTAAAATTTGCCGTGAGGTTTTTTTATCCATAAAGTCGGCTTGCTTGGTTAATGCATCGCGTGGCACTTTGCTCGTCAGTTCTCGCCCTTGACTATCAAGCAATATACGATGGTTCTGAAGCGGGAAGAACTCCTGAGCTACCGCGCTTTGGGGGGCGTTAATCTGTGCACTAAAGTCAACCTCCATGAACCAAGCGCCCTCAGGCAGCGCTTTGTTATTTAGCTTAGTAACGCAGACGCTACCGAAGTCTTGCTGGGTCACTATATCCAAGGCCTCTTGCACGTGAGGGTGGTCCCAACTTAAGAATTCGATATCCTCGTAATTAAGTGCCGTGGTGCGGTCAAAGGTGATGGTCATCCCTTCTTCTTGCAGGCCTGGAATAGCCTCGACGCGCATATGCTCGCTCGGTTTAACGAACACTCGGTTTTCGTCGAGTTCTTCGATATCGATACCAAAGCGCTCCCAGAATGTGGTCATAAACTCATCCAGAGTTGATACGTCGCTGCTTTCTTCTATAGCCAAGATTACCGACTTAGCCTGTTCTGGACGGCATGCATTTAACTCTTGTAGTTTATCGCGACCCGCTTCAACCTCGGCCATGAGTTGCTGATGTAACTCTGCGCTCTGCTGCAGCACTTCTTTCGGAAGCGGCTGGCAGCTTAGCAAAGCCTTTTTAATCTGCTGAGAAAAGTCGTCATACATGCGGCGTCCGACGGGGTTACATTGTTCGAATGCATTCATCGTGTGATACCAAGGCAGTAAAATGCCCTCGTCGGAGTCTTCGGTGTAGGGCAGGTAGATCGCGATATCATGGGTTTGCCCGATACGGTCAAGTCGTCCTATCCGTTGCTCAAGTAAGTCTGGGTTTTCAGGTAAGTCGAATAGTACGAGTTGATGCACAAACTGAAAGTTCCGCCCCTCGCTACCTATCTCTGAGCACAATAAAATCGGGCTGCCATTATCATCGTCGGCAAAGAACTCGGCAGCGCGGTCGCGTTCAAGTAATGACATACCTTCGTGGAAAACGGCAGCGTTTATCCCTTCAAGCACACGCAATGCTTCGGCGAGCTCATTTACCGTTTTCGCGCTGTGGCAAATAAGCAACGTTTTGTCATCCCGGTTACCTTTTATATGGTCAATAAGCCAAGTCACACGGGGGTCGCCCAGCCACCACGGTTCACGCATGTCATCCTCGGGCTCAGGTAGTTTAACCGAGTGAAATTGACGCGCTGGGAATCCACCGACATTTTGACGGCGGTTTCTAAACATAACCCGGCCTGTGCCGTGTTCATCAAGGAGTTCGTCGAGTTCCTCTCCTTTAAGCTCCGTCGCTTTATCTGCCAGTTCGCGATAATGAGTTTGCTCCTCCTCAAACGCGCTAAAATCGTTAAAGCGGTCTGGGTCAAGTAACTGCAAACGCTTAAAGTGTCCCTCGTTACCTTCTTGCTCAGGTGTTGCGGTTAATAACAATAAGCCTGGAATGGCTTTCGCTAGCTGAGCAAAGTGTTCATAGCCCGGTGTACTGTCATTAAGGTGATGGGCTTCGTCGACCACCAACATGTCAAATTCGGCACCCATGAGTGCGTCATGCCACTGTTCATCGTGTAGGATTTTGTTGTTGATAATCACTAATTGTTCAGTAGAAAATGGATTATCACTATCGAGTTGCGCTTCTCGGATTCTGGCTTCATCAAACACACTGAAATCAAGCGCAAATCGGCGTTTCATCTCAACAAGCCATTGGTGACGGAGGCTATCGGGTACGGCAATTAGTATGCGTTGGCTACGCCCCGTGACATGCTGGCGCTTGATGATCATGCCCGCTTCGATGGTTTTTCCTAAGCCGACCTCGTCAGCGAGCATAACTCGAGGATGGTAGCGGTTCGCCACGGTTGATGCGACGTAACACTGGTGCGCTAACAGATTCACACGTGCGCCTAGGAGACCCGCGACAGGGCTTTGTTGCCAGCGCGCTAATTGTTGTTGACCTTGCATGCGCAGAAGGTACAGATCGTGGCGGTCGGCTTGCCCTGCAATAAAGCGCGTTAATGCTGGATTGGTATCAATTTGATGAGCTAACTGGGACTCTGGCACCATCACCTCTTCGCCTGAGTCTTCGCGTTCACCGAAATAGATGGCTAACCCTTGATGCTCTTTTGCTTCGGTGACGATAAAACGCCATTGATCAGCATGTGTTGCTTCTTGTCCTTCATTCAGCACAAATCGAGCGAGAGGTGCGTCGGATTTAGCGTACATTCGTGTTTCCCCGGTGCTAGGGAACATCACTGATACCTGGCGTCCATCCACGGCTGTGACTACGCCAAGGCCTAAATCTGTTTCAGTTTCGCTTAACCAACGTTGCCCTAAACTAAACTCGCTCACTTCGTCCTTCCTATGCGCTAACTTTAAAGGTCGGCAATAGTAATGGGGAGATTAGAAAAAAACAATGCGACTGTCATCCCTGTGTCACGAATTTTGGTCTAAGCTTTAATCAAACGATAACAAAAGGTGTACGCTATGACCGCAAATGTTAGTCAAACCTCCCAAGCTACTAAGTACTTCGTTTTAGATACCAATATTCTATTGCATGATCCTCTCGCTTTTCTCAGCTTCGATGAGCATAACGTCGTTATTCCTATGGTCGTGCTAGAAGAGTTAGATAATATTAAGGATCGCAATAAAGACGTGAGCCGAGATGCGCGTGTTGCGATTCGTTCGTTGGAGGAGGTGTTGAAGGATGCAACACCTGAGCAGATAGTTAAAGGTGTCCCTTTGACGCAGTTAAGTGGCGACCATCAAGCGAGCGGCACATTAGCTATTTTCCCTGACTACGAGTTGAAGCAAAGTGCGTCTGCTTTGGCGCTCAATGAAAATGATCACCGTATTATTCAAGTGGCGTTAGAACTGCAAATTACGTTTGCGGGTAGCACGGTCACTTTGGTGACAAAAGATATCAATATGCGCCTAAAAGCCAAAGGTGCGGGTGTAAAACATGTTGAGGATTATCGCACAGACCAATTAATTGATGATATTCGCTTATTGACGAAAGGTTTCTATCAGTTTGAAGGGGACTTTTGGCAACAAGTGGGTGATGTCAGTACGTTGCAAGAGGGGCGAGATGCCTATCATACGGTCTCGCGCGAACACATGCCGCAAATCTTCTACAACGAATATTTTATCGATGAAACAGAGCACTTCGCAGCTCGGGTGGACACCTTTGACGATACCTCTGTAACGCTGATGGATTTGGGACATGAGCGCTTAATGGGTTACAGCGCGTGGGGGATTCACCCTAAGAATATATATCAAGCGATGGCGATGCACGCGCTACTTGATACAAGCTTAGACATGGTTATTTTGACCGGCCCCGCGGGTAGTGGTAAGACGCTATTAGCGCTTGCTGCGGCATTAGAAATGGTGGTCGAAAAGGGAATCTACGAAAAAATAATTGTTACGCGCAATACGCCTGAGATTGCTGAGTCGATAGGCTTCTTGCCAGGTACCGAAGAAGAAAAAATGGCGCCTTGGTTATCAGCTATAACGGATTCTCTTGAAGTATTGCACAAGAATGATGAGAGCATGGACTCGAGTCTAAATTACATCATGACGAAAGCGAATATCCAGTTCAAGTCATTAAACTTCATGCGTGGTCGCAGTATTCAAAATGCGGTGGTCATACTTGATGAAGCACAAAACTTAACCGCATCACAGCTAAAAACAATAATTACCCGTTGTGGTGAGAATACGAAACTGGTCGTGTCGGGCAATTTGGCGCAGATTGATAGTTATTACTTAACTGCTGTCACCTCAGGACTCACCTTTATCGTAGAGCGCTTCAAAGATTATCCAGGTAGTGCGACCATTAATCTAAACGGTGTGGTAAGAAGTAGTCTGGCAGAGTATGCAGAGGAGCACCTATAGCTTAGTTGCCTTTGATAACCGTATACTGCCCAGTGTTGACAAGAAACTGAACATCACTGGAGAGTTGGCCCGCTGGTAACACGGCGGGCCCTGCGACATCCATGAGAACGAATTCGGTTCCGTTGTGCATCAAGGTTATATCGTTTGCTTGCTTTGCCATTTGAATGCCAAAAATCGCATGTTTTGGCAAATAAACAATGATCATTCTTGCTTCGGGGATAATCTCTTTTAGTAAGGCTAGCGTGAGGCTGACTTTACTGTCACATTCACCTCGATTGTTGAGAAGAAGGTAATTAGGTGGCGTGAAGCCATCTCCACGGCTTGATAGCTTGCTGCTGAGACTGTCATAAGGAATCGACTGAACAAAATGGCCAACGTAGTTGGTGTAGCTGCGTCGACTGTTGTCTTTAAGTTCGTTCCCGATAGCGACAACCAGCGTTCTGAGAAGTGATTGAGTTTTCTCGGCAATAGTAACAGCATCTGGAACGATGCCCGTTTCTCCCAATGGAAGCGACAATTTGCGATAGTAATTTGCCGATAAATAGTCTCGCCATTGCTGATTAAAAAATTGTTGTGTCTTTGTCAGTTGCTGTTGGTAACGTTGTTGTAACGGTGCCGTTCGTGCTTCGCGCATTGATAATGTTAATTTCTCTTGTCGGGGGGACAGCGTCGCTTCGACACCATACCAACGTTGGCGCTGTATATACTGATTAACTTGATAATTAAGCTCACGAAGTGCGCGCTTTCGGTCGTAACTCCGAAATGTTGCAAACGGTTTTAAGAACTCGCGTTGATTAACACTGAAACTAAGCTGTGTGAGCTTTCCGTTGGGAAGATTCCATTGGTAGGAAAATAAAATATCGCCGTCACGGGATGTTTTCTCGAAAGCTGTTTGTTGAGCAAAAACTTTGGGGACACTGCTAACAAGCAGAACTGTTGAGAGAACAATGACTGCACCCCAAGCGGACAGGTATGTTCTCTCATCAGATAGCTTTTTCATTAGAACTTCATTTCGGTAATTGGACTTTCTTCAAACTTTAAGTCGACTTGATACTCAACGCCGCCCGCTCTAATAAAGAAATACGTTTTGTCGCGTTTGAATAGTTCATGAAGTGAAACGACGCGCACGCCAGGACGGCGTTCAGCGTTCCAGTCGCTCATCTCCACGCCTGTGCGCGAAACTAAAATGTTTTTATAACGGTCACCAGTTACCAGTAGCAACTTTTTATTTTCGTTGCGCAATAAAATGGTGTTACCTGTGACAGAAAATGGTTCTTCGTTGCCTAGCACAGCCTTCTCCCAAGCATTCTACTTTTTAATCATCACTATAACGAATTATCCTGATTTGGCAACATGACTACAATGCACGAAGATAATCCTCAACAATGAGCAACGCCGCAGCACTGTCGACTTTGCCTTTTTCCAAGCCGCGATAGCCATCGCGTTCAAACAGCGCTTCTCGAGCAGCGGTGGACGTTAAACGTTCGTCTTGAAAGACAACGGGGACATTAAAACGACCGTGAATACGATTGCCAAACTTTTTCGCGCGTTGCGTGAGCGGTTGCTCCGTGCCATCCATATTAAGTGGTAGGCCAACGACGACACGTTCAGGCTGCCACTCTTTGAGCAGTTGTTCGACAGCACTCCAGTTTGGAATACCATCCTGAGCTTTGAGTGCTTTTAAAATAGAGGCGGTGCCCGTTATCGACTGACCCACCGCAACGCCAATACTTTTGGTGCCAAAATCAAACCCGACAACTGTCATGCGTGACCTACATCGGGTCCGAGCTTCCAAATATCAAAACCGAGTTGCTCGGTGGCTTTTTCCCAACGTTGATTAGTCGGTGTATTAAACAATATCTCAGGATCCGCAGGGATAGCTAACCACGAATTTTCAGCCAGCTCTTGCTCCAGCTGGCCAGCTTCCCAACCCGCATATCCAAGCGTTAGCAGAAATTGTAACGGCGCCGCGGAGGAACCCAATGCCTCTAAAATGTCACGCGAAGTGGTGACCATAATCTCATCACTCAACTTGAGACTACTACGCCAGTTTTGTTGTGGCGGGTGAATCACGAACCCTCGCTCTTGGCCCACAGGTCCGCCCTGATAGACTGGACCTTTAAGGCTATCTGCGCTATCCGGATAAACAATTTCAAGTTTGTCGAGCAACGAGTTAACCGTTAGCTCTGCAGGTTGATTAATGATCAGCCCCATCGCACCGTCTTCGTTGTGTTCGCAGATATAAGTCACACTGCGACGAAACAGCGGGTCATTCATGCTCGGTGTTGCAATTAAAAAATGGTTTTGTAAGCTTTCCATAAAGCACTCCTCACTCACGATACGACTTATATCGGGGCTTATTCAGTAATTTCAACGGCGTTGCTTTAGATCCTGCTCGATAGCTGCGAAGAGTTGCGCCGCGATATTGATGTCGTAGGCGTTTTCGATTTCTCGCATGCATGTTGGACTGGTCACATTGATTTCTGTAATACGTTCGCCAATGACATCGAGACCAACGAGGTATAAACCTTTTTGTTTAAGTGTGGGGCCGATGGCACGCGCGATGCGTTCGTCACTCTCGCTCAAAGGTTGCGGTCGTCCGCTGCCACCGGCCGCTAAGTTACCTCGAGTTTCTCCTGCAGACGGAATTCGTGCCAATGCGTAAGGTACCGGTTCGCCATTAATAATCAGTATACGCTTATCGCCGTCCTTGATCTCTGGCAGATATTTTTGTGCCATAGCATAACGTTGACCTTTTTCGGTCAATGTTTCGATGATGACACCTAAATTCGCACCGTCTTCGTTAACTTTAAATATCGACGCGCCACCCATTCCGTCGAGCGGCTTAAGAATGACGGTACCGTGCTTTTTGTGAAACGCCTTAAGCTGCTCAGCATTGGCTGATACTAGGCTGTCGGTGATAAACTCAGGAAACCAGCTGGTATAAAGCTTTTCATTACAATCTCGCAGGCTTTGCGGATTATTAACGACAAGCGCACCTTCCGCCTCAGCTAAATCAAAAATATGAGTCGCATAAAGAAACTGGCTATCGAAGGGCGGATCTTTGCGCATCATGATGACATCGAACTCACCTAATGGCAGCTTCTCGACATCGCCCAACTGATAAAAGTCCGTTTTTTGATCTTTGACGGTGACTTTGCGTGCCATAGCGTAAGGTCGACCTGAGTCAATGAGCAGGTCGGCCATTTCAATATAGTAACTTTGGTAACCGCGCGCCTGTGCTTCGAGCAACAGTCGGAAACTGGTATCTTTTTCCGTTTTTACCTGCGCAATGGGATCCATAATCATGGCTAACTTCATGGGTATCTTCCTTATTCGTTGCTGGCGTTGAGATCACCAAATTCATACTGTATGGCTGCTAAAGCAGTCATCGCAGCGGTTTCTGTTCGCAGAATACGTGGTCCTAAACGAATCGGTTTAAAGCTGTTGTTACGCGCGTGCTCTACCTCAATATCAGTGAAGCCTCCTTCAGGACCAATGATCAATTGGATGCGTTGGGCTGTGCGAGCGCCTTGAATCTGATTGAGAGGTACCTGCGCATAGGGATCGAGAGTTAAGCGTAAACCGTCAAAAGGTGTCTGTACAAAGTCATCCACTGACACCGCGGGAAGCACGGTAGGGACATGACTGCGACCGGATTGCTCACAAGCAGAAATGACAATTTTCTGCCATTGTTGTTGTTTCTTCTCAAGTCGATCACCGTTTAATTTTACACCGCAGCGCTCGCTGAACAGCGGAGTGATGGCATTAACACCGAGTTCCACTGATTTCTGTAGGGCGAAATCCATCCTGTCTCCGCGCGAAACGACCTGACCTAGGTGAACGAATAGAGGAGACTCGGTGTTGTTGAGTTGGGCACCAATAATTTCAACTTGCGCGCTTTTCTTGGCGACTGAAGTGAGTACTGCTGGGTAATTAAACTCATCGTTACAAAACAACTCAAGCGCCTGACCTTCTTGCATGCGAAGCACTTTGATGGTGTGTTGAAAGGCGTCATCACTGAGCGATACGGTGCTGTTGACCATGAGTGGCTCGGGATGAAAAATGCGTGGAACTCTCATACGACTTAATTGAATCCTTATCTATGAACAGACTTTTGGACGTCTAGAAGTAGAAATTTTTTTATTGATCGGTTAAATTACGCCGTCAGTACTAGTTATTTTAATCAAAATAAAGGAATGGTAGGCATATGTCACGTCACCTATTTACTTCTGAATCGGTTTCAGAGGGCCATCCTGATAAAATTGCGGACCAGATTTCTGATGCCGTACTGGATGCAATTTTAGCAAAAGATATCCGCGCCCGTGTGGCGTGTGAAACCTATGTCAAAACTGGCATGGTATTAGTGGGCGGGGAAATATCCACTTCAGCTTGGGTCGATATTGAAGATTTAACCCGTCAAGCCATCCGTGATGTCGGTTACACACATTCGGACATGGGTTTTGATGCCAACTCTTGCGCGGTACTAAACGCGATTGGTAAGCAGAGCCAAGATATTAATCAAGGCGTAGATCGTGAATCGCCTGAAGCGCAAGGCGCGGGTGACCAGGGTTTGATGTTTGGCTATGCATCTAATGAAACCTCGGTATTAATGCCAGCCCCCATTACCTATGCGCACCGCATTGTTCAGCGTCAGTCAGAGATGCGTAAAAATGGCACGCTCGATTGGTTACGTCCTGATGCCAAAAGCCAGCTGACGTTTGTTTACGAGAATGGTAAACCGGTGGCAATTGATACGGTAGTGCTTTCGACCCAACACCGTGAAGATATTGACCAAGCCACATTGCGTGAAGCCGTGATGGAAGAAGTCATTAAGCCAGTACTCCCCGAGCAATGGGTTAGCCATGATACTAAGTTCCACATTAACCCAACCGGCCGATTCGTGATTGGCGGCCCGATGGGTGACTGCGGTTTGACGGGGCGCAAAATTATTGTGGATACCTACGGTGGCATGGCGCGTCACGGTGGCGGCGCGTTCTCGGGCAAAGATCCATCGAAGGTTGACCGCAGCGCCGCATACGCGGCACGTTACGTGGCGAAAAACCTCGTTGCCGCAGGCCTGGCGGAACGCTGCGAAATTCAGGTGTCATATGCAATTGGCGTTGCTGAGCCAACATCAATCAGTATTGATACCTTTGGTACTTCGCAACACAGTGAAGAGAAGTTGATAGCGCTAGTACGCCGTCATTTTGACTTGCGTCCTTACGGTTTAATTCAGATGCTTGATCTGGAACGGCCTATTTATCGTGCTACGTCGACCTACGGGCACTTTGGGCGAGAGGAATTTCCATGGGAAAAAACTGATAAAGCCGATGCATTAAAGCAGGATATCTAATTTACGGGTGTTGAATTTTTCGCCCATAAATTTGCTTGAAGCCCCCGAATTGTGGACAATACGCGCACCAACTATGGTTCATCTAATTGCGTGTCACCAATCGGGGGTTTTTCATGTCTGAACGTCGTCATCTCGCCAACGCTATCCGTGCTCTAAGTATGGATGCCGTCCAACAAGCCAACTCAGGTCACCCTGGGGCGCCAATGGGCATGGCAGATATCGCTGAAGTATTATGGCGAGATTATTTAAAGCACAACCCAAATAACCCCAGTTGGGCCGACCGCGACCGCTTTGTGCTGTCCAACGGTCATGGCTCGATGCTCATCTACTCGTTGCTTCATTTAACAGGTTACGACCTTAGCATTGACGACATTAAGCAATTCCGTCAGTTACATTCGAAAACCCCTGGCCATCCAGAGTATGGTTATACGCCGGGTATCGAGACAACGACAGGGCCTTTGGGTCAAGGCATCGCAAATGCTGTCGGTATGGCGTTAGCGGAAAAAACTCTGGCGGCACAGTTTAACCGTGATGAACATAATGTAGTTGACCACTTCACCTATACCTTTTTGGGCGATGGTTGCTTGATGGAAGGCATTTCTCATGAGGCTTGCTCATTGGCAGGTACACTTGGCTTAGGCAAGCTCATCGCATTTTACGACGATAACGGTATCTCGATTGATGGTGAAGTCGAAGGCTGGTTTACAGACGATACTGCACAACGCTTTGAATCATATAACTGGCATGTGATTCGTGATGTTGATGGACATGATGCCGATGCCATTAAACAGGCGATTGAAAGCGCACGTAGCGAAACGCAGCGCCCGACATTAATTATTTGTAAAACCGTTATTGGTTTTGGCTCGCCTAATAAGCAAGGGCAAGAAAGTTGCCACGGCGCGCCATTAGGTGATGACGAAATTGCACTCGCTCGCAAGCAATTGAATTGGTCGTATGATCGCTTCGAAGTCCCACAGGATGTGTATCAAGCGTGGGATGCAAAAGACAAGGGTGATGCGATTGAGGCCTCGTGGAATAAGCATTGGACGGCTTATGAACAAGCTTACCCAGAACTTGCTGCAGAGCTTAAACGTCGCTTAGCGGGTGAGTTGCCTGGCGATTTTGAAAACGAGTTGCAGGCTTACATTGAACAATTGCAAGCGAACCCTGAAAACCTCGCAACACGCAAAGCGTCGTTAAATGTATTGAATGAGGTGGGTCCAAAGCTACCTGAACTGCTTGGTGGTTCGGCTGACTTAGCAGGGTCTAATCTAACCTTATGGCAGGGCGCTAAAGGTGTGACAGCTGACGACGCGAGCGGAAACTATGTGTTTTACGGGGTGCGTGAGTTTGCGATGTCGGCGATAATGAATGGAATTACGCTGCATGGTGGCTTCAAGCCTTACGGTGCAACCTTCTTAATGTTTATGGAATATGCGCGCAACGCAGTGCGTATGGCCGCCTTAATGAAGCAGCCCTCGATTTTCGTTTACACCCACGACTCAATTGGTTTAGGTGAAGACGGACCAACTCACCAGCCTGTTGAGCAATTGGCTAACCTGCGCTTAACACCTAACCTCAATTGCTGGCGCCCGTGCGATGCCGTCGAAACCGCGGTCGCTTGGCGCAGTGCGTTGCAAAGCAACGATAAACCAACAGCGTTGGTGTTTAGCCGTCAGGGTATGCAGCAGCAAACACGCGATGCCGAGCAACTGAATAACATTAGCCGTGGTGGTTATATCCTGAAAGATTGTGATGGCACACCAGACTGTATTTTGATTGCGACGGGTTCCGAGGTCGACTTAGCAGTTGCAGCACATGAACAATTGGCTGCAAAAGGTATGAATGTCCGTGTTGTTTCGATGCCATCCACGGATGTATTTGATGAGCAGGACGCCGAATACCGCGAGCACGTACTACCTTCAGCAGTTCGTAAGCGCGTTGCAGTTGAAGCCGGTATTGCTGATTATTGGCGTAAATACGTTGGCTTAGACGGCACTGTGATTGGTATGAACTCGTTTGGTGAGTCAGCTCCGGCTAAAGCACTTTTTGAGCACTTTGATATTACCGTGGAAGCGGTTGTTCGCGCGGCGAGCTAAACGAGGTTTGAATTGACGAAGAGAATCGCAATAAACGGTTTCGGCAGGATCGGGCGTAGTTTTCTACGCTCGTTCTATGAGCGCGGCTGGCAGCAACGCTTTAGTATTGTCTTGGTGAACGAGCCCGCGCCATCGGAGTCGATGGCGCACTTGTTGAAGTACGATTCGTCTCACGGTCGATTTCAATTTCCAGTCACGTTGTCTGATGACGATCTTACCGTTGCCGGCGATACGATTAAGTTGAGCCACGAAACCGAAATTGAGCGCGTTGAATGGCAAGCTTACGGCGTTGATATCGTTGTTGACTGTACGGGTGTGTTTGGCAGCCATGCAGACGGAGAGCGCTACTTAAACGCGGGTGTGAGTCGGGTGTTGTTCTCGCAACCCGGTACGCCTGATATGGATGCGACTATCATTTTTGGGGTCAACCAAGATGTATTATTGCCTGAGCATCGCATCGTATCGAATGGCTCTTGTACAACGAACTGCATTGTACCGGTGATCAAATTACTCGACGACGCTTTTGGCATTGAATCAGGTGCGGTCACTACGATCCACTCGGCAATGCATGATCAGCAAGTCATCGATGCTTATCATCCTGATTTAAGGCGCACACGAGCGGCGGGACGGTCAATTATCCCTGTCGATACAAAGCTAGCACGCGGGATTGAACGCATATTGCCTCATTTACACGGTCGCTTTGAGGCGATCGCGGTACGTGTTCCAACTACAAATGTGACAGCGATGGATTTAAGCGTCACGCTACAAACCGATGTCGATGGTGAACAAGTTAACCGATTGATAAAAAATGCAGCTTCCAAAGGGTTACGAGCAATACTCGACTATACTGAAGAGCCTTTGGTGTCGATTGATTTTAACCATGACCCGCACTCTTGCATTGTTGATGGAACCCAGACGCGTGTGAGTCATCGTCGATTGGTAAAACTATTATGTTGGTGCGATAACGAATGGGGTTTCGCTAACCGTTTGTTAGAAACGACTGAATTAATGACACAGCAATAATTATATAAAACTCAACTGAGTAAGGGGATTCAATGTCTGTCATAGCGATGACTGATTTGGACTTACAAAACAAGCGCGTATTGATACGGGAAGATTTAAATGTTCCGGTAAAAGATGGAAAGATCACCTCGGATGCGCGCTTAAGAGCAGCACTACCCACGATTAAATTGGCACTCGAAAGGGGTGCTAAAGTGATGGTGATGTCGCACCTCGGTCGTCCGACAGAGGGCGAGTATGAAGAACAATATTCGATGGCACCTGTAGCAGATTACTTGAACGACGCACTCGAGCAACCGGTTTCTTTAGCGAAGGAATACCTTGATGGTATCGATGTCGCGCAGGGACAAGTGGTGGTGTTTGAAAATGTACGTTTCAACAAGGGCGAGAAAAAGAACGATGATGTTTTAGCTCAGCAATTGGCAAACTTATGTGATGTGTTTGTAATGGATGCCTTCGGTACAGCACACCGTGCGCAAGCCTCAACACATGGCGTCGCAAAATATGCGCCTGTGGCGTGCGCCGGACCGCTGCTTGCCGCAGAGCTTGATGCGCTCGGTAAAGCACTTGATAACCCTAAACGCCCGTTGGTCGCGATTGTTGGCGGTTCTAAGGTTTCGACAAAGCTTACTGTGTTGGAATCGCTTTCGACGGTTGTCGATCAACTCATCGTCGGTGGCGGTATTGCAAACACCTTTATCGCAGCCCAAGGGCACAATGTCGGAAAGTCTTTGTACGAGAAAGACTTAGTACCTGAAGCACAACGTCTGATGGCGGCCGCCAAAGCAAAGAATGCAGAAATTCCGTTGCCTGTTGATGTTGTGACGGGACAGGCGTTCAGCGCCGATACAGTAGCAGAGACCAAAGCGGTTGAATCGATCAAGGATTCAGATATGGTATTTGATGTTGGGCCTAAAACATCAGAAATGCTGGCAGAGAAACTGAAAGCAGCTGGTACTATCGTATGGAACGGTCCAGTTGGGGTCTTTGAATTTGAGGCATTTAGTAAAGGCACCGAATCAATGGCGAATGCAATAGCCAACAGTGAGGCTTTTTCAATTGCTGGCGGCGGGGATACGCTCGCTGCGATTGATCAGTTTAATATCGCTGATAAGATAAGTTATATATCAACGGGTGGAGGCGCATTTCTTGAATTTTTAGAAGGCAAAAAGTTACCCGCGGTAGAAATTTTAGAACAGCGCGCACAAGACGCATAAATGCACGCCGAAAACTAAGGAGAATTACATGGCCATTGTGTCACTAAGACAAGTACTTGATCACGCAGCAGAGAATGGATACGGCGTTCCTGCTTTTAACGTAAACAACCTAGAACAAATGCGCGCGATCATGCAGGCAGCTGATAAAACCAATAGCCCGGTCATTGTGCAGGCCTCAGCAGGGGCTCGGAAGTATGCCGGTGCTCCTTTTTTGCGTCACTTAATAGAATCGGCTGTTGAAGAGTGGCCTCATATTCCAGTGGTTGTCCACCAAGACCACGGTACGTCACCGGCGGTGTGTCAGCGATCAATTCAGTTGGGCTTCAGCTCGGTCATGATGGACGGCTCATTGCTTGACGACGGTAAAACGCCAGCGGATTACGATTATAACGTGCGTGTTACTAAGCAAACCGTTGAGATGGCGCATGCGTGTGGGGTATCAGTCGAAGGTGAATTGGGCTGCCTCGGTTCGCTTGAAACAGGAGAAGCTGGTGAAGAAGATGGTGTCGGCGCTGAAGGTAAACTGTCACATGACCAATTGTTGACGGACCCTGAAGAGGCGGCGGCTTTTGTTGCTGCGACGGATGTTGATGCGTTAGCTATCGCATGTGGAACGTCACACGGCGCATATAAGTTTACCCGCCCGCCTACGGGTGACATCTTATCGATTGACCGTATTAAAGAGATTCACCGTCGTATTCCTAATACGCACCTTGTAATGCACGGTTCATCTTCTGTACCGCAGGACTGGCTGAAAATCATCAATGAATTTGGTGGCGAAATACCAGAAACCTATGGTGTGCCGGTTGAGCAAATTAAAGAAGGTATCAAAAACGGTGTTCGTAAGGTCAACATTGATACGGATCTTCGCTTAGCTTCAACAGGCGCAGTGCGTCGTCACTTGGCTGAAAATCCAAGTAATTTTGACCCGCGCAAGTATTTGCAAGCGGCTACCGACGCGATGCAAAAGATCTGTGAAGATCGGTACTTAGCTTTTGGTTGTGAAGGTCAAGCAGACAAAATCAAGCCCATTACATTGGAAAAAATGTTTCAATTGTACGAGGCGGGCAGTTTGAAGGCTGTCATTAAGTAACGTAAAGTAGAGCGGGTGCTCATGAACGAGCCGGCGCGCCGGCTCGCATGCAAAGTGGGGTTAATGTGCGTTTATCAGTATTAGTAGCAAGTATACTTTTACCATTTGGTGTGCAGGCTCAAACGTTTATGTTTGATGATGCCGAGGATATGGATACGACAACGGAAGAGGCTTGGGAAGCAAGTGCCGAGTTTGGTCTGTTATTCACGACGGGTAATACCGAAACGGAAAGCTTAAAGGCCAAACTAAATGTCGCAAAGGATATCAGGAACTGGCGCCACAAAGGTGTTTTGGATTACTACACGGCAGAACAAGAAAACCAAGACACGGGTGAAACAACCGAGACAGCAGATCGCTTGTTTTTATCGGCGCAATCAAACTATAAGTTTGAGCCAAACAGTAAGTCATCATTGTTCATCTTCGGCTCCTATGAAGAAGATGTATACAGTGGCTATGAGTATCAGAGCACATTAGCTATCGGTTACGGAGCACGCTATCGCTACAGCGAAAATCTGTATGCTGACTATGAAGTCGGTCCGGGTTATTCTCGTGTGAAGCCGGTTGATGAAAATCGAAACCCACTAGAAGCTGAAGGTTCAGCAATCTTACGTTTAGCGGGCAGTATGACGTGGGATATTTCAGAAAACTCGCGTTTTAATGCGTTAGTTTCCTCTGAAATTGGTGAAGAAAACACGAAAAGCCGAGCTGAGGTGTCAATTTCTTCCAATATCAACTCATCGTTGGCGCTAAAAGTGTCGGTATCGGGCACTCACAACTCTGAAGTTGCGAATGAGGACATTGAAAACCTCGACACTGAGACCGCGGTAACTGTTGTTTATACGTTCTAAACTCGTTCAGCCGATTAATATAAAAAAAGCCTCTTTCAGTTTTACTGGAAGAGGCTTTGTCATATTTGTGTCATATTTTTGTAGTATATTTTCCACATAACGATAATTAGTCTACTTTGGAGACTAGGTGAGTAGACAGTATCGTTGCTCAGCATAATCGGGCGATTGCATAGTTCTCTATTCAACGTCTGCTTAAATCAAGGTTATATCGGTTGTTAGCGGTTTTATTTAGGGGGCGATTTAGTTACTATTCGCGCCAGCTAACATCGGCTAAAATCCAAGGACCTGTTATGTCTGTAAATTCGTTTTTAGGTGTATTCGCAAAGTCACCTATTAAACCGATGATTGAACATATCGATGAAGTACATCGTTGTGCGGAGTCATTGAAAGACTTCTTTCAAGCGGTTTATAAGGGCGACTGGGACGCTGCTGAAGAACAGCGTAAACGTATTGTAACGCTTGAACAAGCGGCGGATAAGCTAAAACGTGATATCCGTTTGAACCTCCCCGGCGGACTTTTCATGCCCGTTGAGCGGACTGACCTACTAGAGTTAGTCTCTCAGCAAGATCGTATCGCTAACAAAGCGAAAGATATCTCTGGCCTTATCACAGGGCGCCAATTACAAATTCCTGCACATTTGGTTGAGGGCTTTAACAGCTATCTAAACCGGTGTATTGATGCAGTTGCAAAAGCACGTGACACCATCGGTGAATTCGATGACCTTTTGGAAACTGGTTTCCGCGGACGTGAGCGTACTTTAGTTGATAATTTCATTAAAGAGCTCGACGAAATTGAAGCGGATACTGATGAGTTGCAGGTCAAATTACGTCAGCAATTCCGTCAAGTTGAAAACGACATGAATCCGCTCGATGCAATGTTTTTGTATCGTATTCTCGATTGGGTAGGTGATTTAGCCGACCTGTCTGAACGTGTAGGCGCACGCTTCGAATTGATGTTAGCGCGAGTCTAAACGGGAGCTATCAATGGATATTATCAGTTCTTACGGCTTAATTCTGATTGTCATGGCCGGCGTGTTCGGTTTTTTCATGGCATGGGGTGTGGGCGCTAATGACGTTGCAAATGCAATGGGAACTTCAGTCGGTTCTAAAGCGCTTACGATTAAACAAGCTATCCTCATCGCGATGATTTTCGAGTTCGCAGGTGCCTACCTAGCCGGTGGCGAAGTAACCTCAACGATACGTAAAGGTATTATTGACTCAGCTTACTTTGTCGACCAGCCCGAGCTCCTTGTGTTCGGTATGATCTCGGCGCTATTAGCCGCCGGTGTTTGGCTCCTAATTGCCTCGTTTCTTGGCTGGCCAGTATCGACAACCCACTCAATCGTTGGTGCTATCGTTGGTTTTGCTGCCGTTGGCGTCAGTGTTGATGCTGTTTCTTGGGGTAAAGTTGGAGGGATTGTCGGTAGTTGGGTTATTACACCCGCGATATCCGGCTT
>Ga0208813_1000872_pt1 | contig 18847 bp, 24 predicted proteins | sample MalvireepMed_904_FD_184250 | JGI IMG/M metagenome (GOLD analysis project Ga0208813, IMG submission 184250) | Marine viral communities from the Global Malaspina Expedition - Malaspina viral metaG DeepMed_904 (SPAdes) (version 2) | ecosystem: Environmental > Aquatic > Marine > Oceanic | place... | reverse complement strand
GGAGCCATCCGCGAGGCTCTCCGCCGCTGCCCTCGGTGGGGTCTCGGTCTCGATATGGTCGGCCCACCACGTGACGATAGACGCTAGGTCGGCCTCGGCCTCGGCTCGGTCGAAGGGGCGGCGGTGGTACTCGACACGAGGAGACCACCCGCCGAGCCGCAGGACCACAATACAAAGGGTCTCCACCGTGCGACCTGTAAGCACTAGGGCCAGGGCTTGCCAGCGTACCTGCGCCCAGTAGTAGGCGGGAGGCTCGGGCCATCCTGCCCACGTACACTTGACCTCGGTGACGGTCTCCCCTTCGGCATCGAAGCCATCAGGGGTGGCACTGAGGTAGGGCCGGTCGGGGTGGGATATGGTGCCGACCCGCTCCGGTGTCCGGCCTGTCTCGGTGGCGTATTCGGACAACCCGAGGGCCTCCAGTTCCCGCCCGATGCTGACGCGAAGGACGCCCGAGAGATCGGTCGAGTGCTCTCCTCGGATCGTCTGGTACACGTCGAGGGCCGATCGATAGGGGTTGAGGCCGAGCACCGCTCCGACATCAGCCGATCCGATACGTCCGACTCGCTCGGCGCTCCTGTCTACCACTGGCGCCACGGTCCCCGGTTCCCACAATTCAACTGTCATCGGATGCCTCCTCGGCTGCTCGGTGCTCGTCTATCCACGCATCGAGGTCGGCCCGTTTGTAGCGGATGCACCGGCTCGAATATCGGTGGAACTTGGGGCCCGTGGATCGGTGTCGCCACGTTTTCATGGTGGCTCGTTCCACTCCGAGATACCGGGCCGCATCGGCGGGGGTTAGCATGTTTTGTTCGTTCATGTCGTTACCCACTAGCATGGTCTAGAGCCGACAGTCAACCACCATCGCCCCTGATATCTTGCAAGGGTGCGACCCTCGTGCTACGGTCCCGGCATGTTCAAACGCCTAATCTCATCCCTTTCCCGCTTCCTCGGTGCGGTCGTGCTGTTCACTGTCTACATGTATGCGGTGGGGTGGTCGGTGTGATGCTCACTCTCTACCTAGTGAGCGACCGAGACGAACTCGGAGACCTCCACACCCTCACCACAGGGACGGTAAAACACATTCTACGGAGGGGATGGGGTCGGCTGTCTCCCTGGCCGCTCGATGACCTCTACTGTTGGAGCTTTCGGGGGGACAAGTGGGAGCGAGGGGGCACGCTAGAGGAGAGGCGAATCGACCTCTACAGGGATGACCATGAACAACGGTAAGATCCCGGGCACCTTCCCGACTAACTTCCTCTCTGCGCATGATGTCTCCGAGAAGCTATCCAAGCTGCGGATAGAGATCTCCCCCGAACGCATCCACGAACTCGCAGAATGTGGCTACATGCCTCATTGGCTGTTCTGCTCGGGAGGGGATGAACAGGCTCTGTTCCGGTTGCCCGATGTCAGACGGTGGCTCCGACACAACGGCCTGCTGGAAATCAAGGGTGCGCCGTTCCCTAAGATTCTCGAGGTGGTACAATTCGTAAACATCGGGCAACCCGCCACGCGTGAACAGGTACCCCAGGCGATCCGATCGTTCTGGACTTCGCTGCGGGTCGCTCCGACTGCCTTGATCTCAGGGGTGTATTTTCTGTGTAAGAGCGGCGAGGTGGTCTATGTGGGGATGTCCACGAATCTTTACGGTCGAGTCAATTCCCACTCTAGAGACCTCCAGCAGTGTGTAGATCCCATGTCTATAGCCGTCAAAGACTTCGACTCTGCCCTCTTCCTTCCGGTGCCTCGCTCAGACCTTTCGGACGTGGAAGAACGGATGATCCGTATTCTTAAGCCGCGATTCAACCGAAGAGGCAAAGAGCAGGAACCGTCAGAGGAGGATCGCCAGTGGCTCGCGGATCGGATCGCCGCGTCCTCTCAGCCTGCGAGGTAGACTAGGTTCGAGTCGTGCCCCGCTTCGATGCCCGGGGTCTCTCGCTTGCTCGTCCACTGTTGGACGGGTGGGGCCCCTCGGTTGAGGAGGTACCAATTTGGGGCCTTCACCGACACCGGATATTTCACGAGATCGGGCCCGGGCGGGTAGCTCGTCACCTGGAGACCATACCGGGCGGTCCACAGGGGGCGCCACGTTCCATCGGTCTCCCGGGTGAAGACGCTTGCCATAGTCTCATCGGCTAGCCCTACGTTGTCCTCGAGCCAGTCCCCCGACGTATAAAGGCCCACCGGATAGCGGCGATCTACGGTCTCAAAATAGGCCATAAGAAACCCTAAAACGTCGGCTTTCGGCGCATCGCTGTCCTTCTCCAGGTCAAGCCAGACGGCGCAGTGAGAGCCATCAGCGTAGCTCACGACGTGAGGTTCGAGGAGTTCGTCGATCGCCTCGAGCATGGCCTCACCTTCGGAGATGCCGTCCTCTACTCCCCATCTCAAATCAGGGCGCCCGAAGGCGTAGAACTGCCACCGCTTGCCTCCGTTGACAGCCTCTTTCAGTGCGGTCGACGCCCACAATTTGCGCTCCTCGGTGAGGTATCCGACCCCCTCCGCTACCTTGAGGATACATCCGTCGAAGGGTTCGAGGTTAAGCGCTCCGGTCCTCCAATAGGCGTCGATCCACTGCTCCACTCGTGACGGTCTCGACATACATACACGCTCAGTCATTGCTCCATCCTCTCGAGTTTCTCTCTCCACTCGGCCTCGAGTGCTCGCATGAGGCCGACGAGTTCGACGTTCCTGTCCCGGCATCGCATCAGGTCCACTGCCTGAGAGTCTAGCCGATCGTTCAACTGCCCCAGGATGAGGCCTTGCGAAGAGGCCCATTCGGTTCGGAAGTCTTCGATCAACTCCTCACACTGCTCGGCCTCTTCTGCCTGCAGGTAGAGGACGGTCCCAATCACGGCGGCGGCGATGGCTCCGGCGACGGCGATAGCGAGTTGCAGGGTCCACCCCTGACGCTTGATTGCTCTGGTTTCGAGGCTGTCATCGGGTGCCCGGTTGAGCACCTCTTCGATGCCCGATCCGTTCGTTGTGTCTGGGATTGGCATCCTAGGGAGTCTCCACCCCAAGACACACATCGGGCAAGTCGAAACCGAAAACCTCGGCCTTGCCGCAGATGTCAACGCCTGCGCTCCAGTCGATCTCGCCGTCCTCGAGGGTCACTTTAGCCTCAGCGCACCCCCTCATAGATACCGCCGCAGTGAGGTCCTTGATGCCGATGCCGGCGCACCCGACGCTCCATATAATGATGAGAGCGAGAGCACACACCTTCACGGGTCAACGTCCTCGGCCGCCTCCTCGGGTGCCTCCTCGGTGCTCTCCTCGGTGCTCTCTTCGGTGCTCTCCTCGGTGCTCTCTTCGGTGCTCTCCTCGGGTGCCGCGACCTCGGGACAGTCGGCGACCGGCTCGGCTTCCTCGGCATCGAGGAGACCGAACGACGCGGCGAAGGCTGCGAGGGCTGCGAGGGCTGCGGTGATGATGTCTCGGCGGGTAGGCTTGAAGGGTAGTTTCATTATGGGAAATCTCCACTGACTAGGGTGTTTTCGCGGATCGTCACTGAGAAGAGCTGACCTGTACCGGCCGTGTTAGTCTTGGCCTCCACTCGGACAAGGACAACGCCGGAGGTCACTGTTAGCGTAGTGTCTGTAACGAGTGCTCGGCCAGAGTTGCCGGCTCCCGATCCGGTGGCGGCGCCTTCGATCTCTAGCCTCACGTCGAGATTGTCGACATCGGCCGACAGGGTGAGCCCGGAGACGTCGGCCGAGACGGCGCAAGCGACATAGCCAGTTGCTCCCCCGTAGCTAGCCGAGGACGTCTCGAAGAAGAAGTCGCCGAAGTCGAGGTCGCCCGGGTCGGCCCATTGGGACAGGCTGAAAAGGGTGCGCCCCAGGGAATACCTGTAATTGACTTGTTGAGTGAGACCTCGGATCCCGATCACTAGCTCCGAGGCATCTCCCTCGCCCGATAGGATCGGATAGCCCCTGGCATATGCCAGATTGGGGACGATCGTTAGCTTCGATGTGGGGAGACCGATCGCCATCTATTCAGCCTCGACATTGCGGGAGCGGATTGCGCCGCCCACGATGGCGACTATGAGAGGCTCGTAGGTGCCGCTCAGCTTCGCCTCGACGACCACCCGGATCGGATAGCTCAGACTGTCCGCGGGGAGCGGAGGAAGTAGAGCGCTGAGCACAGTAGTCCAATCGTGCGTCCCCGTCCCGAGCCGGAGATTGTGCGATCCGAGGTGGCCCCGGAGTTGCCAGTCGACCACTACCGACGCCCGAGCTAGGGCTTGTTTTGCGGGGCTGTATTTGGCCTCCCGGAAAGCGTTAGCCGTGGTCGTCGAGATGGCCTGTAGGTCGCTCGCAGAGACCTGTAGAGGCTCCCCGCTGGCCTGCCTCGGTGGCAACGACGAGCCGGCATCGTAGGCAGATAGCCGAAGTGTCATATCCACAGGCATCGACGGTGGTTCGTCACTGGCCACCGCATAGCGTCGCACGATCAGGAAACTAACGATCGCGTCGTAGCCGTTATCGTCGGGCGGCTCGTCCACGATGAGAGCCCCGAGAAGTGTCTGATAGTCAGCATCCAGAGGGTCGGCCCCGTTGAAACCAAAAACTGCACGAGACCGGATCGGCCACTGCCTCGAATACTCCCCGTCGACGTAGCTGTCTGGCCCAGGGTTGCATGACCACTGGGCGGTGCGGTGGTTGATCAAGCGGTTGACGCGATACGCTAGATTCAGCCATTGCTCGGCGGCGGGTACGGCTGAATAGTACGCTGCCGCAGCAGGCTCGAAGGGGGCCGGTGTGGCGATGATGGTGATCGAGGAGATGACCACCACCCCAAGACAATAGCTCGACCACGTAGACGGCGAGGGCCCACCCGTTGGGAGCAGCGGGGCGAGTTCGGCCCAGTAGCTCGATCCCTCGTCACGATAGTGACACCACTGGTACACGTCGCTCGAGTAGGGATCGCCCTGCGTAATGTAGCTGGCGTTAATCTGGATCACTCGCTCGGGTGGGGTGGTCGGTACTGGGTCCGGCTCGGCCGAGAGTGAAACGCTATTACTCCTCCCCTGCTCTTCGTCGATGTCTCCACTGTCCTCGGCGCTCGAGGCAGGGAGGGAGCGCACCCAGAGGAAGACGGGCACCCATCCGTTGACCTTGTTTGCATTCGATACAGGGATCGGCTGGGGATCGTCTGGATCGTCGCCAGGCACCTGATAGGAGCCGGAGTCTCCCTTAACGAGCAAGGTCCAGTTTGTCACGCCCGAGAGTGTCGGTGGTTGGGGTGGCTTGTCGATCCACCCATCGCCCACCGTGCCGATCGTGGCGTACAAGTAAGCGGCGGTGTAGCCTGCCGACTCTCCCTCCAGCTCCACATCCTCAACTTGCACGTAGACCGTGAGGGAGTCGAAGTCCTCGGACGGTGGGAGCCAGATGAAATAGGGCCCGGTGCACGTGTCGAAATAGGAACACAGTCGGAGGGGTTCGGCGGCCGGGAAGACTATCGCTGTAGTTGGGACGCGTTGCTCCGAGCACTGGGCGGCGTTGTTCCTGACGGTAACAGAGTGACACGAGGCCAGGGGTCCATCGTCGGTGGTAGTCCAAGCGGCGTCGGCGATGGTGATATAGGCCACTAGAAATCCCCATAAGTATAGACTTCATCATCGGCCGTCCCGACGTTAGGGCTAGCGGGCCGGGCGCCGTCCGCACCCAGGAAGCCGAAGTCCTGCATGCCGGTGGTGCTCTCGTCATAGTGTGCGAACGCGATCACGTTGCCAGCCTGGACCACAACACTCGATCCGCCCGAGTCTCGGAAGAACGTGTCAAAGGTGATCGTGTTGGCTCCCGTGTCGATATCGGTGATCGTCACTTGGTAGTTGGTGCCATCGTCCGATCTTAGTGTGAATAGGCCACCGTTGAGCAGGACACACACATCCCCCACGCTAAACTCGGCCACGTCATTCGAGGCGGTCCAGTCGGAGGCCTCGCAGGTGGCGACGTAAGAGCCAGCGTCCCAACTGTCCACGGTAGCCGATGGGGATATGAGTGCCACCTTACCGGTGTCGCTGAAGGCGATCGTCAGTTGCATGGTGCGCCGACTGAAATCAGGAGCTACTGAGGTGACTAGACCCGTGAGAGCGTCCGAGTCCGTTAGCCTATCTCCCGTCCGCGGATCTCGAATGGCCACATCGGAGACCGTCACCGCATCCCCTAGATCGATCGTCCCAAATAGAGAGGGCCCCACTGAGATATCGACGTAGGCGATGCGATCAGAGAGCCGCCGAATCCGGCTCGCTATCAACACCCAAGCGCTGCTATCCTCGCCGAGATCGGCGGAGTTGTAAGGGGCCTCCCTGATAACCTGGCGGTCGCCAACGATCGATCCGAGGTTATGGGGATACCACCGACGGGCCCCTAGCTCTCGGATCGTCTGGGGGGTTCCCTCCCTGTCTCCCGGCCTCGGATCAGCCATCAGGACGATCGAGTCTAGGGCGCGTCCCTTCGTGTACTGTTTGAGGCGGTCGGCTTCGATGACATCGGACGAGGTGATCGCGGTCGAGGTGCTCCCAGGGTAGGCGTCCCGAAGGCGAATGAAGAGGTATTGACCCGACATGGTGCGCCCCGTAGCCACTCCCCAGGGCGATAGGAGACGCTCCAGAATCGAGGTCAGAGATTCGGATCGGTCGCCACCTAGCCAAAACTCCGACGCTCTAACGTCCGGCATCTGGGCCTTCAGGGCCTCGGCCGCCTCGGTGTCGACGTCTGCGATCGGGATGCCAAGCGAACAGTCGAAGGCCCACGATGGGCCTAAGTCCCAGTCGCCATTGGTTCCGGCCTCGGTCGAGGTCAAAAGGTTCAGAGCGACGTCGATCGCATGCTCTGACGTGTCTCCCGATGAGTCCTTGAAAGGGGGATAGGTGCCGTTTCTCGAGGCCCAAGCGATCTGGTATATCGGTTGGGGTGTAGTCGGACCCTCGGCGCTCGGGGGCACGTCTACCCCAGACTCGGGAGCAATCAGAGGATCGTTGTCAAACGTCCACCACCACTCGCCGCTTCCCGGTGAGGTCTCGCTGGCATAGGCCTGCCATACCGCCTTGAGCTTGGGGGAGTACCAGTATCCCCCGGAGGCGTGAAATCGTGGGGTGCGTTGATCGGGAGTCGTATCCGGTCCGAGCAACGGGCGACTATAGGTAGCCTCATCTTCCCCCCTCAGATAGATACAAGCCACCGCGATAGGCTCGGCGTTGAGTGTGGCCTTATTGAACTCCGAGACCGCCTGGAATGTGGGCCAATGGACGCCGGACGCCACATCCGAGGAGAGATAGCCCTGTAGGATGAGCGCTTCATCTGCCTCGCTCGAGGCGGTGTCTAGGTTGATCTCGTAGACCGTCGCCCTGCGTCCGACCATAGACGGCGGGGTCAGGTAAACGTCGGAACCTTTGGGGTGCGCCGAGGCAGTGCTCCCCGCATATCCACGGCCGCCGGTGAGGGTGATGAGCGGGGTTGCTCCATCTGTGACGCTGAATACCCTGCACGTCTCCCGCTCCACGTAGACCACAGACCCCGCAGCCAGTCCCGACACCCCACTCTCACTCTCTACCTCGAAAAGTGAGGAGCCCACCGAGGCGGCGGCGGCTAGCTTGGTGGCCGCTCGAGGTCGCACCAACTGAAAGTTGATAGGTCCCCCCTCTCCGCCCGACTGATAGGGACGCAGGAGTAGGGTAAACCGACCGGAGCTGACTGCATTCTTGAGGACGTCCCAGGAGGCAGAGATACCCCTCGGAGGCTCGGCTAGTCCCGCGTTGGCTTCGGTGTCTCCGTCCCGCCACGACGGTACCTCGGGATAGCAATAGAGCGTTTGTCCTCCCCCATCCGGGTCTCCGATGCCCTCGATCGTCAGTATGTAGGCATACCCTGGCATCTATCACCGGCTCTGCGTGCAGGGGATAGAGACGCTATAAACATCGGCGGTGGCCGGCAGTGGACGTACCGCAGTCCCGAGCGAGTTGTGAGACGTCCCGCCGCCTACCGTGATCTCATACTCCCCCCTCACGTCCTCATCTGGATCGGCGTAGCTCGAAATATCCGAGTATAAACGGATCTGGCGACGGTCAATCAGGGCCGTCATATACCACGCCTCGAAAGGCGTATTAGGATCGCCCTGTTCGATGCCGGCCGCAGCAGCCCTCGCAGCCGATCGGGCGCAGTCGATCGAGACCCGAGCCGATAGGATGTACTCCACTCGGAAAGTGGCCACGTCACTCGTTACCCAATGGACCGTCGAAATGTATCCGCCGCTCGTCATTGATTGCGATAACTGGATGTTTCGGGTCACGGCGGCATCGTCCCAAACGGGCTGGTCGGGGCACCATTGATACCGTGCGCCGTAGGGAGAGATGATAGCGACGGCGGGATCTGGGTTGTCCGATTCCGTGGCGTAGCCGAAGATTAAGGGATCGACTGTAGTATTGACTTCATCTTCCCAATCGTAATTGAACGTTCCCAAATCCACCGAGAGCCGGATCGATCCGAGGGCTGCATCTGCGTCGGTGTAATTGACTCCCACGATCTGCACTGTCCAGGTGCCAGCAGGAGCGGCGGTGTCTAGCTTGTCCTTGAGCTGTTTGGCGAAGTCGAGGGCGCCCTCCTCCTCGCTATCGTCCAGGCTCCACCAATAGTCCCCCTCGGTGAAGGTGAGATCGATCGCTCCCGACTCGGAGTAGTCGATCCGCAACTTGTCCTCTCCGTCCTCCAAATAGAAGCGGCTGAGAAATCGACAGTTGTTAGCCAATGGACACCTCCCCAAGCGCGATCCCGGTCTGCCACATTTCCATCAGGTCTTTTCTGCTGGCATCGTTATTTAAAATTTGGCCAATCTGGAAGTTTATCACTCGAGCCTGTCCACCCCTCGCAGCCTCCGGGCGCTGCCCTACGAGGACGTCGGCCGCCTCCGTAGATACGGCTCCCCGCGTCGGCGTTCGAGCGCCCGCGCCCCCTCCTCCTGATCGTCCCATAGCCGACGCGAAGGCGAAACTGGCGGCAGCTAACGAAAAGAATTGGCTGAGACCCGGCAAAAAGGAGGTCGCGCCCTTCGCAACTACTCCGGCAGTAGCTGCTATCTGAGCCGCTTGACCCAAGAACTGGAACACCGCAGCCATCCGATCGGCGCCATCTTGCGCACTATCACCCATGATGCGGGGTAAGGTCGATCCGAACATTCTGAAGGCGTCTTCGGCGGTCTGTAGGCCGTCGATGATACCGGAGGACATCGCCTCGGTGGCGTCCGCCGTCGCATCCGCAAGGGCTTCAGGCAACTGCTCACCCATCTCTCCCCACAGCTCGAGGAGTGTTTCTCTGAGGTTTGTGAAACTGTCGAGAGCCTCGGCCGCTTCTACCTTCGAATCCGCTACCGCCTCGGCCCATATAACCGATGCCTCGTATCGTGCCAATCTGAGTGCGGCGAGATCGTCCTCGATCTTGTGTTTGAGGACAGCCGACATACGCTCGGTCTCTCTGTGGGCCGCTTCGGCCGCTGCCGCTGCATCCCGTAGGCCTGATTCGGCTTGCTGCTGGGCTCGCAATTCCTCGAGTCGGGCTGCTCTCTCGGCTCGCTGCCGTCGTCGCGCAGCTGCCGGATCGGGCTCGTCGTCCGTGCTGAAAATAATAGGACCGAAGCGGCTCTCATCGCTGACCCGCCCCGGTTGGGATACTGCTCCCCTATCCATCCCTTGATGAAAGTCCCGGGCTGCGCCGACGAGGGCCCACCATGGAGTCGTGGCACTGAAGAGCACCCGCGCAGTTTCGCTCGTCATAGCCTCGGCGATTGAGGTGATCGCGGTCGCCACGTCGGCTAGAAAGGTTACGAGTTGGGGGCCGTTCTCGGCTGTCAGGGTGATTAGATCGTCGAGTGCCATTTGCAGGTCACCCATCGTCCCCGCTTGGATTGCAGCCTCCGATATTGCGTCCCCGAGTTGCTCGCGAAAGTCTCCCCAAGTATTGCCGAGGTTGGCTAATGCTTGCTCTTGATCGTCTATCCCTGCGGATGCTCCTCGGAACTCCTCCTCTAGAATGGACATCGCCTCGGCGGATGCTGCCGTCGCTCCCTCCTGAGATAACGTGAGGGTAAGCAGTTCCCGTTGTGCCGGGAGAATCTCGTTTAGGGCCTCGACTTGTCCGACGTATGCTCTAGCGACTGCCGTCGCCGTCGCTCGGAGCCTAGTCCCTCGCCGCTCCATAACGTCTTGAACAAGGCCAGCTAGCGACGTGAGTTCCGCCGCCGTCACCTCGGTGCCGTGGAGCACGGTCGCCATATTGGCAACCACCGCCCGGGTTTGATCGTCACCGTATCGCGTCGTTCTTTGCTGCTGGGCGGCGAACGCTTCGATCGCTTGCATGGCGTGTGGGACGTCTACAGATCCCAGGGATTGAAGGGACATCCGCAATTGATTGATGCCCGATCGTTGGCTCGCTGACTCCTCCATCAGGGTAATGAAACCCCGCACGATGCGGGAGGCTCCACCGAAGACTCGGGACATGATGCCGAGGGCAGCGTTTAGCGTTCGGATGTTCTCTTGCATCCGGCGCCAACTGCGATTGAGGTGACTTATGTCTCGGCGCATCTTGCGAAAGGTGGTCTGATTCTGCCTCCCCATCGTGCGGATCGCCCGAAGGGCCTTCTGCGCTTTGACGTCGACGACGATCTGAACCTGTCTTTTTCTTCTAGCCATCAGATCGCATCCGGTCCTTGAGGAGTCGGGCTCGCTCGGCCCGCACGGTCAAGATGCCGCCCCAATACCAGGAGCAACAATCCCGAGGGCCGAGAGACTCTATCGATGAGGCTGAGAGCACTGAGAGGGTCCACGGGTCATCCTCGAGAGCAGGAACAGGGCAGCGGGTCGGGCCATCGGCTACCCACTCGGGCGCCTGCGGGTCTACCTTCGGGCAGTTCAATGCGCGACGGCGAGCGCTCCAGCATCTCCCGCAGTCGTTGACGGGTCGGCCGCTCCCGTCTTCGGCGAGGGAGATTCCGACGGCCGCTCGGACTTTCCCTTATCGGTCTCTCCCATTTGAGCCTTCATGAAAAGGGCAGCCCATATCGAGATCGTTTGATTGACTCCAATCTCTGAATCGAGTTCCTCGGGCGTGATCTCGAGCGGTTCGCCGTCGACGGAGAAAACCCAGACGGCGATGGCCTCGAGCATATCCTGATAAATCTCGACGGTGATCGGGTACTGCTCCCCCTCCTCCGGGGTCTTGGCTAGTTCCGCCACTTGTGGAGCCCAACCGAGGAGGACCGATCCGGGAGGCCTAGTGAACTTCCAGGCCACTCCATCTTGATCAACTGTGATCGTCTTGCTTCGCTTGTAAATCATCAAGTGAACTCGAGTGTTAGGGATGAGGGTGTACCCGTGGCGGCTGTGGATGCCTGACCCGTGAGGGCAAACATATTAGGCGTCCCCTGTTGGAGTACCGGCGCGTTAAAGGACACATTGTTAAGCTTCAAGGCGATACTGCGGGCGCCCGCAGTAAGGGTCAGATCGACATCGGCGACGGTCGCCGATATCCAGTCGGCCCAGGCTGTTACAGTATTTTCCTGGACGGCCTCGACTGTGAGAGTGATTGAGGTAGGGGCTGGACGGCTGATAGTGCCTGGCCACGCGTAGCCATCGCCCCCAGCGACATCGAGCCGGGGAGTGATTTCGAGCCCTCCCGTGATCGAGTAGTCTCGGATTACCAATCCGCTAGATTGACCGAAGAGGCTATAGGCGGAGACAGCAATCATCGGAGTGCCGCCAATCGCCGTCGCTTCGGTCTCCGAGCCCATGGCCGTTGGGGTGGCCCACTCGCCCACGCCGGACCACGCGATCGTTGCCAAGTTATCCGCCGAGCCGGAGATGGTGAACGTGTAGTTGGAATCCGCAGACACGTAGTAGTTGCCCGAGGTCGACTCCTCGAAGCGAGTCGTGACGGAGTATGGTGAGGCGTTAGGCTGATCCGTCCAAATGTACGAATGTGTGGCGTCAGCAAAGCTCGCAGTCAGTCCGCTAGCTTGCAGGAGTTGGTGCACCTCGGGCAACACCGATACGCTTGGGGTGGCGCTTGTGCCTCGCAACTCAGTCGTGAAGGCCGTGGTCCAATATCGAGTGAGGCCGGCTCCCGGGGCTTGCCTGTCTATGTAGGACCTGACGAGGGGCCGTTGGAAATTCTCGACCGTTCCGGCCGCAGTAAAAACCGAGGTCCCCCGCTGGATCTCTACCAGATCGGTGGCCCCGTCGAGGGCCTCTCCGGTCTCCGAAATGAAAAGTTGACCATCTGTGATAACCGCCATCGTCTAGCTCTCCTCGGTGGTGTCTGTGTCGGCTTGCGCCGGGGTTGTTTTGGCTCGCTTGCGCTTCGGCTTCGGTGGCTCGGCTGGCTCGTAGTGCTCTCCCTCGACGCATCCAGAGAGAGTGCTTAAGGGTATCTCTGCCACGTCGCCGGCCTTGACGAGTTCGCCTGACGTGCTGCGGGTATTGCAGCGACGGGACAGCCATCGCACTTTGGTTGCTTCACTCATGTTAGCTCTCGGGTTGTGGCGACATACGCCGTTGCCTCGACTATCGCAGCTCTGCGCCACTTGCGAGTCGTGCCGGCACCTGCTTGCTCTATGCGGGTTCGGACCTCGCCGACGAAGAAGAGGCCGGCGATATCGTCTACTGTGTCGGTCTCGGTGAGGACGTTGACAACCCCCCGACAATAGGTGCGGGCCGTATCGTCTGGGGTGATAGGGTTGGCTTCGGGCGAGACGACGCACACGACCTGGACGGGTATCTGTAGGCGGAAGGCGTTCGGGAGTAGGAAGTCGCTCTCGACCTCTCCATCGGTTCGGACGATCACGGCAGGGAGTGCGCTTACGTCCGAGTAATCGTCCCGCACCTCGAAGGACACGGGAGCCGATACACTCGAGCCCCCATCGGCTGCGATGAGCAGGAGCACATCCCCGAGGCGGTCCTCGAGGCGGTCCTTGATGCCTGCCACAATCGAGGCTGACCAGAGCGCTTCACTCACCTTCGAGCCAATAATCTAGCAATTCAGGGATGAACACGTCGTCGATCGCCCGATCGGTAAAGCCGGGGAGGTAGGGGCGGGATGACGTGAGAGAAACCTTCTTATCGGACGGTCTCAGCCTGATTCTGCCCTTGTATCCCCCACCGTGGCCGGTGCCCTGGGGTGGGCCCTTGGGCTGCCCTCGCCTCGGCATCCGGTCATTCAGAAAACGATTGCCCTGAAAGTTGGCCGGATCTTCGGATAGCTCATCTCGGAGCTTGGCCCATATCGGTTTGTTCTTTTTTAATCTCAGGGAGACGTCTGCGAGACCCGGAGGGTGATCGGGTGTAGTGGTGATAGTCATGCCAAAACCACCACTAGCGGGCGGCCTAGTTGTCGTCGCCATTGTCACCCCTCGCCCGAATCGGTGCCGGGCCTCCTAGTCAATAGACTCCCCATCGTCTCGTGGTGGCTCTACGAGGGCCACCGTGTCGGCCTTCGGCTTCGCCTTGCGCTTGCGCTTCGGCTTCGGCTTCGGTGGCTCGGGCGCCGGAGCGAACCAGCCAGGGAGCCGAGCGATCGTGCGCTCGTCGAACTCTCCGATCTCACCCGTCCGAATCATTTTCCCGTGTATATCGAGGGCGCGACCTTGTGGCCTCGGCCGGATGATAATCATGCGTCGTGACATAATGCCCCCTTAATTGAATCCCGTGCCCTTGCGCCAAAGGCCGATCCGGCTCGAGCGTGAGGCGGGTTGCGTAACTTGGGTCTGACTGTTGAACACTCCCTTGACCCTAGAGCCGGGTCTCGGATCTGTTCCTATGTCCCCGAGTGAGCCCGCTCTAATGCGTCCCAGGAGAGCCCCGAAGGCTTCCACCGCTTGCGCCGTGTATTCGTCCGACTCTCGCGTGTTAGCCATTACCCACTCGGCCGCGCATCGTCTAGTGAGGGAGCCCGCCATAGCGGCGTGAAGATTCGAGCCGGTGTCAACGTCGCTCGGCGTGATGGACACACTCTCGAGAGCAACGCCAATCTCAGCGGCAAACTGAGAAATTATGTCCGACAGTCGGGTAGATGAAGGCTCAGCATCGGCATCAATGGAACCACTCCACGCAATCGCCGAAGCGACATCCGAAGCAGTGACACCGAAAACATAGACCGCCATCTACCCGACTCCTCTCTAGCTCGTACCCGTGATGCGAACGCCGAACTCGGGAACTACAGTAATCGCCGCGTTTGCCGGCGCGTAGTAGCCGTAGCGCCTCTGGTCGAGGGCCATCGGCTCGAGAACGGAAATCAACTCGTCCCCGGAGTGCGGCATGATGATGCCGGCCGAGTCCATCAACCGACCATTCGGAGTCGACGCTAGATCGTCCCCGGGCGGTCGCACGTAGAGATTGGCGTACTCGCCATAGCGAGAATCGAGACCGACGAAAATACGTTCGATTCCGATAGATTTGAGCGAGGCCTCGAGCTGTTCGAGTGTGAGACCACCTAGCGATGAAGCGCCTCCCCAGAGGCTCGTAAAGCTGGAGTTGTGCTTCATGCCGTTGTAGGTCTTGCTGCCTACCGAAAGAGCAAGCCTACCCTCCGGTAAACGCTCCCCCACGTCCGCTTCGTGCTGATCTAGAGCGCTCGCAATGTCCAGAAGGATATCGGTTCCGGTCGTCGTCCATACCGCAGACGCTGCCACCTCACTAGCAGTCCAAGGATCGTCGCCCGTGAGTAAATCGCTCGCCGCGGCATCGAGGAAATCCAGTGTATGATCGAGGGCCAAGCGGGTGCCGAGAGCATCCATATCGGCCACCGACTCCGGATCGGTCAGCACATAACCGTCTGCCTGGTCAAGAATCGCCTGGGATCCGAAATCCATTAAGGACGCCGTGACGGTCTTCCATTGTCCCGGCTCTGCGGTTGGGACCTGTTGCCCGATCAGCCTCATACCGCTGTTCTGGCCGGAGGCGTCGACGAACATAGACCGAAGAAAATAAGAGAATGTGGCCTTGGTGCTCGGGGTCTGGTTAGGTACAGCAATCCCCAGACGGTGCCCTACACGGCTGGCCCTGATCATCGGTTCGAACTCGTCGATCAGTCGGGTTAGACTCCCCGAAATAGATGTCTGAGCTGACCCGCTTCCTGCGTAAAAAGTGCCCATGAGCTGCTCCTTATGGGATCAGGACGCCAGAGACGCCCAAGAGTTTAACTTGAATTAGGGTCGCATCGGCGCCCCCCTGAAGCGCGAATCCGGCCGCGTAGTTATCACTAACCGCCGTAATCCATTCGCTCGATCCGTTGGGGGCTACGGGTGCCCCCGCTTCGACGGCTGCGCCGGTTAGGACGTAGGCCACTCCACCAAACTGCACGGTCGCTCCCATCGATTCATCTGCATACACTCCGCTCACGGACGTGATGACACCGACTGCAACAGTGATGTCGTTGGCGTCAGATACTCCCGCAAGCGAGACCTCCTCGTCACCGGATCCACCGGAAACCAAGGCCGCATATCCCTCTTTTCCATCGAGATCCGCACCCGCACGAAATGGCCCAGCGAGGGCCGGTCCTGTGACTGTCATTGCCATCTTACTTGACCTCCCGGATCGCCATCTTGCGAGCCTGACTTAAAGATATTTCCTTCTCGGCGGATAGCTCCACCATCCGACGCTCGAGATCTGCATCGGTGCGGATCTCGGGACGGTCCCCGAGGATCGCCGAGTCACTGAGCTGACCCATAACGATGCCGGTTCCGCCGCAGCAGTCGACCACCGAATCCACGAGGGCTTCGATCGCCTCGAGGCTGGATAGCTCGGCCGGTCCCGTCGACCGCAGAGCGATGAGTTCGCGAACCTTCGCCACTCGACCCGTTCGAGCCAGCTGGATACAGTGCTCTCGGTTGGCGCTCGCACGGGCTGACGCTTCCGCTCGGTGTTGCGCAGCCTCGATCATCGAGACCTTCTCACGCAGTAATTGGTTCTCCGCTTCGGCCGCAGCCAGACGATCACCTAGATCGTTTGCTGCTTCGACTACGGTAGCCGCCTCGGTCGAGGCCTCCACAGCCTCGGCCACTTCTTGTGTCTCGGACATGTCGGTCCTCTCCTTGGTTAAACGCGCCACAGCCGGCGCCATCAAATCTATCTCTTGCCCATCGCTGGAACTCGCCATCGCCGGAGGTCCACCGATTGAAGTGGTCGTTCCTCGGCTGGCGGGTTTCGCGGTGTAGGCCAATCCGCACCCCTCGGCCTGTTCGCCGGTCTCGATGTAGACCGTGGACCCTTCGACCACCTGCCCGGGGATGTGGGTACACTCTGAGGACAGGTCGAACCACGAAGCACCGCACGACCCACAGGCACAATCGTCCCTAGAGTAGGTGTATTCAACGGACCACCCGGGCTTGATGCCTGCGGCTAGCTCGGCGAGCACTCGATCACCTGTTAGGTGGATCTCGCTATAGATGCCACCGTCCTCCACCCACGCTCCACGGATGACGCCTTGAAGCGGATCGACATCTGAGATCGGGCGGTGTTCGTAGTTAACGGGCGACCCCTCGAGAGATGCGGCGACGGCATCCAGTCCCGCAGGGTTGCTGAGTCGGGGCGCCGAATATAGCCGCACCCCGGTCGGTTCGTAGATGCGAGCCGTGACTGTAAGGCCTGCATTACTTCGGAGAGCGTAACCCGCCGCTTTGTCTATCTCGTTATAGGATGTCTCGCCGACTGCACACTTGACGATATCTCCCATGGCCTCCCCTTCGTCCGTGGCTGGCTCGAACTCGATCGGGCTATAGTCGTGCTCGGCTAACCATTCCCGGGCCTCCGAGGCGGTATAGCGGGAGGCGTCGAAGCGGATCGACTGTAGCTCGGGGCCGTCGCTTCCGAGACCGTAGAGGGCGTCGATACCCGGGCCGAAGGCGTCTGCATCTCGCCTGAACTCCTCGAAGCGTTCGGGGTCTAGTAGTCGGGCGGAGTGCTCTGATGGGTACGGCATAGGCTACACGTCCAGGAGTGCGAGGGCGCTGTTAACCACTTCGGCCGATCGCTCGGGCGGGAGGACCCCATCTCGGACCATCTCGAGCATCAACCTGGCCTTTGCGATCGTCCCGTAGATCTTGTCGTCGGCTCCCACTCCTCGAGCGAAGATGCGCGGAGAGCGCTCTACACTCCACCCATTGAGCCTGCATAGTGGCTGGATGATCTGCGAGTGTATGAGGCTCGATAGTTCGACGGCCTCGCCTGCTAGTGCCTGGTTCGATGCGGCTCGGTACTCGGTTCCGAGTGCTCGGGAGCCGTGAGCTTGGGTCGCTAGTTCCTCGAGTTCGGCGCCGAGGGCACGGCTGATCTCTGCGTTATAGACTGCGACGTCGGGCGCAAGGGGAGGAAGGACCGAGCCGCCGTGTCTCGGCTGAATCGTGACGGTCTCGGGAATTATGATCCACCTCTGCTCCGCCTCACTCCACTGATTTAGCTGTGCCTCCAGCTCTGCCCTATCGGCGCTGCCCGGCTCGCTGTCGGTCGTAACCTCAAGATATCCTTCACCAAATAGGGTCCGGCTGGCCATCGCACTGACGCAGATATCCGCTTTGGCTGCCACTGAGAAATAGATAGAACGCAGGAGGCTCACACCCTCCCAGTTCCGACCAGTGAAACCCCGGGCGAAGTGGGCGACCTTCTCGATCGGGATAGGTATCAGACCACGCTCTCCACGTTGGAGCACACCGACAAGATACCCGGCCCGGTTCGTGATCCACTTGAACACGGTACACGGCTCTACAAATGCCAGCTCCTCGAGTCTGAAAAAGCCCGTGCTACTCTCGATCTCATAGATCATCTCGAGGAGTGCGAAGCCGTATAAATCGCGCTGCTGGATCTGGAACAGCAAATTCGGAAGTCCACCATGCAACGACGCGAACACGTCCCGCATGTACTCGGTGATGTAGACTTCTTCATCGGTCGGCTCGGCGGGTGGTACGATCTGCCAGTCTAGGGCCGTCAAGTTGCGCGCCCGCTTCTCCAGGGCACTAGCCACCGAAGCGTCACGCCGAGCCATCCCAGCATAAAGCCCGGGGTTAGGCCACAGGCCTCGACACTTCGCCGGCTTCAGGGTGGCGTTGTACTCGGTGCTGCCCTTCCATCGCCTACTCCACCCGGGACTACTTAGGACCGTTTCGAGTTCGATATCCGATAACGGTTTCAGATATTCGGCTTCGCGGGTGGTGTGGTCTGCGGGGTCGAACGTCTGGACGTGGCGACGATAGGCCCGGGAGCGTTGGCGTTGGCGAGGGAGTTGAGGCACAAGGCAACCTATCCCGACCAATATAGAATTTCAACCATACTGTAATTTTACACTACCGAGGACGTTTTCTGTGTTCGTTGTCTACTTAGTGTTGACACATTAAACAGGGGTGCTATTCTCTTGAGCATGAACACCGCAACACACACCCACATCGGAGCCGACAACATGGGAAACCTCACAGACCGACAGCTAGACACTTCTGGTGGGCGTACTTGCACAGAATAGCAACTCTATAGGGAGAGAGACGTATGATACGAAGTGAAATAATATGCGACGGCTGCGGCATCGTCGGGTCGGCCAAGGGCCAAGCCTACGGACGGTGGAGGGCGCATGTAGCGCGGGAGGAGTTGAGAGGCAGAGGATGGCGCGTAGGCAAGCCACGCGGCACAGACTATTGCCAAAAGTGCGTTGCCGAGGACGACGGCGACTGCGGATGGATGGCCAACCTGGACGCATCGCTTGACCTAGCTTGGTCCGAGAGATTCAGCCGGGACAGCTAGCGGCGCGGGCTTGCGGCCTCGGCAACGAGGCCCCGGGCCGGACTCGCTAACCACACACAGGAGCAGACACCA
>Ga0208813_1000871_pt1 | contig 18851 bp, 16 predicted proteins | sample MalvireepMed_904_FD_184250 | JGI IMG/M metagenome (GOLD analysis project Ga0208813, IMG submission 184250) | Marine viral communities from the Global Malaspina Expedition - Malaspina viral metaG DeepMed_904 (SPAdes) (version 2) | ecosystem: Environmental > Aquatic > Marine > Oceanic | place... | reverse complement strand
TTGTTTTGTCAAAGCTACGGCTTCACGTTTAAACTCTGGGCTGTACTTTTTTCGTTTGGTCATGAACACTCCTTATGGGCATATTATGCCTCGTTTTGGATGTGTCCGTAAAATCTGGGTAGAACCCTTAAGAGAGTTTTGACTAAAAATATGACACCATAAATCTAACCCTGCTTGCCACTGAGGGTATTGAAGCATGGCATTTTTTACTCGCTTCTTTGTGATAATTCTCAAAATGCATCCTATGCTGATAAAATATCGCATTTTGCGATATTTGGCAATTTAAAGTGAAACTAAGATTTCGATGAACCAAGTAACAAGGCTACACAAGCTGGTACAGGAAAAGAACCAGACAAAGCATGCTGCGCTGTATGAAGATGCTGAATTATATCATTACGATATTCACTCAATCTAATGAATTCCTGATTTAAAAAACGAGAAGTTAGTTTTTTTTCACTCTTTCGAGTGAATAGTGTTGATTTTCTGCATATTTAGATCTATATTCATTCAATCTGATGAATTTAACATCTCACCTGATGCTATTGCATCAGGTACGGCTCAAAGCAGGAGCACCTATGCTGCTAGAAGCAAAAGACACAAAAACTATTGGGCGTATTGCAAAAGTCGTGCGGCAGCAACAAGACTTGGACCAGACCACAGCTGGTGCTTTTGCAGGCTGTGGCATTAATTTTGTGAGTCAATTCGAAAACGGCAAGCCAACAGTGCAACTGGAAAAGGCCCTAAATGTACTAAATGCACTTGGCATAAAAGTCTACTTAGACATTCCCGACAGCGCTTCGGGCGACAAGCTCACTGAATTAACCGGACTCCTCAATCATGAGTAGTTCACTTGTCGAAGAACGCGAACTCAATGTTTATATTAATGACAAGCATGTTGGTCAATTAAAAGAACACAACGGGCTTTGGGTTTTCGAATACACGCAAAGTTGGCTAAAAGATCCCAAACGATTCGCTTTAACGCCTTCGCTAAGCCTAAACAAAAAAGAGCACATAGATACCGGAACACAACGTCCAGTACAGTGGTTTTTTGACAACCTGTTGCCGGAAGAGAAAGCCCGCGAGGTTTTGGCAAAAGACTATCAACTGGATAAAGAGGACGCATTTGCGCTTTTAGAGGCTATAGGGTCTGAATCAGCAGGTGCTATTACCTTGCTAAAACCCGATGAGAAACTGCCACCGGGTGAACTCTTTCCCTTGTCGGACAAAGAACTAAGCCAACGAATTCAAAAATTGCCGAAAACACAGCTCAATAATAAAGAACGTAAGCGCATGTCGCTTGCTGGCGCACAGCATAAAATGTTGTTGGTAATAAAAGGAAAAGAGCGTTTTGAGCCAAGCGGGCAGGTGCCATCAACGCATATTTTAAAACCTGAACACTCTGAACCGGGCTCATACTGGTTTACTGTGCGCAATGAACACTTCGTAATGACATTAGCCGAAAAGTGCCAGTTAACGGTTCCACGTGTTGCTATCGATTACATCCCGGAACCGGTCTACATTGTTGAACGCTTTGATCGTACTGGGCAACTACCAAACATTAAGCGGCTTCATGTTCTGGATGGTTGTCAAATTTTGGATATCTCTGCATCGGCTAAATACCGGGCAAGTAACGTCACTGCGCTTAATCGTCTAATTGCAATGACGCGAGCTCCCGCGCAAACGGCAATCCGTTTGTTTCGCTGGGTGCTGTTTAATTTCCTTGTTGGTAACGGTGATGCTCATTTAAAAAACCTGACATTTTCATACAGTTTGAACGACTGCCAACTTATGCCACATTATGACCTTTTATCGACAGCTGTTTACGTAGCTGCCGGTGAGCATATTAATGAGGAGTTGTCTCAGTCATTGGGAAATGCGAGGAACTTTGGGCAAGTCACCCGGGAGAACGTGTTAGTTTTCGCGCAAGAGCTTAGGTTAAGTAAGCGTGTTGCAGAGCGTGAAATTGACAAACTTTGCGTTCAAATTCAACAGCAAGCAGATGAACTTATTGCGCAGATAGAAGCAGTGCCTGTTTATGAGCAAAAAGCCGGTGAATTGCAACTATTGCGTAATATCCGCTACCGGTGCATCGGAGAGTTTATCGCCCAGATTACCTGACCTCTTCGTAGCTGACATTTATGTCAGGTGAGATGCCGCTCCTGACATAAATGTCGGGCTACGCCCAATCCGTAACGAGCTTTAATCTTAGCCGCCAACGCCTGTCGCGCATCGGCTTCGCCATGAATTAACCGTATGCGCTTAACCGGTGCTTCGGTAGCGTCAATAAAGTCCAGCAGTTCTTGCTGGTCCGCGTGGGCTGAATATCCCGCCACGGCGTACCGGCGGCTTGACACCCCACAATATGCCCGGCCTGACGAAAACGAAGTTTAAACCGTTCGTGGCAAGAGCCTGTAACCCCTTCAAACGCGCCGTGGTGTATTACGTCCATGTGTTGGTTCCGTCTTGTTTAAAGCAACAAGGTTACAAAAACTAGCGGAAAAGCGCTATGGGATAAATGGGTGATATTGCACACATGAATCTATAATTAGCCGATGTCTTACTTTCAATTAGACGAACTTCTATTTTCAATCGGACGAGCTTTGGAAGGATAATGAGTTACTTGAACAATTACTGGAAACTTTCATCTATCAGGAGCTTAGAAAACATGCTGGTTGGTATGATGAGGATCTGAAGTTCTATCATTTTAGAAACAAGGACAAAGTAGAAGTCGATATTCTAAACGTCAGTCTACATGCAGGATGCCTGCGCTCTCGATTAACGTTGATGGATTACTTAGCGTTAAAACCTATGAATAGATATACTTCTAAACCTGTAAATGGTAAAACATTAAAACCTATAAAACATAAAGCGTTAAACTCGAAATTTAATACAGCTTTTGAGCCATATTAGGAACTCACATGAACGATGTATCACAAAAACTGGCAAGCTCTCTTGAGCAGTTAAAGCAGCTTCAGGAGTCAGGCGTTGTCGCTATACAATCAAAGCATCTTAGTCGAACACATCGTGAACGATTGTTAAAGCACGGGTTTATTAAGGAAGTTATGCGAGGCTGGTACATACCAGCTATGCCCGATGAAAAACCTGGTGACAGCACCTCTTGGTATACATCGTTTTGGGACTTCTGTAGTGCCTATTTGTCAGAGCGGTTCGGCAACGCTTGGTGCTTATCACCAGAGCAGTCAATTAACTTTCATATTGGTGATAAAACGGTGCCTCAGCAGTTGCTCGTGCGGTCTCCCAAGGGAAATAACAAGCCAACTTCTTTCTTACATGACACGTCTATTTTTGATGTCAGACTGAATATGCCTAACGCTGAACAAATTGAGAGTTTGAACGGCTTAAATGTTTACAGTTTGCCTGCTGCGTTAGTGAATTGTTCGGCTAATCAGTTTTTGAATACACCCATTCAAATGCGAACCGCCTTATCAATGGTGACCGATGCCTCAGACGTGTTATCTGTTTTGTTGGCTGGAAGCCATAGTGTGATTGGCGGCCGACTCGTCGGGGCTTTTAGAAATATTGGTCGGGATGTCATTGCCGATAATATTTTAAAAGGTATGCAAGCTGCAGACCTAAAAGTGCAGGAAGAAGACCCTTTTGAAGAAAAAGCTTTGGTCAATTTCGGTCGCCGTGACTTGTCACCTTACGCTAATAGATTAAGGCTTATGTGGGCACAAATGCGTGAAAGCGTAATAAAGCACTTTCCTGAACAACCAAAGCACCCCCTCGATATTGACACCTATATGGCCGAGTTAGAGGAAAAATACGTGACTGACGCTTACCATTCACTATCTATTGAGGGTTATCGGGTTACAAGGGAACTGATTGAGCTTGTCCGCTCAGGAAACTGGCAAGCTGACGGTTCAGATGAAAGCAAAAAGCACTTGGATGCTATGGCTGCAAAAGGTTACTGGAACGCGTTTCAGGAAGTGAAAAAAGCCGTTAGGGAAGTATTAGAAGGCAAGAACCCGGGTGAGTTATTAGAACAAGTGCATAGCGATTGGTATTTGGCTTTATTTAGTCCGAGTGTGGCGGCCGGTATTATTAAACAGGCGGATCTGGCCGGCTACCGGACAGGCCCTGTCTATATTCGTCAGTCGAAGTACACACCACCAAGCCGCGAAGCTATACGTGACATGATGCCAACGCTTTTTGATTTGCTAATAGAAGAAGACAACGCTGCCGTTCGGGCCGTTTTAGGTCACTTTATTTTTGTCTATATTCACCCTTATTTCGACGGTAACGGCAGAATGGGTCGCTTTATTATGAATTTAATGATGGCGTCAGGTGGCTACCCGTGGACGGTGGTTCCCGTAGAGAGGCGCAACGAATATATGCAGGCACTGGAAGCGGCCAGCGTTAAACAAGATATAAAGCCGTTTACCTTGTTCTTGGCGTCGCTGCTGTAGATACCATCTTGTATACCCGGTTCAACCACCGTCAAAATAATTCCGTGATGCTACCGCTGTGAGACACCTTCCCTGACGTGAACGTCAGGCTACACACGCCACGTCATGATACATCCACCCCATAACGCTCGCGGATCTTAGCCGCTAACGCCAGCCGTGCATCGGCTTCGCCATGAATTAACCGTATGCGCTTAACCGGCTCTTCGGTGGCGTCAATAAAGTCCAGCAGCTCTTGCTGGTCGGCGTGGGCTGAGTAGCCGCCTAAGGTATAAATGCCCGCTTTAATCCAAATCCGCTCGTGGTCAAGCTCAACATAACCGCCGTCCGGGCCATATTGCTGAATATCCCGCCCAGGCGTACCCGCGGCCTGATACCCGACAAACAGCACATCGGTACGCGGGTCGGGCAATAAAGCTTTTAAGTAGTTAAGCATGCGTCCGCCGGTACACATCCCGCTGGCAGCAATGACTATGCAAGGGTCACCGCTACTCTGCAAAAGGTTCACAATGCGCTCGTGTTCGCTGTGCTCATCCACCGTCAGCAAGCGGTCAAAATTAAGCGGATGGCGATCATCACTTAAACGCTTGCGAGCTTCTTCGTCCCATAAATTCTTCATTGTTCGGTATTGTTTTGTGAACTGCACAGCCAGCGGGGAATCCAGAATAACCGTCATTTTATGCCAAACTTTATTCACCTCACCGGTTTCAGCTTCCTGCTCACGCGCGGTGTGAATAATGTCTTCCAGTTCGTACAGCAGCTCCTGCGTGCGACCAATACTAAAAGCCGGAATTAAAATAACGCCTTTGTTCTCCACGCAACGCTCAACTACCGCTTTTAACCGCTGAGACCGGTCAATGCGGGACTCATGGTTTTTGTCGCCGTAGGTACTTTCCAGCAACAGAAAGTCAGCACGCTCTAATGGCGTAGGGTCGGGCAATAGCGGAGTGTTTTTACAGCCCAGGTCGCCGGAGAACACCACGCGGTAGTGGGTACTCACATTCTCAATTTCAACATAGGCCGAACCCAGAATATGCCCGGCCTGACGGAAGCGCAGCTTAAAGCGCTCAGCGGCAAAGTCTGCGGGTAGTTCAATCCATTTATCGTAAGCTGTAGGCCGCAGCTGGCGGTGTAAGCGGGCAATAACCGCGTCAATAATTTTGCCGTTACGGGTTAAGCCAATTTTCAGGGCATCTTCAATAACCAGTGGCAGCAACAGAGCGGTAGCTTTGGTGCAGAATATGGGGCCGGTGAAGCCCGCAATAAGCAACCAGGGCAAACGGCCTACGTGGTCAATGTGGCAGTGAGTCACCACCAGCGCCTGTGCCTTACTTATATCGAAGTCAATTTCCTGGGCGTTAGAATCCGCGCCCGAACCCGAGGTTTCTGCCCCCTGAAACAGCCCGCAGTCAATTAAAAGTGAGTGGTCACTGTCTAAAAATAGCTCGTGGCAAGAGCCCGTAACCCCTTCAAACGCGCCGTGGTGTATTACATCCATGTGTTGGTTTCCTTTGTGTCGCTTTGTAGCCTGACGTTTACGTCAGGAACGATATCTCACCTGAGATAAATATCAGGCTACACAAACAGACGGAAAAGTGCTACCGGAAAAAAGGGTGATATTGCGCACATGAATCCATAATTAGCCGATGTCTTACTTTCAATTAGACGAACTTCTATTTTCAATTGGACGCGCCTTGACTTACAATTGGACGAAATGGTGTGCGGATAATTCAGTAGATGAGCGATAAATTATTTTTACGAAATACAAAGCAAAACTTGATGGAAGCCATTGAAGATACGCCAGTCGTATTAATACATGGTTCGCGGCAGTGTGGAAAAACAACGCTTGCTAAGTCTGTTGGTGAAGCACTGGGCTATGCCTATATTACTTTTGATGACGAAAACCAATTGGGAGCAGCAAAAGCCGATCCTGTTGGTTTTGTGAAAAGCCTGCCAGAGAAAGCCATCTTAGATGAAATTCAACGCGTGCCGGAACTTTTCCTCTCAATAAAAGATAGTGTCGACGCTAATAGAATACCTGGTCGGTTTATTTTGACAGGGTCAGCCAATGTTTTGCTCTTACCCAAATTGTCCGACTCCCTCGCTGGTCGAATGGAGATTATACACCTGCGGCCTCTGGCTCAATGTGAAATTACAGGCAGCAAGCCCAACTTTCTGGCATCTCTTTTTTCCGAGAGTCTGCTCTCTGGTGCTGGTGGTACGAATCAGAAAACGAATGCTCTGGGACGCTCATTAGCGGATATTATCGTTAAAGGGGGTTATCCCGCTGCGGTTAACCGAAGCAGCGCCAAGCGACGTAATGTATGGTATCGAGATTACATTACGACTATTTTGCAGCGAGATATTAAAGATTTGGCCAATATAAAAAATGCCAATGTGCTCCCTAAATTGCTCTCACTGGCGGCTTCTCAGACCGGTCGACTATTTAACTCTAGCGAGCTAGCATCTCCATTCTCCATCAGTCGTCCGACTGTTCGCGAGTACCTTGCGTTACTTGAGCAAATATTTCTTATAGAGGAGCTTGCTCCTTGGCACAGTAATCGACTGAGTCGACTTATAAAAACACCAAAACTACATTTGTCAGATACCGGACTTGCCAGTTCGCTGTTGGGTATCAATGCGGACGAGCTATGGAAGGATAAAGAGTTACTTGGACAATTACTGGAAACTTTCATCTATCAGGAGCTTAGAAAACATGCTGGTTGGTATGATGAGGATCTGAAGTTCTATCACTTTAGAAACAAGGACAAAGTAGAAGTTGATATTCTAATTGAGAAAGGCCGCTTGAAGGCAGGTATAGAAATAAAGGCGGCAGCAACTGTGAAGCCGTCAGACTTTAAAGGCATTATTAGACTCAAAGAAGCCTGTAAGGGTGACTTCGCTGGTGGCGTCGTGTTTTATGATGGCGAACAGGTATTGCCTTTTGGTGACAAACTCTACGCCGTTCCAATATCTCTCCTAACGTAATAACGTAAGTCTACATGCAGGAGGCCTGCGCTCTCGATTAACGTTGCTGGGCTACTTCAAATAACCGAGATTTTGCAGGCCGGCCCGCACATTCAATCGCCGCTAAACAGCCAGAGCCACAACCGGTACTCGTATGTGCTGAATGATCCGCTGAGTTACACTGACTCGACCGGTATTTCTTTAAATCACTGTTCAATAAGGTACTGCTTGGGTGGGATTTTTATGGTTGAAAGAATTTTTATTAAAATGTGATAAATTATGGCAATGGCAAAGGAGCCATGATTTTACTAAATGGAGTTAAAAAATGAAAATCATCATACCCGCCTTATTATGTATCGCACTTTTAACCGCTTGTTCTTACAACAATGAAGAAGCTGCACAAGCTTGTTTGGAAGAAGTTTCTTATGATAAAACCCGCAATGTTAACAGTGACCTAAACGGTATCCACTCAGCAATTGACAACTCTACAGATCTCGGTGCTTGTCTTGTTGATAAACTTAATATTGAGATATATGAATCGGACAAATTAAAAGCGCAGGCTGCTCTCGATTTCGTATCTGAAATTATTACTTATAAAGTTGATAGAACAGGAACAAAAATGCCATCTAAGACTCTCCGAGAGCGCGAAGGAGACTGCGAAGATTATACCGCTCTTACAGGTTCTGTTCTTCATTCTGCAAATATCGACTTTTATCTGATTGAAAGACAGCCATATAGACAGGGTGAGCTTGGACATGTTTTTCTTGCAATTGAGACAGAAGACTATACAGGTATGGTCTGTGATGAGAAAAATCTGTTGATTGTAGATGGAACAGATACAGCTGCAACTGTTGGTGTGGACTCTAATAATAAAGATTATGAATTCACATGCAGACTGATCAAAGGCAATACTTAGCCAAATGAGATTTAATCAGCAAGATACACCTAGTAACTTTGAATCAAACCCGCTTCGGCGGGTTTTACATTTCTGGGAAAGCCCTGCACTGTATGAGCTTCTCCGCAGGAGTTAGTTGGGAATGTGATTGGCACAGGTGTTTTTTCGTTCAGCTTTCGAATAACTACTACTTAAAGTGAGCAGGTGTATATGACATTCCCCTTAGGCGATATACCGGTTTCATCACGTAAATGTATGGCTACGAGCTCCAAAGAAAAGAACCAACCGCTCAAAATTCCATCGAAAAGGGTGCGAAAAGCCTTTGTACGACAAGGGCTGCATGCGCTATTATACGCGCTTGATCTAAATTCAGTAACGCACATATCACAAAAAAATAACAGAGCTATCGGTCTATGGGAGCCGCACCCTATGGGCGGTAGCGTGCCTTAAGGCTTAAAGATGACAAAAGATACTCAATACGCCCCCTTAACACCATCAAACTACGAACCGCAACGTCATCCGGATTACCAGGACGACGAAATAGATCTGCGTGAACTGTTTAATATTATCTGGCAGGGTAAATGGTGGATTATCGCCATTACCTTTGTTTTTGCAGTGGGCTCAGTATTTTACTCACTCAGCTTACCTAACATTTATAAATCGGAGGCAACACTGGCTCCTTCCGAAGAGGCCGGTGGCGGCGGATTATCGCAAATGGCAGGACAACTTGGCGGTTTAGCCAGCCTGGCCGGAGTTAACTTAGGCAAGCAAGGTGCGGATAAAACCACTATTGCGATAGAAATATTGCAGTCACGCGCGTTTATTAAAAACTTCGTTGAAAAGTACGAGATACTGCCGGAAGTAATGGCGGTAAAAGAGTGGAATCGCAATAGTGGGCTTACTTTTGACGAAGAAATGTACAACCCAGAGTCAAAAGAATGGATTAGAGAGGTTGAACCGCCTAAAGAGCCCGCACCTAGCAGCTGGGAGTATGTGAAAGTCTTTAAAGACGATATTCTGAGCGTGACTCGCGATGATGAAAAAGGCTTAGTGATATTGGCGGTTAACCATCAGTCACCAGAAGTCGCTGAGCAGTGGGTTAACTGGTTAATTAGTGAAATAAACAACCACATGCGTCAACGAGATATTCAGGAAGCTCAGCGCAGCCTTGAATATTTAGACGAAGAAATAGAGAAAACATCACTCAGTAATATGCAGCAGGTGTTTTATCAACTAATAGAAAAGCAAACTCAAACTATTATGCTGGCGAATGTGCGGCCTGAATATATTTTCCAGACTTTAGACCCTGCTGTAGTACCAGAACAAAAAACCAAACCATCGCGGGCCTTAATTTGTATTATTGGTACATTCTTAGGGGGCTTTTTGAGTGTAGGATTTGTATTGGTCAGAAACATATTTAGAAAAGAAGATGATGACGCTAATAATATGGAAAAATGATTTGTTGTAGATGGACCTATTGCTAAATTCTTAAAATTTACATTATTAATCAATGGTTTATATGAAAATTAAAGGGCATTTTTCAGTCTCAAACACAACAAAACTTGTCTTTCCCGAAAAAAATCCTGAGTTTTAATGCCGAAAATTTTCGGCTTTTTTTCGCTAGAATTCCAACTTTTAAGAATAGAAAGCTAATAATCTATGAAAATTCTTGTAACCGGTGGTGCCGGATTTATCGGCTCAGCTGTGATCCGCCATTTAATAAATGATACTGATCACAGCGTTGTTAATGTCGACAAGTTAACCTACGCGGGTAACCTAGAAAGCCTGGCATCAGTCAGTGACAGTGATCGATACGCTTTCGAGCAAGTCGATATTTGCGACGCAAATGAAATAAAGCGAGTATTTGAGCAGCATCAGCCTGATGTTGTCATGCATTTGGCTGCTGAATCACACGTGGACCGCTCCATTGATGGTCCCGGCGAATTCATGCAAACCAACATTATGGGTACCTACACGCTATTAGAGCAGACAAGAGTGTATTGGCAAAACCTGCCGGAAAGCAAAAAGGCCGCGTTTAAATTTCATCATATATCGACCGACGAGGTGTATGGTGACTTACCTCACCCAGATACGCATGAAGGCGAACTACCGTTATTCACGGAAACCACAGCTTATAAACCCAGCTCACCGTATAGCGCTTCAAAAGCTAGTAGTGATCACCTAGTCAGAGCCTGGCATCGCACTTACGGCTTACCAACCGTTATTACTAACTGCTCGAACAATTACGGGCCATATCACTTTCCTGAAAAACTCATTCCATTGATGATATTGAATGCGTTAGACGGTAAGCCTCTGCCCGTTTACGGCAAAGGTAACCAGATACGCGATTGGCTATACGTCGAAGATCACGCTCGAGCATTAGTCAAAGTAGCAGCAGAAGGCAAAGTTGGCGAAACTTACAACATTGGTGGGCATAACGAAAAGCAAAACATTGAAGTGGTCATCACTATTTGCGACATACTCGATGAATTAGCACCCGCTAACCGCTCGTATAAAGATTTAATAACGTACGTTGAAGACCGCCCTGGCCATGACATGCGCTACGCCATTGACTCAACCAAAATTAAAAAGGATTTAGGATGGGTGCCCGAAGAAACATTCGAGTCCGGTATACGTAAAACGGTTCAGTGGTACTTAAATAACCAAGAATGGTGCCAGCGAGTGCAGGACGGAAGCTACCAGCGAGAGCGGTTAGGAAGTGCGCAGTCAGGAGAAGTGGCATGAAAGGAATAGTGTTAGCAGGCGGCTCAGGTACACGCCTATACCCAATAACAAAAGGTGTGTCGAAACAGTTACTACCTATTTACGACAAGCCAATGATTTACTATCCGCTGTCGGTACTAATGTTGGCGGGTATCCGTGAGATACTCATTATTTCCACACCAGAAGACTTACCGAATTTCGAAAAGCTGCTGGGCGATGGCTCTCAGTTCGGTATAGAGCTTAGCTACAAAGAGCAGCCAAGCCCCGATGGCTTAGCTCAAGCCTTTATCATTGGTGAAGAATTTATTGGTGATGACAGTGTCTGTTTAGTACTTGGCGATAACATTTTTTATGGCCAGGGTTTTAGCCCTAAGTTGAAACATGCTGCAGAACAGCCTACTGGGGCAACTGTTTTTGGCTACGAAGTTAAAGACCCGGAACGTTTCGGGGTGGTAGAGTTTGACGATAACCGAAAAGCAGTTTCAATTGAAGAAAAGCCAGAAAATCCAAAGTCTAGTTTTGCTGTGACAGGACTTTATTTTTATGACAATGACGTTGTAGAAATAGCTAAGCAGGTTAAGCCGTCAGATAGAGGTGAGCTTGAAATTACAAGCATAAACCAAGCTTACTTAGAGCGTGGTGACTTAAATGTTGAGCTACTTGGCCGAGGCTTTGCCTGGTTGGACACAGGTACTCATGAAAGCTTGCTCGAAGCAGCCCAGTTCGTAGAAACCTTGGAAAAGAGACAGGGCTATAAAGTTGCCTGTATAGAGGAAATTGCTTTCAACAAAGGATGGCTTTCAAGAGAACAACTTGTTAAAGCTGGAAAAGTAATGAAAAAGAATAGCTACGGACAGTACTTGCTCGAGTTAGCGGAAGAGAGCAAAGCATGAGTTTAATAAAGCTTATTGAGTTACCCTCACTCGGGGATGATAGGGGGTCTTTGGTAGCCATTGAATCATGTCGAAATATTCCTTTTGAGATTAAACGTGTCTACTACATTTTTAATACCCAGAGCAACGTTTCTAGAGGGTTTCATGCTCACAAACAATTAAAACAAGTTGCGGTATGTGTGTCGGGTAAGTGCCGAATGCTTCTGGACAACGGTAAACAGAAAGAAGAAGTTTGGTTAGATTCTCCGACTAAAGGTTTGATTATAGAGGACATGACTTGGCGAGAAATGCATAACTTCTCAGATGATTGTGTACTTTTGGTCTTAGCGAACGAGCATTATGATGAATCTGATTACATAAGGGATTATTCTGATTTTGTGGAGCAGGCAAGCGAATGACATTTATACATCCTACTGCGGATATAGCTGAGTGCAAAATCGGTGACAGTACTCGAATTTGGCAGTTCGTTGTTGTGCTTAAAGGCGCCCAGATAGGCAAGGAATGCAATATATGCTCACACACACTCGTTGAGAGTGATGTAGTGATAGGAGATCGAGTGACGGTAAAGTCAGGAGTACAGATTTGGGACGGGGTAAGGCTACACGATGATGTTTTTGTAGGCCCCAATGCGACATTTACAAACGATACTTATCCCCGCTCTAAACAGTATCCAGATAAATTCCAAAGAATCACAGTATGTCGAGGAGCTAGTATTGGAGCTAACGCAACAATTTTGCCAGGCATAACTATTGGAGAAAATGCGATGGTTGGAGCAGGAGCTGTTGTTACCGAAGATGTTCCCGCTAAAGCTGTGGTTGTAGGTAATCCTTCCCGAATACTTAGGTATGAAGACTAATGGTGCAATTTTTAGATTTAAAAGAAATAAACGGGCAATACCGCAATGAGCTTATTCAAGCTTGCACCCGTGTTATTGACTCCGGTTGGTATATATCAGGTAATGAATTAACGCGGTTTGAAAGTGAGTTCGCCGAATTTTGTGGTACTAAGCATGCAGTTGGTGTAGCTAATGGTTTAGATGCGTTAATACTGACCATCAGAGCTTGGAAAGAGCTAGGTAGGTTAAAAGACGGTGATGAAGTAATTGTCCCATCCAATACCTACATTGCAAGTATTTTAGCCATTAGCGAAAATAATCTTGTTCCGGTTCTTGTTGAACCTGACTTAGCCAGCTATAACCTGTGCCCAGTTAAGACAAGAGCCGCTATCACAGAAAAAACCCGAGCGATTTTGCCTGTTCACTTATATGGCAAACTTGCAGATATGCCAGCTATTATTGCAGTAGCCAAAGAATACGGGCTATTAGTACTAGAAGACTCTGCTCAGGCTCATGGCGCAAGTATTAACGGTGTAAAAGCTGGTAACTGGGGAGACGCTAGCGGTTTTAGTTTTTATCCGGGTAAAAACCTTGGAGCTTTAGGTGATGCAGGTGCAGTTACGACCAACGACGATGAACTAGCAGAAACTCTACTCGCGTTGCGTAACTATGGCTCACACGAGAAATATAAAAACTTATTCCAGGGTGTGAATAGTCGATTAGATGAAATTCAAGCGGCTATGCTTAGTGTTAAATTAAAATATTTAAAAGAAGAAATTGAGCATAGAAGAAAAATAGCTGCAGCGTATAACGAAGGTATAAAGAATCCAGCAATCATTCTGCCAGTTAACGATTCATCATTACCTATTGTTAAAGATGAAAGTCATGTGTGGCACCTTTTCGTTGTTCGTTGTGAAAGACGTGATGAATTGAAGAAGTATTTAGCGCAGCAAGGCATACAAACTTTAATCCATTATCCGATACCACCTCATCAGCAGCAGGCTTATAAGAACTTGAATTATAAGAAATACCCAATTTCCGAGGGTATTCATGAAGAAGTTTTAAGTTTACCTATTGGGCCTACTATTACAACTGAACAAGTGAATCAGGTTATTAGTGCCTGCAATAGTTTTTCATGCTGAGCTCTGGATAAATGACATTAATTAAAACGAGCTTGTTGAATGGCATAGCTGTTGTAATAAAAATGCTTACCATGCTTGGGTTAAACAAAATATTAGCTATCTATGTTGGGCCAGCGGGTTATACAGCTATCGGAAACTTTCAAAATGCGATTCAGATGATAACGACCTTTGCCAGCGGCGCCTTAAATACAGGTGTAGTTAAGTACACCGCAGAGTATTATGAAAATGAAGAAAAGCAGCGCCAAGTATGGCGTACTGCAGGTTCCGTTGCAGTTTTAGGTTCTGTTATTACGGGTATTGGCGTTTCTATATTTAGTAAACCTTTGGCTGAGTGGTTTTTACAAGATCAGAGCTATAACACTGTTTTTATTTGGTTCTCTGTAACGTTACTATTTTTTGTTCTTAATACTCTCTTGCTAGCAATACTCAATGGTAAGAAAGAAATTACGCGTTATATTACTGCAAATATCGCCGGTAGCATTTTTTCATTAATTATAACCAGCTTACTTGCTATCCAATTTGGATTGCAGGGCGCATTAACTGCATTAGCTATTCATCCATCCTTTGCATTTGTTGTTACCCTATATCTTAGTTACAAAGCTGACTGGTTCAAGTTTAGTTACTTATTTGGCCGTTTAGATAAAAGTGTTGTTATAAATCTAAGTAAATATACCGCAATGGCGTTAACCAGTGCAGCAAGTGTTCCCTTAAGTCATATACTTATACGCACACACATTACTGAAACCTTAGGTATGGAAGCTGCTGGTTATTGGGAAGCCATGTGGAGGCTTAGTAGCGTTTACTTGATGCTGGTGACCACTACTTTAAGCCTCTATTACTTGCCTAGGCTTTCAGAATTACAAGAAGCAAATGAAATTAAAAGGGAAATAGTTCAAGGGTATAAGATCATTCTTCCTGTCGCTGCGGTTTGTGGACTGGTTATTTATCTGCTTCGTGATTTTATCATTGGTATACTTTTCACGGCTGATTTCACTCCTATGCGTGAATTATTTGCATGGCAAATGGTTGGTGACACATTAAAAATTGGTGGTTGGATATTAGCTTACTTAATGCTAGGAAAAGCCATGGTGAAGTTGTTTATTGCAAGTGAAATTATTTTTGCAATAGCGTTCTATGGATGGACTTATCTGTTTACAACTCTAATTGGCTTAGAAGGTGCCGCTTTAGCTCATGCCGTCAATTATGGAGTGTATTGGATTGTAATGTTAATTTTTGTTGGTAGGACGGCGCTTAGAAGCCGAGAAAATAAAGTATTCTTAAATTCAGATAGCAATAGCGACATTCAAATTAAAAAATAAGCATATAGGGACGCAACTAGCAATATTTGGTAAGAACTTTTTTCGACCTATTCCATTACATAGGTGTTACGATTTGTAGCTGAATTCAAGAGCCTGAATTCAAGAGCCTGAATTCAAGAGCCTGGATTCGACGAATAACTGAAAAGCTTGTTCATAGCTTTTTGTAATTGCTTTTTAAAAATTATGTCTGGCTGAATGAAGCCCGGTGTTTTCCTAGGGCGTAAATTCAAGCGCTGTCGATATTTAGCTATCAGTTCGTTGGTTATAATACGTAAATCAGTACCTTTTGGCACGTCGACTATGTCAGCCTTGTTGTTCAGTTGACAATTTCGGCGTTAGTTATAATAAACAATGGGCGAGTATAGATTTATGTATGCTACGTTATTCCGGTTATCGTCAAGCAGCAACGCTTAAAAATTATTACTGCCAGAAAATAGCCCCGTAAATCCTGTGAGCGGTAAGGGTGGGCTTAGTCCGCAAACCTTCTATCATTGCTTAAATTAACATATTCTGCAAAGAGTTGCAGTGCCAGGACAGCAGAAACAAGCCAACATAGCAGGAGTATTCTGAATTGAATAATAAAATTTTTAATGAGTTTGGATTGGTTTCAGTTGCCGTAATTTCATATAACTCTGAAAAGACTATACTTGACACGTTGAAAAGTGTCGATAGGCAGAGTTATCCGAATGAAAAGATCCAAGTAGTAATTTCCGACGATAGATCATCCGATGAAACTATTACTATTATTCATCGTTGGGCTGAAAGTAATCGTAAAAAATTTTATGAAGTGTTAGTTTTAGAGTCGAATGAAAATGTTGGAGTAAGCGGAAATTGCACGAAAGCATGGAAAAAATGCAAAGGAGATTGGATAAAAACTATCGCAGCAGATGATATCTTATTGTCAGATTGCATAGAGAGTAATATCAAATTTATTCGTAGCAAAAGTCCTATAATTCCCTCTGTTGTTTTTTCAAAGGTCCAAGTTTTTTCGGAAACCGTTAACGGAGTAAACTTAGGTAGAGTATTACCTACCTCAGCAATCGAAGAGATCCTCGAGAAGTCGGCAGAAGTACAGAATAAGTATCTTATGACATCTGGGATACCCCTTGCTCCAAGTGCTTTTATAAACAGACGAGCTTTGGAAAAGATCGGCTATGCAGATGAGCGATTTAAACTTATTGAAGATCATCCGTTGTGGTACCGATTAACTAGGCAGGCGCACAAGCTATTTTATTATCCTGAAATAACAGTAAGATATCGAATATCAGATAGCTTAAGTAACTCAAGAGAAAAGCTCATTAACCTCGCTTATTATAGAGAAATCATAAATATTGAAGAAAGACTTATTCTTCCTGATATACCAAAAAAGTATAAACTATTTAGGTTAAGAAAAAGGCTGTGGCCTAGGTTGGTTATTTTTATATCTATAATTTTCTTTAATAAAAGGAATTTTTTTTCTAAATCAGCTTTGTGGCTAGCTATGTTAATAAAACCTAAGCATGTAAGGTTAGGAAATCAATTATGAAATCTGGCACTAAAGTTTGTTTTTTTGTTAATGATGTTAGCCTTTCTGGTGGTGTGGAACGAGTTTGTAGCGTTATCGCAAATGGTTTAGCAGAACGGAACTTTAACGTCTACATTATTAGCTTAACACATAGAAATGATACAAAATTTTATGAATTGCATAAATCAATAAAGGTTTTTACACTTTATAGTTCTTTGGGTAGGGGAGTTTTTAGATTCTTTCCCACAATTTTAAAGCTCCGAAAAATCTTGAACTCAAAAAAGATAGACACATTAATAGATGTAGAGTCTATGTTGGCGCTTTACTCTACATTTGCCGTTCCTTTTCTTAAAGTAAAACATCTGGTTTGGGAGCATTTCAATTATACTGTCACGCTCGGAAAAAGAAGTCGTTTCCTAGCCCGTATATTGTCTGGGATGTTTGCAGATAATGTTATTACTCTTACAGATAAGGATAAGAGACTTTGGTTATCTAAGCATTTTTGGCTTCGCTCATCAATCCGCTCCATTCCAAATCCCGTTACGCTGTCGAATAATATTAAAACTCAACGTAATCCCCAAAAGATATTTTTAGCAGTTGGTAGACTGACATATCAAAAAGGTTTCGATACTTTGCTGTCAAGCTGGGCTAAAATCCATAAAAAAATCCCAGATTGGAAGCTTCACATTGTTGGAGATGGGGAATGCTTGGACTCTTTCCAAGAATTTATTGAGGTGAATGGTCTTGAGGATCGAGTGGAATTGATACAGCACTCATTATCTATAGAAGAACATTACAGAAAAGCAGGCTATATAGTTTTAACTTCTAGGTTTGAAGGGCTGCCTCTTGTCTTGATTGAAGCTCAGAGCTTGGGGGTTCCGGCCATAGCTTTTGATTGTAATACAGGACCATCGGATATTCTTAATAACAGCGGTTGGTTAGTAGAAGATCAAAACTCTGAGGAGCTTCAAACTGTAATGGTTTCTGCTGCGGAGGCGTTTGATAGCCCAGAGTATAATAAACTTCAACTACAATCTAAGTGGATAAGTGAAAAATACAAGCTGGAACCTATATTAGATATCTGGGAAAAGATAGTATAAGTAAGTTTATCATGGTTTGAGTAACAACTGAATCGCCACAGATTTGATGATCACTATAAGGAGTACTTTGAGAATCTACAGACTGTATAGTAAAAGCTGGGAGGCTCAGTATTTTTTTAAGTTTAATAAAAAATTAAATATTGGGAGCTTTAGCTAGAATGGGAGTGTTACTCTATGTCAGTTTGATACTGTTCTTGGCGATTTGTTCAATTAGTACTTCAAGGTTTCTACTGATTTGTTGCGTGTTGGTGACTTTCCTATTTTCATCTTCTCCTATAGGTTTTGGTTATGATTGGTTAAATTATAACTTAGTATACCGGGAGTTCTATTTTTCGTATGATAATTACCGGTTAGTGTATGAGCCTTTATTTAGTCTTATATTAAGTTTTTGTGGATATTTCTCTCTGCCGTTTCAGTGGGTTATAATAATAAGTCAAGCCGTGGCTTACTTTTTTATCTATAAATTTGTTAGGAATTTCAAATATTCAATTTTCGCGTTTTTATGTTGTTACTCACTCTTCGGACTGAATCTGCTCAATGAACAACTGAGGCAAGGAATAGCGTTATCTATATTTTTATTTGCGTCAACTAAAACCGGTAGGCAATTTTCTATATACACGCTAATGGCAGTTCTTTTTCATTACTCTGCAATAATTGGATTCGCCTACCCTTTACTAAAGAAAGCTTTCAGTTCTAGAAATGCATTATTAAATTTAATTTTAGTAGTAATTTTAAGTCAGCTGGCTTTACTTATTTTTATTAAAATAATGTCATCAGGACTAGCTGAGTTGTTTTTACCATCTTTTTTGGCAACGAAAGTAAAACAATATGTGCTAAGCGGGATGTTTTCAGAAACGGGATTCTCCTTCGGGGTGTTGATTAATGTTGCCATTGCAGTATTCTTATTGCTTATAAGTAAAAGTGGAGTCGATGTAGCGAACCGGTTTGGAGGCGTTTTTTACTCGATATTTGCAATTCAAAGCCGTTCAGTTTTCTTTTTCTATCGTTTTAGCTATTTTTTTCTACCATTTTTTATTTCTGCTTT
>Ga0208813_1000870_pt1 | contig 18859 bp, 20 predicted proteins | sample MalvireepMed_904_FD_184250 | JGI IMG/M metagenome (GOLD analysis project Ga0208813, IMG submission 184250) | Marine viral communities from the Global Malaspina Expedition - Malaspina viral metaG DeepMed_904 (SPAdes) (version 2) | ecosystem: Environmental > Aquatic > Marine > Oceanic | place... | reverse complement strand
TGTCAGTTGTGCACTTGCTAATATCGTCATGGTCAAAAAAACCTTGGTAAAACGAAGGCCGTCAATGACACCGCAGGCGCAGTGCGCCTGAAAATCGCCCTTGAGGCTCTAATCAGGGCCTCAAGGGATAGAAACACCACATCGGGCCCTATATCGCCTGTATATAACCGGAAATCCTGATTTTTTCGAGTGCACATCAAGTTGTGCCGCGATTAATCAGAGGTTCCTTAAAGATATTAAAATTCGCCGGCTATTTGATCGAGCACGCGCTTGCCCCTTTGCATTAGTCGCGAAAGGGGCGTAGCACGGGAAGAGCCTCAAAAAGCGAGAGACACGTCATGGCTGACAACAACGTAACGGATTACCCGCGTGCGCTGCATCCGCTGCACGCCATCCTGCTTGCCTTTCCACTGCCGCTGTTCCTGGGCGCGCTGCTCAGTGATCTGGCCTATTCGTCCACCTATGAAGTGCAGTGGACCAACTTCGCCTCCTGGCTGATCGCCGGCGCCATGCTGACGGGCGCCCTGGTGACGCTGTGGGCTCTGATCGAGTGCCTGATCAGCGGGCGGCAGCGCACCGGCAAACATTTCGCCTACCTGGTGGTGCTGCTGGTGATGATGGCCGTGGGCTTCATCAACGCGCTGGTCCACGCGAAGGACGGCTGGGCGGCCATGCCCGCCGGCCTGTGGCTGTCGGTGGTGGTGACCTTGCTGGCGCTGATCGCCAGCTGGATCGGCTATGCGGGCCTGCGCGCCCGGGAGGTGGCTCATGCAACTTAAGCCCATGCACGCCAAGACGATTTCGATTCCGGCGCTGGCGCTGTTCACGCTGGCCACGCTCTCCACCTTGACCGCCTGCGGCGGCGACCCGGCACCGCCGGAGACCGGCCCCAACCCGGCGCTGCCCGAACCCAGCCGCGGGTTGCTCCCCAGCATGGACATTTCCACGCCCACCGAATGGGGCGATGAGAAGCCCACGGTGCCGGACGGCTACCAGATCGAAGCCATCGCCAAGGACATGAAGATTCCGCGCCAGACCCTGGTGCTGCCCAACGGCGACATCCTGGTGGCGGAAGGCTCCGGCGGCGGCAAGGCCCCGGCCATGCGGCCCAAGGACGTGATCGCCGGCTACATCAAAAAGCAGGGCACCACCTCGGCGAAGCCGGGCAACCGGCTCACCCTGCTGCGCGACGACAACGATGATGGCCGCTACGAGACCCGGGAAGTGTTCGCCGATAACCTGAACGCCCCCTACGGCCTGGCGCTGATCGACGACACCCTCTATGTCGCCAACCAGGACGCCCTGGTGCGCTTCGACTACAGCGAGGGCCAGACCCGGGCCAGCGGCCCGCCGGAGAAAGTCACCGACCTGCCGGCGAAGATCAACCACCACTGGACCAAGGCGATGACCGCCGGCCCCGACGGCGAATTCCTCTACGTGGGCATCGGCTCCAACAGCAACATCGGCGAACGGGGCATGGACGTGGAGGAAGACCGCGCCATGGTCTGGCAGATCGACGCGGAAACCGGCCGGCACAAGCCCTACGCCACCGGCCTGCGCAACCCCACCGCCTTCGCCATCCACCCGGACACGGACCAGCTCTGGGCGGTGGTCAACGAACGGGACGAACTGGGCCCCAACCTGGTGCCGGATTACCTGACCTCGGTCCAGGAAGACGCCTTCTACGGCTGGCCGTACAGCTACTGGGGCGACAACGTCGACACCCGCGTCAAACCGCCGAAGCCGGAGAAAGTGGAAAGCGCCATCAAACCGGACTACGCGCTCGGCTCCCACGTGGCCGCGCTGGGCGTGGACTTCTCCGATGGAAACATGGGCGGGCAGTTCGCCCAGGGCGCCTTCGTCGGCCAGCACGGCAGTTGGAACCGCAACGTGCCGGTGGGCTTCAAGGTGGTGTTCGTGCCGTTCCAGAACGGCGAACCCGCCGGCGAGCCCATCGACTTCGCCACCGGCTTCCTCAACGACGACGGCAACGCCCGCGGCCGGCCCGTGGGCGTCACCGTGGACCCGGAGGGCGCACTGATCATCGCCGATGATCTGTCCAATACGATCTGGCGGGTGACGCCGACTGGCGGGGGTTGATCCGCCCGCCGGCCTTCGCCGGTAACGCCGCCTAGGCGGAGGCGAAGCCGGCGAAAAGCACCAGGAAGCCGCCGATCTCGCCGGCCACCAGGGCCCACATAAAAGCGCTCATCAGCCACGCAGGCAAAACCCCGGAACCGAACGTGTGCGGCTTCTGCAGCTGATTGCGGGTGTCCTTGAGCGCGCCGTGCAGAATGTAGCTGCCCACCGCCAACGCGAAGAACAGCACCGACGCCAACACCGCCAGCACGTTCACCCACTCCGGCCAGACGCTGAGCGAAGCAAAGCGCTCCAGCACCAGGCAGGCAAACGCGTACATCAGGCTCGCCCGGTGGGCGACATCCACATAGTAATGCGCCCGGGCTTTGTCACTGCCTCTGATCTGAATGTACTTCCACACCCCGGTCAGCAGACCGGTCAGAAAGAAAAGCCCGCAACTCCATAACGCCACCGTGCTCGCGGTCATGGCACCCCCATTGGTCATAATGATCGATTTAGAGCATGTTACAGGTTTCAACGGAGACAAAGCGGCACGCTGATTCGGGTGATTACCGCTCGCGACATGCACCGCAAAGAGAGGGCTGTTTATGAGCAAGCGAAAAAAGACGCCTGAGTTCAAAACCGAAGCCGAGGAACGGACGTTCTGGGAAACCCATGACTCCTCTGACTACGTGGACTGGAACCAGGCCAAACCCGCTTCTTTTCCGAAACTGAAGCCGTCAACGAAGACGATCTCGCTCCGTTTGCCCGAAGCGCTGCTTGATCGCATCAAAATCGAGGCCAACAAGCGGGATATGCCTTATCAGTCCCTGATCAAGGGGCTTATTCAGACTCCCCCGGCCTCGACATGATAACGGGGGAGTAGGCGCGGAACCGTGGGGCAGGATTGACCGCTACTCGTTCATACCAATATAACCCGGCGCACCCGCAACACGACCCAGCCAGGCTTCAATGGCCGGATAACGGCTCAGATCAAACCCGCCCTGATCGGCGACATGGGTGTAGCCGTACAAGCTGATGTCCGCGGTAGTGAGCTTGTCTCCCGCCAGGTAAGGCGATTCCTCCAATTGATGCTCCATCACCGCCAGCGCCTTATGGCCACCGGCCTGCCTGGACTCATATTCGGCCCGGCGCTCTTCGGGCAACCCAAGGTACAGTGCGATAAACCGCGCCACCGCAATGTAGGGTTCATGACTATACTGCTCGAAGAACTGCCACTGCTGCACCTTGGCCAGCTGGAAAGGATCCCGGGGTAACAAATCACTATCGGCCGCCAGGAAATTCAGAATCGCGTTGGACTCGGAAAGACAGCGGCCACCATCCAGATTCCAACAATGGAATCTTGCCGGTGGGATTCTTCGATAAAAACTGAGCGGTGGCGGTCTCGCCGGCGAGAATATCCACCGGCACCCATTGATGGGAAATACCCAACAGTGCGCAGAGCAGCTTCACCTTGTAGCAGTTGCCGGACTGAGTGTCGCCAAAGATCTTCATCGCCCCTCCCGTTCCTGATCAGCAGACCGACAGGCAATCGCCGTCACCAGACACCACCGCCCTGGCTAACGCCCAGGGTGGCGCGCAACGTTGCGCCAGCATCCGCGTACAACAACCAACCCAAAGCCGCGATATTGGCGATCACCGCCATATAGAACACCACCTGAAACTCCGCCTTCCGGGTTTTATGCCGGAACACCCGCTGTGCCAGCAAGGCGCCCGGCCAGCCGCCCAGCAGCTCGAAAAGATGCAGCCGCGCCTCGGAGGTGCGCCAGCCGCCGCGCGTCGCCGCCCGCTTGTCCAGGCCGTAAAACAAAAACGCCACCACACTGGCCAGCGCATAGAAGCCGGCAAGACGTTGCCAGTCCGGCAACGGCACCAGCGCCGCCAGCCCGCCGAAGAAGGCCGCAACCACCAGGGCGGCCGGTATCAGCCCACGGCTTTTCCCACGCGCCGACCGCCGGCGGCTGACCATGAAACGCACGTCCGCCGCGCGTGGCCGCTGCTTTTCATCCCGGACCAACCGATAGGTCAGGGAACGATTCAGCACCGGCCGCTCCTGCCCACGGGCAAACGCGGAAATATGTACGAACACCGGCTCTTCGCCGCCCGAAGACGTAATAAATCCGAAGCCTCGATCATCGTTCCACTTGGTCAGGATTCCCTTGTGCCTCACGCTTATTTTTCCTTTTTCTTTTTATTCACCGATATCCGACTCGGCTCTTTGTGCAGCGTGAGCGAGTACCTCATTTCCTGAACAGTCTTCGCGCCTTAACGCTGGACCATGACGCTCCTTCGTCCTGGTCTATCTCGGAGGCCGCCAGACGCCGATCCAACTCTTCTTTTTAGGCGTCGGTCAGCTCAATGTCCGACTGCTCCGCGACTGGGTAAACCCGCTCTAAACTAATAATTTGAACATTTCTCCCGGATGGCACCGATCGCTTTTGAAGATCCTCGCAGAGTGAAAGGGAAATGAACTGGCCGTTGGCTGTGCCAATCCAACTCAAGCAACATTTCGCGAGCAGCCATCAACCTCTGGATCGCCGCGGAGTCAGCACGGAAATGAAGGAAATCCGCCCCCCAGTCCTGGGTGAAGCTGGTTCGGATCACCGAGTCATCCCACTTCACCCTGGTGTTTATAAGGTTATAGCCGTCTTTGGTTTCGGTATTGTTCAGATTAGGGGTTTTGGTAAATCCGATATACGCCCACTCGCTGTTTTTATCACAACCGACACCGATCCATGCTCTCGCACCCTGGTAGGGAAATTCCATTGGACGCTTTGAAGAGCTTCGGGGCGAGGCGGCAAAAGCGGAACGTTCTCCAGTCATCTCGTCCTCTGACTCAAACGTCCTCCATTCCGGTAACGAAGGAGCGCTCTCCTCTTTACTCACGTCTTTTGATTTCGGCGGATCGTCGCTATTGCTTGCCGTTGCCGTAGCGGACGTAGGAGAGGACGGAGACTGAACTGAAATATAGACAGTCAGCAAGATCGCCACCAAGACCATCCAGGTTACCGGTGAAGTCTTACGAGGCGCTTTTGCTCCACAGCTCGGACATTTTTCCGCCTTGGTACTTATTTGTTGCCCGCACTCTTTACACTTGACCAGTGCCATATCCCCCACTCCATTTTTTGTTATTTTTGTAAACCCCCAGGCTCGTCCTTGGGCAGCCCCGGACAATTTAAAACGTGAAATGATTCACATGTCAAACTTGGTTATCTAGCGGCGCATGGGGCGGAAGGTCCCACACGAGGAAGCGGCTGGTTGAGCTTGTGCGTGCCTGCCAAATACAGGCGAGGTCTACACCTATGCCTCTAAACGTCCATGGGCGGCATTCGGAACAACAGATCCACCAGCTCCTTGTTCACGTAATAGTTCTCCCGGCCAAGACGGTGCTTTTCGAGAATGCCGCCCTCGGCCAATACGTCCAGATAACGGGTGGCCGTGGCGCGGGAGACGCCCAGGTCCGACTGCACGAACGCCACCTTGGTATAAGGGTGGTGGAAGATATTGTTGATCAGATCCTGACTATAGAACCGGTAATGCTCGCGGATGTAATGCTTGTGGCTCTGCAACAGCCGCCCGATAGACTCCACCAGCGTGCAGGTGTGCCGCGCGGTTTCCGAAACGCCCTGGATCATATAGAGCAACCATGGCTCCCAATCGCCTGATTCCCGGACCGATTGCAGTTCCTGGTAATAGCGCTGCTTGGTCTGGCTGATATAGCGGCTCAGATATAGAATCGGCAAATCCAGCAGTCCTTCCTTGACCAGAAAAAGAATATTAACGATCCGACCGGTGCGACCATTACCGTCGTAGAACGGATGGATGGTCTCGAAGCGATGGTGGATCACAGCCATACGCACCAACGCATCCACATCGCTCTGCTCATGCATGTACCTTTCCAGATCGGACATCAGATCCGGGACCTGCTGTGGCGGCGGCGGGGTGTAGACCGTGGCCCCGGTCTGCTCGTTGACCAGCACCGTGCCGGGCGTCCGGCGCAAGCCCGCGTCATTGCCCTCCAATACCGCCTGAACTTCAAGAATGGTGTTCAGCGTCAGCAAGCCCTTCGCCCGCACCGCCTCGAAGCCCGTATCCAGACCCTGGGCGTACCAGGCCACCTCCTTGCTTACCGGGTCCGCCGATTCGGGCTGTATCCGGTACCGGTAGAGCGCGTCCTGAGTGGTGATGATGTTCTCGATCTCCGAACTGCTTTGCGCCTCCTGCAAGGACAAAGTGGAAATCAACAGCCGGCTGTTCGGAATACTCCGCGCCATGCCCTTGAGTTCCGCCAGATGGCGGTGGGCGTCAATCAACGCCCGCAACACGCGGGGCGTTTCCAGCGACTCAGGTGGCGGGAAGGCAAACAGTCCGGACTCGCTCATGATCAGCTCCTATTGAGCAGATGCGGCACGACCTGCTCAAAAAATCGCAATTATGAGCAAGTTACTCTTTTGCTTCTCAAATTCCCAGAAAATTGAGAAGCAAAAAGGAGAGGTCCGGTTAACGGTTGCACTTTCGTCGTCCTTTAATTGATAATCACTCTCAATTATAAATGCGAATCGAATTCTATGCCCGGCGCCGCCACCGACAGTCAGCCCCTGCTGCCCGGTTCCCAACGGGAACTGGGCGAGCTGTATGCGGCGCACCACGGCTGGCTGACGCACTGGCTGCACGGGCGGCTGCGCTGCCCGCAGGACGCGGCGGACCTGAGCCAGGACACCTTTCTGCGGCTGATTCTGGGCGAGCAGTCACTGGAGGCGCTTCGTGATCCGCGCGCCTATCTGATGGTCATCGCCAGCCGGCTGATGATCAATCGCCACCACCGCCGGCAGGTGGAAGAGGAAGCCCTGCGCCAGGTGGCGATTCTGGTGGAGACCCGCGACCAGCGGGGGCCGGCGGAGATCGCCGCCGCCCGTGACCTGCTGGTGACGGTGCTCAAGCTGCTGGTGGACGAACTGCCCGAGAAACCGCGCCGCGCCTTCCTGATGGCACGCCTGGAGGGCCTGACGTATCGGCAGATTGCGCGCCGACTGTCGGTCTCCGAAAGCAGCGTCAAACAGTACCTGGCCAAGGCGTTCGCCCACTGCCACGCGCGCCTCTACGACAGCCTGGCGGACGCGTCATGTCCGAGCTGAACCGCATCCGCCAGCAGGCCGCCGAATGGGTGGTCGCCCTGCAGACCGCCGGCGCCGACGAGCGCCCCCACCTGCAGGCGGAGTGCGACACCTGGCAGGCCAAGGACCCGCGCCGCCGCCAGGTGCTCGAGCAGATCCAGCGCCTGTGGCAGGCCACCGAGCCCGCCCAGGAACGTCGCCGCCAGCGCCGCCGGCAATTCACCGGCCTGGGCGCCGTGTTGCTCGCCGCGCTGCTCGGCGCGCAACTGCCCTGGGCCTACTGGACCGCCGACCACCGCACCGCCGGGGAGATCCGCACCCTCACCCTACCCGACGGCAGCCAGGTGGTGCTCAACAGCCACAGCGCCATCGACCTGGACTACAGCGACGCCACCCGCACCGTGGAGCTGGTGCGCGGCGAGTTGCTGGCCACCGTCGCCAGGGCCCCGGACCGCCCCTTCCAGGTCATCACCCGCGACCTCACCGCCACCGCCCTGGGCACCGAATACAGCGTGCGCCTGGACGACGGCTTCACCCGGGTGGCGGTGCAGGAATCCAAGGTCTCGGTGACGCCCCGCCACAGCGACGAGCAGCTGGAACTCACCGCCGGCCAACAGGCGGACCTGAATCGCGACGGCGTCCTCGCCCGCGCCGCCACTACAAGCCAGCGCCCGGACTGGGCCGATGGCCGCCTCGCCTTCAGCAACGCGCCGCTCACGGACGTGGTCGAACGTCTCGCCCGCCACCGCCCCGGCCTTCTAACCCTGGACGACGCCCTCGCCCAAAGCCCGCGCCGATTTACCGGCGTCCTCCCCGCCGACGACGGCGACGCCGCCCTGGCCCTTCTCGCCGACACCCTCGACCTGGAAGTGCGCTACCTAACGCCCTGGTACGTCACCGTCCGGCCCCGGTAAAAACGGGTGCTCTTGCCTTGCTGTGGGAGCCCTGTGGCAGGAGTGGGCCTGTTTTGTGGGAGCGGGTCCAGCCCGCGAAAGGCAAGCTCTGCTTGCCGGCAGGATTCCAGAGACCTTAATTAGCCGTTAAACCAGGTCTCTGGTATCCCGCCGGCCGGCTTTGCCGGCCTTTCGCGAGCAGGCTCGCTCCCACAAAGGAGCCCGCTTCCACAAAACAGGCTCGCTCCCACAAAAAAAATCGCCCCACCACTGCCCGATTGGCTCCCCTGCTTTGTCTTCATAGGTAAGACACGCGAAAACAACACCGCGAACCCACGCTGGAGCCAAAGAATGAACACCGGAACCACCGCGCCCAAGGCGCTCTTGCTGCTCGGCTTGCTGACCCCGCTATCGCTCATCCAACCGGCCCTGGCGCAAACCCAGGCGTCGCAAACCATCAACCTGCCCGCCCAGCCGCTGGACCAGGCGGTGATCGACCTGGCCCGGCGGACCGGGCTGGCGATCGGCGGCGACGCCTCGCTGCTGGCCGGCAAGCAGGCGCCGGCGCTGAGCGGCGATTACACGCCGGAGCAGGCCCTGCGCGCGCTGCTGGCCGGCAGCGGCGTCACCGCCGTGCGGGTGGACAGCGGCTATCGGTTGGAACCGGCGCCGGAGCCCGACGGCAACACCCTGGAAGCGGTGTCCGTCTACGGCCGCCAGAAGAACGACACCGTCGAAGCCATCCCCCAGAGCGTGAGCGTCTACAACCGGGAAAACTTCGCGCTGGCCCAGGCCGACACCGTCGGCGACGTGGTGCGCCTCACCCCCAGCGCCAACCGCGCCGGCTCCGGCCGCGACATGTTCGCCGACGACTTCCTGATCCGCGGCTTCAACGCGGAGGAATCCGTCAACGGCCTGGGCTTCCGCCAGACCGACCACCCCACCGACCTCGCCAACGTGGAGCGCCTGGAAATCCTCAAGGGCCCGGCGTCGGTGCTGTACGGCCAGATGGAGCCGGGCGGCACCATCAACGTGGTCACCAAGCAGCCGCTGGACTACTACCAGGCGGAAGTGGGCGCCGAATACGGCAGCTACGATTACCACCGCACCACCCTGGACGTGACCGGCCCGCTCAACGACCGGGTGCGCGCGCGCCTCAACCTGGCCCACCAGGACAGCAACGCCTCCATGGACTACTGGGGCTACGAGCGCCTGTTCGTGGCGCCCAACGTCACCGTGGACCTCACCGACACCACCAACCTCACCGTGGAAGGCAGCTACTCCGCCAACGAATGGACCGCCCTGCCCGGCGGCGCCCCGGCGGAAGGCGCCATCGAGCCCAACCCCAACGGCGACTACAGCGACGACTTCAACACCGCCTGGAAAGACGCCACCACCGAGCGGGATTCCCTCTACCTGAACACCCGGCTCACCCAGGCCGTCACCGACACCATCGACGCCCGCCTGAGCTACGCCTACACCCGCAACGACCAGACGTTCCAGGAATACGCCCCGTTCGGCCTGGGCGCGGACTTCCGCACCCTCGACCGCATCATCTTCGCCAGCGACGACGCCCAACAGACCGACCACGAAGTGATCCTCGACCTGAGCGGCGAAGCCACCCTGGCCGGCATGACCCACCGCTTTATCGCCGGCGTGAACTACCGGGAATCCGACAGCACCCGCCCCACCCAGGTGTTCCTGGTCGACCCCATCGACCTGTACGAGCCGGTGTACGGCCCCATGAATCTCAGCACCAAAGCCCGCGACCGCGGCTTCACCCAGACCGACCGCATCCTCGCCGGCTTCCTCCAGGACCGCATTGCCTTCGCCAAGAAGTGGACCCTGCTCGCCGGCTTGCGCTACACCGACGCGGAGCAATCCCAGAAAACCACCGACTTCATGGCCGGCGACACCGTCACCCGCGCCGAACTCGGTGAAACCGCCTGGACCACCCAGCTCGGCCTGGTCTACGACCTCACCGACAGCACCTCGCTCTACACCAGCCGCAACGAAGCCTTCGTGCCCCAGCAAGGCACCACCTCAGGCCGCCAGCCCCTGGACGCGGAAGAAAGCGTGCAATACGAAGCGGGCGTGCGCGTCACCGCCGGCCGCCTCAACATCAACGCCGCCGGCTTCATCATCGACAAAGACAACATGGCCATCAGCGACCCGCTCAACGCCGGCTTCGAAGTGGCCCAGGGCCGCGCCCGCTCCCAGGGCGCCGAGCTCACCGTGGACGGCTACGCCACCAGCAACCTCTACCTGAGCGCGGGCTACGGCTACACCGACACCGAAGTGCTGCGCACCGACGACGACACCCTGGAAGGCAACCGCTTCGTCAACGTGCCCCTGCACACCGCCGCCCTGCAAAGCCGCTACTACCTCAACGCCGTCACCGGCCTGAGCCTGGGCGGCACCGTCGCCTACGTGGACGAACGCCCCGCCAACGCGGACAACAGCGTCACCCTGCCCGCCTACACCCGCGTGGACCTGGGCGCCTACTACGCCGTCACCGACGCCCTGCAACTGGACCTGCTGTTCAACAACGTCACCGACGAGGAAATCTTCTCCCCCGGCTCGTTCGACGGCGTGATCCGCGAAGAAGGCCGCACCTACCTGGCGCGCGTGAAGTACCTGTTCTGATGGGCCGGCTGCAATGACAGTGCGACAGCGGTTCGTCGTCCTGCACCGCTACGTCGGGCTGGTGATGGCAGGCTTCCTGATCATCGCCGGCCTGACCGGCGCGCTGCTGGTGTGGTATTACGAGCTCGACGCCCTGATCAACCCGCAGTGGCTGCAGGTCGAGCCCCCGGCGGCGCACAGCGAACCGCTCTCGCCCTTCGCACTGCGCGACAAAGTGGACGCCGCCTACCCCGACGCCAACGTCCACTGGATGATGCTCGCGCCCCCGGACGCCCACAGCCCGGTGCGCTTCTTCCTCAGCGCCAAACCGGATGCGCCCGCACTGCCCATCGACGAAGTGTTCGTGAACCCCTACACCGGCCAGATCCTCGGCGGCCGCCTGTGGGGCGACCTGAGCCAGGGCCTCGCCAACCTGATGCCCTTCGTCTACCGCCTGCACCACTCCCTGGCCCTGGGCACCCTCGGCACCTGGATCTTCGGCCTCATCGCCCTGCTCTGGACCCTGGACTGCTTCGTCGGCGCCTGGCTCACCTTCCCCCCACCGCGCCGCCGCGACGCCCGGCACCGCCCCCGCCGCTTCTGGACACGCTGGGCCAAAGCCTGTCGAATCCGCTGGCGCGCCGGCGGCCACAAACGCACCTTCGATCTGCACCGCGCCGGCGGCCTCTGGCCCTGGGCCCTGCTGCTGGTCTTCGCCTGGAGCGGCGTCGCCCTCACCCTCTACGACGAAATCTACCGCCCCACCACCGGCCTGTTCCTCAGCTTCCAGGAAGACCCACTCGCCACCGTGCCCACCCGGGCCAACCGAGCCCAACAACCGCCCATCGGCTGGGAACCCGGCTACCACGCCGCTCGCCAACACCTGGAAACCCTGGCCCAGGACCGCGACCTCACCATCCACGCCCTGGAACGCTTCGCCTACACCCCGCACAAGAACGCCCTCAAACTGATGGCGCGCACCAGCAGCGACGTGAACGAGCGGTTCGGGGAGACCTGGGTGTACGTGGACGCCACGGACGGCGCCCTGCTGGGCCACTACCTGCCCACCGGGGAAGCGGCGGGGAATACGGTGACCACCTGGCTGACCAGCCTGCATATAGCGGCGGTGGGTGGGGTGGGTTATCGGGTTATTGCGACGGTGTTGGGGTTGGCGGTGATCGTGTTGAGTGTGACGGGAGTGATGGTTTGGTGGAGGAAAAGGTCGACGCAATCTTGAGCCGAAGATAGAAAGATTCAACGCTTTCCCAAGACAGGTAGCAGTCAAACGGACAGGAAGGGCAGCAAAAAGTCCCCTATGAACCTCTTACCAGACGCCGGGTTTAGTGATAGTCCCGTGGGTACGGTCGTGGATGACATCCGGGAATTGACAGCGAGCGAGGGCACCGGGCCGGATTTGCTTCATGAAATCGATATGAGGCAAGATCGCGCGGCTTGCTCGCTTTTGGGGATTCAATACACCCACTTTCTTACCGAGGTCGGAGCGAACTAGCTTTATCGGCTCTAGCAGATCCGAGTCATTAGAAATGACCACCGCCACATCAAATACATCCAGATGCGCATCATGCAGCAAGTGAGTGGCCAAGTTGACGTCTGAGCCCTTCTCCTCTGTTTTGATGACTTTCACAAAGGCGTTGCCTTTCTCGGGCGGGTTAGCCAGCCTTGCCATCACTTTGTGTGATAAATAGTGACCGTAGATAATCTGAACCGTTGGCAAAGTCTCAATAGCGCGCAGATAAGTCTGCTGCCGAACTGGCTGCTGAGGATCGTTCGGGCGAGCGCTCACGAGCGCCGTGAAATACTTGATGGCCGTAATGTCGTTGGCAGGCAGATAGGTTTGGCAGAGGGCTTGCAGGTCGAGCCAGCGATAGGGAGTCTTTTTCAGTGAGCCGAAAAACAGGTTAAAGGCATCAACATAGACACTAGTTCTCGGTGCTGCCCCCATCATCTTATCCTTATAATTTCTCTGCCTCGTCCCTGAAATGCAGAAGCCCCCTTTCGGGGGCTTCGCGGCTAAGCACCGAAGTGCTTAGGGATGTATATTTGCTAGGCCATGGGTTGGCCTGCGCCTACATACCGAAGCATGTAGGGAGATTGGGTTAAAGATAGGTCCAAATCGGACCTATGTCAACCGCATCGCATTGAGCAACGGAGTAGTCCTGTCCTGGTCTCAGACTGCTTCGTCGACGCCTGGCTCACCCTGCTGCCGCCGCGACGCCCGCCACCGCCCCCGCCGCTTCTGGACACGCTGGGCCAAAGCCTGGCAAATCCGCTGGCGCGCCAGCGGCCAAAAACGCACCTTCGACCTGCACCGCGCCGGCGGCCTCTGGCCCTGGGCCCTGCTGCTGGTCTTCGCCTGGAGCGGCGTCGCCCTCACCCTCTACGACGAAATCTACCGCCCCACCACCGGCCTGTTTCTCAGCTTCCAGGAAGACCCACTCGCCACCGTGCCCACCCGGGCCAACCGAGCCCCACAACCGCCCATCGGCTGGGAACCCGGCTACCACGCCGCTCGCCAACACCTGGAAACCCTGGCCCAAGACCGCGACCTCACCATCCACGCCCTGGAACGCTTCGCCTACACCCCGCACAAGAACGCCCTCAAACTGATGGCGCGCACCAGCAGCGACGTGAACGAGCGCTTTGGGGAGACCTGGGTATACGTGGACGCCACGGACGGAGCCCTGCTGGGCCACTACCTGCCCACCGGGGAAGCGGCGGGGAACACGGTGACGACCTGGCTGACCAGCCTGCATATCGCGGCGGTGGGCGGGGTGGGTTATCGGGTTGTTGCGACGGTATTGGGGTTGGCTGTGATCGTGTTGAGTGTGACGGGGGTGATGATCTGGTGGAGAAAGCGGGGAACCCCGCGAGCAACGAAACCAATCGCGATGCCAAGGTAAGCAATAGATTAAAAGCCTGTAGGAAAAGTGCTTTATCGACGCTATTGCGCACTGGACATATTGACAGTAGCGCAAACAGAACTACACTTTGTACAAGGAGCGTCGAAACTCCCACAAGCGGGCCTCACCGCAACCCGAACCAACCGCGGTATTTTTGTGCCTGAAAACCGGCCTGTAAGGGTCGGGAGGTCTGGGGAATACAACACCTTCGGGAAATACCCAGAGCAGTTCTTGTGGCTGTTTCGAACCTCCTGACCACCCATTGCTTTTAATTCGAAATAAGCACAAGGAGCAACATCATGAAACAGCGCAAGCTGAAAGTCCGCAAAGGTCATTGGGGCTACACTCTGAAAAGCGAGCCTTACACCGGCAACCGCATCACACCATTCCTTCTTCTCAAAGGTACTTGGCTGGAGCAGGCAGGGTTCAACATCGATACTCCCGTATCGGTATCAGTTGAAGATGGACAGCTTTCGATTATTCGGGATAGAACTAGATGAGAACCGCGCCCCGGCCATTGGCCGGGGCCTCCTGTGCTTTGATAAACACGGGGTACGATATAACGCCCGGCTCACGCGCCGGTTTGGAGCCGCGAAGCGGCAGAAAATCGGTCGCTGTGCAGCCGATTGTTAAGGACTGCTCGGATACACCATTAATTCAGGCACGTGGGCCCATGAAGCTTCCAAAGCATTCTCAATCTGAGTACCGACCTCCAAGTTAGGAACAATCAGTTTGAGTATGTCTTTCTCTTCGAATGGCAAAAAATGTGCCCCCTCTTCAGTAACCCAGCGTGCTTCCCGCTCATCATGAAAGACATATCCTGTTTCATAACGAGAGTACGTGATGTGATCGATGCTTGTATTCCCATCGCCAGTAACACTTATCTTGAGCATACCGAATAGTTCTTCAAATTCTCGCCATAAGACCGCTGGTTTTCTAAAACCGAGAAGTGTTTTGCTAAGCCTCTCCCTTTCTATGGCATCAGACCGGCTGACAGCAGCATTGTATTCTTTTACAAGCCTGTCTTTCTCCAAGCCGCGGAGTTTGTAGTACTGGACGTTCCGAATGCCATGGCGACGTTTGAAGTCATTCGTGAATGCAATGCCAAGCTGCCCATAATGGTTTGATGGCCCCCACTGATGGAGCTTTTTGAGCGGGACATCGCAAAAGCTAATCATCCACACATCGCAGGGAAGGAGGCCAACCGGAGGAGACTGTACCCACCTTTCAAACGTGACTCCTCCATCCTCTAGTTGGACTGCAGATTCCGGAACTGCCCACTTTGCGCCCGGATTGTTAATCACCGGCAGGAATTCAGGACATGGAAACGCCCTCAGCGAGCGTGGCAACAAGATTTTGCTTATAAATTCATTGGCTTGCTCTTCGAGTCGACCTTCGCGGTACAGAGAGCCGAATACGAAATGACAGAGTGGCATACTATCCTTAACGTCGCGCTCTGGGGCAACCGAAGCGTAGCGTAGGTTTGTCCCTAGCAGCGCATTGTTATGCCTTAGTTTCGACGGCCTGTTTGATTTCATTATCGTGTAATCTTTCAATAACTTTTGGTTCTTTTACTGTTCTAAACTTTCCACTCATTTCAAGGTATTTAAACTCTTCATTTTCTTTGCGATCTGGTTCTCGACCAGCGAAATCACAAAGATTATGAAAATAGCCTTTGGCATACCTATATGCTGCGACGGCTTCATCTGTGGTTTTACCGACGGTTAAAAGCTCGACGTCTTCTTGACCATCTAGCTTCGTTGGAATTAATGTGCTTTTTTCAGAGAGTTCCACATAAATTTCCGGCAGCCCAAGTTTTTGGCTTAGACGATAGATTGCGCTGCAAAAATTGACAATATAGAAACTGTAGGTCAACTGTGGATTAACATCTCGTATTACTGCGTCTAGCTGCCATCTAGCTGACGATAACTCTCTCTCAATATCTTCGAAGGCTTCTTGATTTACTAGCGGAATTCCATCCTCAGGCTTGCCGCTAAAGAAAACCTTATGAACACGCGGATGTACTTTGAATTTTCCGGTTAAACAAGCAAGATACTCAACTTCGCCTATCTGAGAAAAATAACTGAACAGCTCCTTTCTATGAGAATAGAAAAGGTCGATGTTGTTTTTCTGCTGCGTAATTTTAATTTGCTTAGCCGTTTGCTTGGTAGCATGCAGGCGAGACACGAGCACTGACAATGGCAGAGAAAGAGATAAAGCTCCTATAGGTAGCGCGCTAATTGATAAAAACACCTTCAAACCATCACTTGTCAGAGAGATAGAGTAACCGCTCCAAGAAATTGCTCCAAGAGCGAGGAAATATAGAAATGGAGACAGTATTGATACCCACAGTAGACCTTGCTCAGAGAGCCCTCGATCCTCATGCAGAGTCAACGTGGACTGGAGCCTTTCAAAGAGCCAAGAACCATTTCCCAAAATGACCGCGATGACTATTACAGGAATAAGAAGAGGCAACAACACAATGGCCGCCAGGTAAACAATGTCGATCAACCCAAACTCCCCCTAGGCACAACAGGTAATTATACTTAATGTTCCACCTTGGCTATCCACTGAGTGTGCTCTCTAGAAAATGCATTTTCTGCATCTCTCACAAAGTCAGAGAACAGTTCATCAGTATCAGGCTCAGTGATTTTGCTTTCAATTATCCCGATTTCGTGTGCTGTCAGCGCATAAGCCGTCCCAATTTCCTGAAATCGCTTCAGCTGCATCCAGGCAGTGACGGAACCGGCAGCAACCACAAAAACTTCCGTGGGCCAAATCTGCCATTCTGAGAATGCAATTCTGCACAGGACGAAAGCGACAGCAACAGCCTGAAGTATTACAATTAGAACAAAGAATTGAGTGCTCCGCTTGTTATTGTACTTTGACTTCGTTGCGTACCATTTCCTTTGCTCTCCAATTCTGCTGGTTAGGTAAAGTTGCCGCCTTTCTTCGATAGGCTTCGCCCTGGTATCCCGCATGAACTGTGTGATCTGGTCCCGGGCGCAATCATCGCCACCAAGCAAATTACCAATCTGATTGTTTGAGGAAAGTATTCCCTCAAGCAATCGGCGGAAAACATTATTTACTTCCCCAACTGAAGCAGCATCTAAAAACGGCTCGGCTCTCATCATATACCGCCAAGTCGAGGTCTTCACCGATTCAGCTACTGCTCGTGCACTGTACCAAGATTTTTCGTAACGCTTCGAAGCCATCAGCACTGATATGCCTAAAGCAGCCAAAAATACTCCTGCATTTATCAGCGAATACAACGCAGTAGGTGCAGGATTCACCGCAAGCGCGGCTCCCGTAATGAGGGTTACAATATGCCACTGGAAGGAGCGTAGATAAGCAGACTGCGCCTTCACTGAAGCAGTGTCTGCTGCTCTGTATAAACCGGGATAATCCTTCTGTTCCAAGACTGGACTCCTACATCGTGGCCAAGGCTTGCAAGTTCGCTTCGCTCCACGGATGCACCTTTATACCGTTCTTAGTCAGATAACTGGGTATTGAACCTTGAACACCATTGAGTCTGATAGCGTAAACTGGCTTCCCTCGATCCAATGTCATCTGTACTTCATGGGGAACCCAGTAGCTTTTCCAAGTATCAGCGCCGACGAAGACGATAGTTCTTGACGTGCCGGTAATGCTTTTTGAAATCGCTTGTTTAATAACGCTTTCGTTTTCAGTTTGCCATCGCTTCAACAAATCCTGAACGCGGAAGTTTAGTGCGGAATAACGGGGATTGACTGCGCGCCCCTTTATGGTAAGCACTACTCCTCGATCCTGCTCCTTGAAGCTAAAAAAAACTACGTTTGGCATTTCAATCTATCTCCATGTGTGAAAAGAGCCGTGTGGCCCTGAGGTATAACGCCGCACTCTGCGGCAAATTTGTAGCGCAGCGAAAATTTGTCCGGCAGCAGCGCCTTGTTATAAATATTACTCAGCGCAGTATATTATTGGCCTTGCGTTCATATCTTTGACCGCATGTGCGAAGGACGAAATAATCCATAATATTTGGATGATATTTCCTCTTACAGGCCTCCCTTCTTTTATTTTATTAAATTCTTCTTTAATGGCTGAAATCGAAAGAAACGAACAGCATAAGACGCAGCTACGATTGAGCTTGTAATCCTTAAGCAAGTTCGCCAGATACCCCTCAAAATCGTCCATATTACCCTTTCGTATTCTCGGTATTTTTGTCTGAACACCTTTTTCTGACTTGTAATGTTTCTTGAATGTTTTATCTAATTTCGACAACATAGAATTTGCATCAAAATACATGTTCCCAAGATTCTTAATCCCCTGGCCTACGACATCGTGTAATTTGCTAGCTGATGTGCTGGGGTCACCATATTTCGAGTGAATAAAGCATATGTTTGAGTTCTCTTTATTAAAGGTTATATGGTCAGCCCACTCATCACCTAGATCGTCACAGAATATAAAATCATCTCCAGCATGTATTTTTTCAACAGCATCAAACATCGAATCATCTGTAAAACTTTCGCTTTCTACATTAAAACTGCCTTTTTCCGATTTGACGTTAGGCATTGGCTCTATCGGTTGAAAAATTTCGAGGATATTGTCGATCTCGGAAACGCCAGAAGAATCTTCGAAGCACGCGCCCATAAAGTACATGTATTTGGGATCGTCAAAAGTAATACTATAGAACCCATGTTTAACAATATACTTTTGAAGGGTTATTAGCTTCCCGTTTTCAGAAACACGGAACTTTGCAAGATATTTCGAATATAAAGTCAGACTTTTCTTGTTGGCTCGAATCCGAGAACCGTCATTAACATCGATGACGTTCAAATCTGAATCTATCTCGTATACTTTCTCTAGCGCAGACTCTAGATTTCTGTAGACGCGATTGGAAACGCTGATGACCTTACCCTTCTTTGTTTTATATCTTACTTGGGCGCCGTCTTTTTTCAGACGATCAAACAAGGAGGAACTTTCCAGAAGGATGGCATTAGGGAACCTCTGATTAATCGCGGCACAACTTGATGTGCACTCGAAAAAATCAGGATTTCCGGTTATATACAGGCGATATAGGGCCCGATGTGGTGTTTCTATCCCTTGAGGCCCTGATTAGAGCCTCAAGGGCGATTTTCAGGCGCACTGCGCCTGCGGTGTCATTGACGGCCTTCGTTTTACCAAGGTTTTTTTGACCATGACGATATTAGCAAGTGCACAACTGACA
>Ga0208813_1000866_pt1 | contig 18883 bp, 27 predicted proteins | sample MalvireepMed_904_FD_184250 | JGI IMG/M metagenome (GOLD analysis project Ga0208813, IMG submission 184250) | Marine viral communities from the Global Malaspina Expedition - Malaspina viral metaG DeepMed_904 (SPAdes) (version 2) | ecosystem: Environmental > Aquatic > Marine > Oceanic | place... | reverse complement strand
ATAATATTTGTAGCATTATTATTATCTGTAATTGTTTGGTAATCATTATTATCTATAAATTCTAAATTGTCATTTTCATAAATTTCTGCTTCTGTTCTTAAAAAATTTACAACATTTGGTTTCCCTGATTTTAAACCCTGTATTCTATCTACACTCCATAAACCACCACTTTGAAATGAAATAGAATTATCATTATTTATACTGTATTGCCTAAAACTCTCAACATTATCAACATCAAAATATGCGTATTCATCATTAAGATCTTCTTCATCATCATCTGTAAATTCATTGACAACAAATACATTCTGAACCATTCTTAATAAATTTACATACCCCTCATCATAGATTTTTATACCACCATTAAGCCAAGTTTGTTCTTCAATGTAAAAATACGAATCATTAATACTATAAATATCTTTATAATCTGGAATAAATGTCATTCTTCCATCTCTTGTTTCACCTACAAGTGGAGAATTTTCTACATGACCATATATCATAGGGATTGGCTTATTTTTATATTTGTCTGGGTTATTATCAGTAGTTCCAAGATATTCTGATGGCAAATCTTTGTGAATTTTTTGTTCAGTTAGATCTTCAAGTTGAATCGTAACTTTTTCGTCTGTATGTGTAACCCTTCTAATCTTCCCAACATATATTGTAGCACAATCTTTTTGTCTTAATGATGTATTCACATTTCTGACAGATGGAGTAATTGTGGTGCAGGATTGTGATTTTAAATGAATAGAAACAATTTCATTTAAAAGTAAATTATTAGTAAATAAATCTGATATTCTACTTGTACCATATTCATAATTATTTAAATTTAATGTTACAGAGGATATTTTATATTTTCCTGTCTTGACATCAATAGATTCTTTTAACTTCGGTAAACCCATCAATAAAGGCTTGAAATATATTCTTGGCTCTGCAACCCCTCCCACAGGTGCAGATTCTATTAACTCAATATTATTTGTAGAAAATCCAAATCTATCAATTATGATAGCAGTTGTTCCTTCCTCACCTGTTTCACCACTAACATATGGATCTCCACCACTTATATATTTTTCAATAATTACTAATGGAATTATTTTTGTATTTTTTGATAATGTATCTTGCTTAAATGCTTCTGATATAAACATTATCCAATCCCTATATCTGCACCACGCCTGATTGCTTCTTTTATCTGTGGAATTGCTTGTTCCTCTATAAATTGTTCACTCATTACATTGCCTGTGAATGTTACATTAACTCCACCTGCTGAATTTGTAGGTTCACCTGCTGCATCTAATGGAGTAACATTAACAATTTCTCTACCACTTGGATTATCTCCTACTCTTATTATCTGTTCTCCACCTGTAACAAAACTACCACCTGTTGCAAAATCATTAATTCCTTGTGATATAGCAATTACATTTGCTAATCCTGCTGCTACTGTTGCTGCTGCTGCTACATAACTAAAAGGAGGTGGATATGTGGCAAGTGCTTTATTCGCTGCTGCATAAGTATTTATTATTGCTTCTGTTTGTTGTAATCTTGCTGTTACTTTTGCTGAACCCTTTGCTGATTTATTTAATGCTGCTAATGATCCTGCCAATTGACCTGCTTGTTTCAGTTGGTCATCTGCATCTTTTTTGCGATATTTCTTTTTCTGTTCTGCTACCCATTCTGCTACATCTGCATCTGAAACCCCTGCTGCTTTGAACGCATCTGTTTGGCTTTTCAAACTGTCCATATAGATTTTCTGTTCTGCTTCTTTAATGGATTTGAATTGTTCTAATTGTTCTCCCCAATAACCCTCTGGCATTCCAAACAAATTAGGATCTTGTGCAGTAAAAAGCACATCGTCCATAATACCTGATGTTTCTTCTTTTATTTTCTCTGCTTCTGCAATAATAACATCAGCAATTAATCCCATCTTTGGAAGAATCTTGTCAATAGCATCAAAAAGTTCATCTACAATTTGTTCATTTGATTCTCTTATGAATGTTTGATATTTTCTTTCACCTGTTCCTCCGAACAAATCTATGAAGAAATTGTCAATAGCATCTATATGGGTTTTATGACCAAACAATTTAACAAGTGTACCCCCAACGCCTTCTGCCCAACCTGCAATTAAAGCATTTCTTGAACCAAGCAAAATTGATTTTCCAATAGCACCACCACCTAAAACAGCAATGTCTGCTGATAATTTGAATATTTTTTTCCATTCCTGTGCAAATGCCTGTGCTATATTATCCCACCCTATTTCACCCATCTTTGATAATGTAGCATTAACTTTTTCTACAAGTGGCTTTAATTTTGCTATTAATGCAGTACCTATTGCTGCCTTTAATCTATCTACTCCATCTTTAAAATTAGATATTGTACCTTCCCAACTTTTTGCTAATTTATCTGTTGCACCTACAATACCTGTTGATGGATCTGAAAGTGCTTTCACCATAACATCTCTGAACTCTGGGATTGTCAATTTTGATAAATCTTTTATTCCTTGCGAATCTTTTATTAATTGTAAAATACCCCTATCTCTTAATACATCTGCTGCACCAGCACCACCTGCAAATGCTCTACCCATTGCTTGTGCTGCTTCCACAACATCTACACCCATAAATGCTGCTAAATCTGATACAGGTTTGATCATGTTTTCAGCATCTACACCAAATGCTTTTAATGATGCACCTGCTTCTACTACATTTTTAAGTTGAAATGGGGTTGTTGCTGCTATCTTATTAAATTCATCAAATGCTTGTCCACCTCTTTGAACAGAACCATACATATTGTTCAATCTTATTCTTAATGATTCAAATTGTCCTGCTGTTTCAATAGCACCTTTTGCAGCACCTAATAATGATTTTCCTAAATATAAAGCACCAAATCCTATTGCAAGATTTCTAACAGTTTTGTTAAGTCCACCCATATTGCCTTTGAGTTTCTTAACATCTCTATTTGTTTTTTTAATGCCTTTTGACTTTACATTAATAAACCAAGTATTTCCTGCCATTATTTGTTTTCTTCCATTTTTGTTTTTTGATTTTCAGTTTTCACTTTATTATATTCACTATCAATAATTAAGAAATTATTTTTCAATTCATCTGATGTTTCTTCAAGGGATTTATATGGAGGACAATTAAAAGTTTTGCAGAATAAATAATCTTTTATCAATTTCTGTGATTCTTCACATAATAATAAAAAATAATCTACAAAGAATGGTGCTTGTGTATATAGTGCATTTCCCAAATCAAATCCTTTTTCCAACGCATTGTCATACAATGCTATTAATTCTTCATATACATCTTCTAAATCACAATATTCAACATATTGATTTTTAGATAATGACATAGCAGAATAAGGGAACTCTACATCAGTATAAGCATTTCTCTCTATTCCATTACAACTAATCCAAACATTAATCCTTAACAGGATTTCTGCTATTTTTTTTTTGAATTAGCAACTTCAAATACTGTATTTGCTATTGCTATGATCTCATCAGTTGAATGATTATTTAAATCTTCCTCTTTCAGATTTGTGAATTTTAGACATATATCACCCCAGAATGTAAAATTTGGAGTATTGCCATTATTAGAACTATCAATCATCAAATCATTTAATTCACATCTTTTTTTCCAAGTTATTTCAGGTATCTCTATTTGAAATGTCTTGAAATCTTGGTTCTCTTTTGCTTTTACTTTTACTGACATAGATTTATCCTTATCTTTGTTATGCTATTGTTATACCTAACATTTTAGTAGTTGAACTTATATCATCTGCACCTACTACTGTGAATGGTATTGTTTCAGTTAATACTGCTCCACCACTATCAATGGTTGGTTCATTAATCAAACACTTGTCTAATGCTATTGCAAAATTACTACTTTCTGCTATATTAATATCTACTGTATTAGAATCATAAAATTTAGCAATTAAGTCGTGAACATCATCATTCCTGATTGCAGTAATAGAACCTGTAACTTCAAATCCACCTGTCATTGCATAACCAAATGGCTCAAATCCACCACTTGTATTATCTGCATAATGTATTCTTTCTAATGTTCTGGTTACTGATAATTCCCATGATTGTATCACTAATTCCTCTAATGTACCACCATTAATACCTGTTGATCCAGATGCTAAACTTCTGATATTTTTTGGTGTTTCTGTATCATATCCAGCAGAAGTAATATCATCATCTGCTTGTGCAGAAGTATTATCAGGTCTATAAGCAGTTGCCCAACTGATTGTGCAAACAAGTTCTCCACCCTCACTACCAATATCTTCTGTTAAAGTGAATCCTGTACCTACACAACCTCTACAAACTACATTGTGTAATGTTGCATCTGCACCTGCATCAATAAATCTTATATTGAATGTAGCAGGAGATGATGTTGAATCATGTTGATATGCTGCTGTTGGGAAACTATAATCATTATTTAATGCTGCTTCACTTGAAGCATCTTCAAATATTGCTTCTGTTGCTAATAAAACTGATACAGAAGTACCCCTTAATGTAGTGTCAAAAGTCCACATTTTTGTTCCTTCTGCGTGGTGTCCTTGACTTGCAGTTGTTACAAATTGACCTGCTCTTTGTGTTGAATATTCAACAGGAACAGATCCTTCTGGAATAGTGAAAGCAGTACATTGTAATTTTTTCAACCCTGCATTATCAACAGTATCATCTTGACTTCTGCCTACTTTCGTTTCTTTTTCAAACCAAACCGAAACATTCTGGCTTGGAAAATAGTTAGTCGCTTGTGCCATTATTTAACTCCTTTTTTCTTTACTTTTGGTTTCTTTTTTTGTTTGGCTTCTAATGATTCTAATTCATTTTGTACTGATTCAGGCAAAGAATCAAAATCAGTTATATCTATTGAACCACCTTTTAATAAATTATTTATCTTATGAATACCAAAAAACTTATTTTCTAAATCTTTAAATCCTGCTTTTGCTTTATATTTCGCCATTATTTACTCCTATGTAAAATGGTTAAAATGTTGTATAGTAATTTCATATTCTGCTATATGTAGATTAGTTTCTTCTTCATTTTCTTCATCTTGAACATTATAAGTGATTTCATCTACAATCAATGCTGCCCAATTATTATCTGTATCTACTTGATTATCTAATAAATGCTTCCTTAACCTATCAATTTTGCCTTTTACGGACTTATTTATTAATTCTTGACTTGTATCTGCTTTAAAGTAATATCGCAGGCTTAAAGCATATTCTCGTGTTTCAAAATTAGTTGCTTGTTCAACTGATGTGCTTGAAAGTAATTCAATCTTTATACATTCAGTTCCAAGCATCTTAAAATTACTTCCAATATATACATTCTGAAATTCTTTGGATATAACACTTCTCAACCCTAATTCTACTTCATTATATGCTATTTTATCGTAAGTAATTGCCATTATCTATATAAACTTATGTTTCTAACTACTGAATTTGTTTCTTCCATACCTTCACTATATACTTCTATTTCCCATTGATCATTTACTGCCATTGCTGCACCTTGAAATCTTACACCGATACCACCTAAACCACTCCAATAATCAATGCCACCTGTAACTATATTATCTGTTGTTTCACTACCAAATAACTTATCACTCCCATAATATTCAACTTTACATTTAGCCACTCCATAAGCACCTAATGTTGTGCAAGTTATACGCAATAAATCATATCCATTCTTACCACCATAAAACTCACCTTCTGTTTCTATCAAATACATGGTAGCAGTATTGGTAATTTCTCTGATTGAACCTTGACTATCTTTGTTATCTATTTCAAATGATAATTTTATATGTCCTGCATTTAATTTATCAACTAATCCTGTTCCATCTGCATTAGAAACCATATCCATATAAAACTGACCTTCTTCTGACATAACATCTTTGGAACGTATTAAATTTGCTGCTGCTAAATAACAAGTGCATTTAATTATAATAGGATCATATTCTGGTGCTAATCCACTTGCTGCACCTTGCTTAATTTGTGTTGATTTAGGTAAAGGCATCTGGAATCTTGCATCTAACAGATTATTCAATTCCATAGAAGCATTAACTAATTGTTGATCTGCAAATGTAGAAAAATCTACACCTGTTTCAAATACTTGTTCATTTATAGTAGTAGATGAATAATTGCTATTATAATATTCTAATTGATTTGTTGCAGAAGCATAAAACCATTCACCATTTGAATCAACATCACCACTTGCTGATTGTGCTGCTGCGATTTCTTCACCATTTATAAAAAATGTATCTACATAACCACAATCTCTAAATAAATGTAGATTTCCTGATGTTAATGTAGGATATATTTGAACCTTCTGGTCAAAATCCCCAAAGTTATTAAAGTAATTCTTTAAGTCTGATTGACTTGCATATTTAAAAGTTGTTGCCATATTCTATTTCCTTTTCTTTGGCTTCATTTTTGGCTTTCTTGGTCTGCCTTTTTTACTTCCGTATGTTCCCTTGCCTTTTGGCATAACTCCTCCTTATGAGTAACAAATTACTGTTACTTCTCCATTTTTATATTTATTAGTAGATCTTGCTCCAATCAATTTAACCATATTAGATAATGCTGTTGCTCTTGTTGGAATACCTGCGTGTGCTGCTCCATAATTAAATGATGTTTTAAATTCTGCTCTATATAATCCTGTAAAATCAACCACACCAGAATCATAATCAATAGTTCCTCTACCAATATCTCCAATTAAGTTTCCATTTCCATCATCAATTAGCATGTGTTTTGTATTCTTGATTTTCTTACCACTTTGAACATCAGTAACTGTTGCATAAGGGAATCTTGTTTTAACAGTTCCTTCTTTTGCTGCTGTATCTGGTACATTCCCAACACCCCATGGCTCTGTACCATCTGCTGGATCTACTAACGACAGGCTATCCCCACCAAGCCATTTTTTAGCACTAAATCTTACATCTCCATTAACAATGCCTACTGTGTAATCTAAATTATTATCAATAAATTGTTGATTAATTAGTTCAATAACTTTTCCCCAAGATACATCAGAAGAATCTGTTGTAAATGCTATATCTGCTGTTGTACCTAAACTATCTGTAATTCTAAATTCATAGGCAGTTGATACTGCTAATCCTGTTGAATCTGTTGAACCGATTGACAACCCTAAATTCTGATAAGCACCATGTAATGGGAATTGAATAGTAACAGATCCAGGCACTATACCACCTGCTACTGCTGTTGCTGCTGTTCCTCTTGGAACTGCTCCACTATCTCCTAATAACTGACCTTTAAATCTTCCTCTTGCATCTGTTCTGATATTAACACCACTATCATCTTCTGTTCCTTTATCATGTAAATGAGAACCTGCATACATATGCACATCAGTAGTATCTGCAATAGTTTGGGCAGTATATCCTAAAACACCTCTTTCTACTGTCAAATCATTACTATCAGCTGATATAACTTTTGCAACATCATCTGTGCTTAAATCAAAGAATATATAATCTCCTGATCTAAATTTTGTAAATCCATCATCTATTGTTAATGTTACAGCAGTACCACTATGAGATCCACTTACATTTGCAACCATATCTCCACCTTTTGCTACTGTTGCTGATAATGCTGTTACGACTTTATCTGATGCTGCTGCTAATGCACTATTTGTTCCTGCTCCTGCTGAATTATCTGCACTTGATTGTATTAATCTTAATTGATTAGAAAAGAAGAAATCACCTGCTCCCAATAAAAATGAATTAAATACTGCTTCGCTATCTACTGTGTCAGGGGCTGCATGTGTCCAACTTGTATTTTGAATCTGTATTTCTAATCCTGTTGTTCCACTATTATATATGCAGAATGATTTTGGTGCTGCTGTTGATGTTGAAGTTTTAGTTGGACTTTCATCATCAGGTGAAAATGTAATTAGATCTGTAAATGTATCTGTGTTATCTACATAAAATTTAGTTACTGTTTCCTCTGTATAATTCTTTGAATTAGAAAATGAATTTGATGTTCCATCTCCTGCTATTGTTAATGTTGTTTTTACGTTTGCCATAATTCTCCCTTAAACTAAATGATATTTTACTGTTATGTTTATTGAATAATCTGAATTATCCGAATCGCATCTAAAAAATGCTAAAATTACTTTATTTGCTGAAACACTTGCTTCATCTATTGTCCATGTTTGCCCATATACCTGCTCATTTCCGTTATTTGTAGTATCTGCACTATGTGCTAATAATTCGCCTGATGTAAGACAAGATGTTGAAGCACTATTAACCTGAAATGATTTTAAATGCATCCTTGTTGTATCTCCTGTTGCTTCATCTGCTCCCTCAATAGATGTTACTGAATCAATAGAAATATTATCTGGAACAAACCACATCATAGGTACTATTTGGGAAGCATATTGAGTATCTGTATTAGCAGTAGTGAATGTATCATCAGGGTCTGTTCCTGTTCCAAAATCTACATCATTATTTGAGCCTGCATTACTTCCACCGAATGAAATTGGATAATGTGTATTCACTGCAAAATCAACTGTTCCAACATTATTCATTCCAAAATAAGCATATTGATTTAATACATTAAATTGTCCAACACCTGCTTTGACTACACTATTAGTAGTATCTACTGTTAGCAAGGATGTTCCACCTTTTGCCTTTACATAAAATGCTGTTGTTGAATCATCATTTTGTGGTCCAACTGCAACAACATCATCTGATAATTTTAATGCAGATTTTGTTCCTTCTCCATCAGTAATTGCTTCTATTGATGTATCAATACCATTAGTATCGTCATCAACTCTTAAAATTGATTTATATGCACTCGCTATACTTTTTCCTGTTAAACCTGCCATTTATTCTCCTAGCCTGTATAAATTGTTGCTGGTAATGCTGTTGCTTTCATAATAAAGGGTGCATATTCGCCTGTTATATTTCCACCCCATTTCAAAACATAAGCACCTGCTGTTATTACTGCTTTTGCACCAAAATACCAAGTGTAAGATGTTCCTGCTGTTAATCCTTCTACTACCCATTGATGAGTAACATCTTCTTCATCAGTTTCATCTCCTTTATATACATAATGTTCATTAGTTACATCATCAGCATTTGGGAAATCTATTGGACTATAAGTTGAATTATCAGATAGTCCGAAAACTAAATTCCTTCCAGCAACTGTATCTACAAATATACTTACAGATATTTCCACCTTTCCAGATGGAGGTGCTACGAATGTAACTTGAAGTGATGAATGTGGTACAGCCATAGATGTAGTAGTAGTATAAGAAGCATCTCCAATATCAATAGCAAGTGCTGTATATCCAAGTATCATTCCTGCATAAGCACTATTTGCTGCACTAAATTCTGTTCCTGCTTTTTTTGCTATAAAATTACCACTATGACTATCAAGTGTTAAATCTCCACCTGAATCTAATGTTACATTCCCATCAGTTTTCACTATTGCTTCACTACGCAGTTTTATATTATCAGTATATCCTGTTGCTGCTAAATCTCCATTGATTTTCAATTTATCTTTGGATAATTCTAATGCAGTATCTGTACCATCTTCATCTCTTACAAGTTTTAGATTCTCATCTACATAATCTGTTATTAACAATGGTTTAGACATTTTTCTTCCATTTTTCCATATCTGATTTGAGATCATCAATTTCACTTGCTAATCCCTTTAATGCTTTATCATGCAATTTTACCTGTTTATCGGTATCATTATCATTTTCCATATACTTTACCAATTTATCTATTTTCTCAATGCCTTTGAACTGTTTTAGCACTATTTCAAGTATTTTTGGTACAATCTTCTTTAATAATAACGCAGGAATCATTATTTCTTAATTCCTTTTACTACTGTTAGTGTTGTATCATAAATAGCATCAAGCAATTCTTTCTCTTGTTTTTCATTCAAGATAGGAACATTAATTTCTTTATTTAATTTTGCTACCACTTCATCTTTATTATTAATCAAATATTTAATCACATAATCAATAGCAAAGTTCTTTAAAAAATCAGTTAGTTTTTTCATTTCTTATCCTTTTCATTTCTTAATATTAGTTTATTTATAATTTCTACCAATGCTTCATACTTCTTCATAATTCCTCGCAGTTCAATCTGCATCTTCTTCTGTTGATTTATCAGGGTTATTATAATGCCTTCTAACCTTTTAAATCTTTCCTCTAATTCCTTTATTAGTTCGTGCTGAATCCAATTCTGTTGCTTCCAGAGAAAATAACCCAACCCAAGTGCAATTAATACAGGAAACCCAAATTGTTCTAATATCTGTATAGGATCCATTCACTACTCTAACTCTTTAATTAAATTAGATAACTCCAATGCTCTATTAGGTGTTTGCTTTGCCCATCTACTATCAAGCATTTCTGCTGATGCTTTACCATATCGCTTATTTTCTAAATGATCAATAGTCTTTTTGAATTTACTGAACCCAGAAACACCTAACTGATAACACATCTCAACAACCACATCTTTTACTGTACTATCAGCAGAACGCCACCAAACAAATGTCTTGCCTATTCTTGTCATTAGATTATCTAACTTTTGCATCAGAATCATCTCTGATATATCTTCATCTAACTCCAAATCCTTAATAGCAAAACCATAACCAATAGTATCATAACCCTCTGTGCATTTATACACTTTGGATCTGAATCCCTCATGATGTTTTATTCTGTCTAATAAAGCCACTATTTTTGCTTTATATGGAATCTAAATGTTAAATCATCAGCACCATAAGTTTCTGCTGTTCCACGCAATACTGCTACAAAATAACAAGATGTTGAATCACTTGCTGCTTGTATTAAAAAAGGTAATTGAGTTTCTGCAACAGCAGGTACTGCATTAGAAAAAGTAAAATTACCACAATCTAATTCACCACTTTCTAATCGAATCCACCCTAACATTCCTGCTGCTTTACCATCTGCTGATGTAATAGCAAATGGATCACCTGCTGCATCTAATGATTGGTTATTTTCAAATATAATAACATCTAATGCTTTCCACCCTGCTTTATCACTCGTTACTGTTATGTTGATTAATTCAGCACAACCTGAACCACCCAATACTGCATTTGGTATTTCTGTTGCATTAAACAAAATATCATTTTGAGCATATTCATCTGTTCTTAAAGTTGGGGTAACATCTATGATTTTATAATTACTTAAACTGTTAGGCATTATGCTTCCTCCACTTTATAACCATCTTTTGCTTTTAATGATTTCAAAACTCTATCAGAAGTTACTGATTTCAACCTTAATATAGGATTTACCCAATCTGGACAAGTAATTTTCCAATACTCTTTTGCAGTTTCTTTTTTTGTTGTTTTTGTTTTTTTCTTTTCAGCCATTATATCCCCTTGTAATTAAATAATTTTACCATCTTTATCAAAATTTACCCCACTAAACACTCCAAATGATGTCTTTCTATAAATATCTTTGCCACCATTAGTGATTGCTTCTCTTTCTGCTAATTCACCCATATAATCAAGATATGGAACTTGTTTACCTTTATAATATGCTTCTTGTCCTTTTTTTTCATCTTCAATTAATGTGAAATCTTTGTTTGGATCAAGGTCTATACCTGTTGGTAAAACAGTTCCTCCAATATTTTTAGCATCTTTTTTTAATTTTTTAGCCATATTTTTAATAATGAGGGTAGTACAACTATTATACTACCCTCATATTTAGTTGATCTTAACTATTATACTGTTTCATTTAATAGTGTAACACCATGCAAATCAACAGTTTCTATAAAGCCAAAATAACCATTGGCTGTTAGTTCTGTTGCTGCATAAGGTGCGTTTCTACTTTGTTCTATTTGAATAAAGTTTCCACCACCAAAATCAATGTAGCCACAACCGATTGCTGTTTTTGCAAACACACCACCTTGTGCTGTTCCTGCACCATCATCAATAGATACAGATGGAGATGTATGCATATTAACACCACCAAGATTAGCAACCCAACCTGCTGATGATATTGCTGCACCAACTGCGTTCCCACCATTTAATGCACCATTTGATTCATTAACTGCTGCTGAACCCATTTCGTTTGTAATACCAAAATCACCCCACATATTCAATGGGTGTAACACACACGCATAAGGTCTTGGTGCAGAATTTTCTTCAAGTTTTGCAACTGCTTGAAATAATTTCGCCATTGACATACCTGTTGTATTTGCACCAACTGTTGTAGCAAACTCATCTACAAATTGTAATGCTTGTGTATCAAACTCTAATGCTACTGCATTACCTATTGCCTGACCTGCATTAACAAGTAGAGCATCTGCATTACCATGAACTGCTAAATCAGTAATTAATGTATCAATATGGTTTCTTAATGCTTCTGCATCTTTTGCAGTTGTTACAATTTCTTTCCTTGAAACTGCACCCTCTGCACCTGTACTCGCTGTTGCAACATCAGCAATAGCCAATTTAGTGTACACAGGGATTCTTGCTTTTGTTGTTCCCTTTACACAAGATACCATATTTAATAGTTGTGGCATAACTGCCACTTTGTTGAATTGAACGATTGCACCACCTACTGCTAAACCTAATCCACCTGCTGCTTGTCCAATATCTGTTTCATTTGCCATACATTGGTTTGCATAAGCACCATGTAACGCAAAATTTCTTAATCTGTTTAACATATTTAATTACCTTAATTAACCCTCTATCAACTGCCAAAGCCTTCAAGTAGGATTATTATTTAATATATCCTTCTACTGTCTTTTCAAGGTGGTCAGTAAACCCATTAGGGTCTTTAACTGCCCACTCTTGTGCAGAAGCATAACCACCAAATTCTCCTGCTTGTGCAGGTTTAACACCTGCTCTGGAAGAATCAATACCTGTACCTTTATTAGCATTTGTAGTTTCAATATCTACAAATTCTTCTAATTCTACAAGTTTCATAGATGAAGCAAATTTCTGCTTATTCTCTGGCAGTTTCGATTGTAACGCATCTCTGCGACTTGCTTCGTATTCATTCCATTGAGTCTTAAATCCAGACAATTTATCTATTTCTGCATCTTTTTCAGTAAGGAGGGTTTTATAATCATCATTCTTCTTCATTCGTTCTTCCCTCTTTGCCTTGTTGTCAGCATCAATCGTATTTAATTGTTCCTGCATTTTAGCAACTTGATCTTGAAGTTCTTTCTTTGCAGTATTAACTTCTTGGAATCTGCTATATGGAATATCATTGTTTTTACTACCTTCTGTGGTAGGGTTTGATACGTTGGTTTCCTCAACTGTGTTTGTCTTGCTTTCTTCTGACATTTTTATCCCCTTTTGTGAGTATTTTTAATAGGATTAAGATATGTGATTTACATCACTAAAATAACCTTATTTATTTTTCAGTTACTATAAGTTTAAATTAATCTTTTTATCTTTAAAATTCTTCTTCATTCCCTTCATAAAATAATTATCTGCTTCTTTAATTATGAACTTCTGTATCTTCTTTGGTAGAGGTTGTTTCTTTGTTGATAACAACCTTCCCATCTTTTCTAAATTTTTAACTCTTGCACCATATACAGTTGTTCCAAACTTAAAACCATCTGATCTTGTTTCTATTTGATCAATAGAATTATGTAGATCCCCTGATAATGCAGGTGCAGTAGAATCTTTCCACTTCTTTGCTGCTCTTTTCAATTTCCCACTCTTTTTTGCTATACTATAAGCAGTACTATACTTGGGGAACTTCTTATTATTAACATCTTTTGCATTAATCCAGATATGCCTTCTATACATTGGCAATACATCTTTTCTTAATTTCTCAAAGAATTTTCTATCTAACATTATAATTTTTTCCTCTCAAAACCTTGCCCTGTTAAATCATTAGTTACTTCTTCCCATGTATGTCTGCAATTCCATATCTCATTATTAAAGTTACCAAACTCACCTAATATCTTTTTCTTACTTGCAGGAGATGTTAATATCTTTTGCTCACAAGCAGGTCTTGTCCTATCATCATAAGCACCTATATATACAAACATAGCATTATCTGGTAATTCATCATACATAATATTCTTTATAGAATTAGAGTATTGGTTATATCCAGATTGAACAATAGTTTGTAAGTGTTTTTCATCATAACCAAGTGCCTTCATATTAGCAATCACTTGTGATGGCTCTAACCCACTAACAATACCACTTATAATCTCTTGTCGCATACCTGATGTAGTTCCATTGATAAATGTCTGTGATAAATAACCTTTGGCTTCACTTAATAATCCCTGCAATACATCTTCTGATAATACAACACTACTAAATGTGTTTTCAAGCATTGCTACCACACCCTTATCAAATGCTGCATATACAGCAGTTAATTTTACTGCCATTAAATTCTCTACATTTGCTTCACTTAATATTACTGATGCTTCTTGTGCAGATTTGCCTTCTGTTAGTTCCATTAACCCATTAATGACATCAGAATATGCTTGAACACTTCGTTTAGCAATATCTTCTGCAATTTTTTCTAATTGATCTGTATAATTTACAGGCATTAGACAGGAGTAGTGAGTGCTTCAAGTAGTGGAGATGTTGTTACCTCTGGTGTTATCGCTTTCCGTTCTTCCAAATATTCCATAGCATCTTTGCGTTCAGGGAATCTATCTGAATCCATAGCCATTAATATATCAGCAGTATCAATGATCCCTTTGGACAATTCCCATTCCCATTGTTCTCTTTGCTCTTGTGCTGATAATACTTCTGCTGTTTCACCAAAATCAACTGATTCTAATTCACCTGCATCTACCATTAATTCAGTAGTTAATACTTGACGTTCAACATCAAATAAGTTATGCTCAATATCATTCCATTTAACTATATCTGATTTCTTGTCATCTTGTAACTCTTGATTACGCAACCTCAATGCAACTCCTGATTCAGCAGTAGTACCATCTGCAAATGATGTTGGTAAATGATAGTTCTGTGCTAACATCTTGTAACTTTCCTTGATACTATCTGTAAGTGCAGGAACACTATTAGGAGGAGATACTACATTTAATTGTCCATCAACACCCAGATAATATATTTGATCTTGCCCTATTTGTAAGTCTTTCTTATCAACCTGACTACCATTTGCATAGATATAACCAAATGATTGGAAGTGTATGTTAGCACTTTTATTTGTTTCTGCTACATTGACAACAGTATTTGTTTTGATAACATCATTAACAGGCTCTGTATCTAAATAAGCATATTCTGGTCTGCCCTCCCTGAAACATTCAACAAAGGGAAGCATACCATAGAAATTAGTATGTTCTGGATTATCAGGATCATCATATATCTTACCATTTCTATCATAGATAAATGTATTCTCCATATCCCAATAGGCGAATAGTTCAGGAGTAGTATCTAACACCTCTGATTTAGTAGATAATGGATATGTATAAGCAATAGGTCTTAATGGATCATCACCAAACATAGGCTCAAAATCATGTATAATATCATAGTCTAATAACCCATTCCTGAATGTTACCTTAACCAAACAACTATCAAGCAGGTTAGTGAACCTCTCTAATCGCTGCATCTTAAAGTCTTTCTCAACAAAGTAATCAGTTATCTCTGGCTTTGTATATTCCCTTTTAGGTGCAACCATATACACAAGAGATATTCTATCTATAATTCTTTTAGTTATATTCACATTAGCAATGGGTATCTTCTTTGATAAGGTATCAGCAAAATACTTCTGTGTATATCTTCCTGTTCTTCCATTGTAATAGTCCATAGCCATTTCCCTGCGTGTTCTCCACTTATTCTTGGCTTGTTGCTGTGCATTCCATTGTGATTGCTTATTTACTAAATCTTGTATTGTTGGGATCATCTATCTATACTCCATAATTTAGGCTTGACAACAGGATATTCCCATTCTACTGAATATCCAAGTGCATCTGTCAAGTGGGTTAATATTTTATTGCTCTTGTCAATTTCTCTTGTGTTTGGCTTGTTAGTTGTTCTCTCTAAATCGTGTATTAAATCTTTACAAGTTGGATCTATAATAATGTTATCCTGTAATGCTTTATTCATAGCATTAACCCTGTTTACTACCAATGGATTGATGTGTTTAACCCTAACCTTGAAATACCTTCGTAGAATATCTATATCGCTGTACGCAGACGAACTATGTTTAGATCTTCCCGTTGCATCTGGATACGAGTAATAAGTATTGTTTGGATATTCCTGTTTTATTTGCTGACACAATCTTTCTGTAAGTAAATCACCTTCTCCTGCGTGGGAAAGTGAGTAGGTTTTGAATATCCGAATGTTTGGCTTCTCGTAGTGTTTTTGCCACAATACTGCACACAATGGGTCGGTGTTGAAATCCTGTCCAATGTAAATGGGTTTTGTATGATCATATTTGACTTCTTTGACATTTTTCTCCCTGTTGAATGTATGATAAGTAGATAATGCAGATAGATTAACAAATTCGCCATCTCTATATGCCTTTAATAGTTGCTCATCATAGTTTGATTCTAATAGTTTAATATAGGCTTCTGGAAGATATGTATTATCAGTTGTTTTTCCTCTAACCAATAACCTATCATCATTATCATCTGTTACAAATATCTTATGTGTATAATGGAATCCCTCTGGTGAAGTTACAATGTAGATCTCACAATTTTCTGAACCTCTCATTCTACCAATAGACTTCTTAAATGCCATATCGCAGTTCTTCCAACTCTCTACATCAAACTCATCAAACCCAATGAATGTAAGTTCTGCACCAATAATTCTTTGTGGCTTCTGTAATTGATAAATCTTAATGTTTCCTGCTGCTGTCCTGAATCTGTGTTTAGATTGATTATACTCATAAGGACAATTCATATCATCTAATAATTCTTTGAATGGCTGCACAAACAATTCTTCTGCTAAATCATAAGTAGGATATATGATCCAACCATTAGAAACACCATTCTTATTAACTCTTTTAAACATATTGAGTAATGTCTTGCGAATGAATATGTGTGTTTTACCACTTCCCAATCCACCTACTAACCCTGTTATAGTCTTATCAGATTTAAGGAAATCCCATTGGTGAGGGAAATAATCTTCTTGATTGAATCGCAGTTTATACATCTATGAACTCAACACCATCAACAGGATTCTCCCATTTAACTTCTGATTTCTCAACCTGACCTAATATCTGTTTGCCTAACCATATAAGCATAGCCACATTACCTCTATCTGCTGCTTTCCATTGCATCTGTCTTAATCTAATTTTGCCCTTTTCTCTCCCTTTTGTCAGATTTTCTCCATAATTGCGTGTCAAAGTCGTATCACTACACCCAAAAAAAGATGAGATTTCACCATTAGTACAACCGAATGATGCCAACTGCTCTACCTTGTCTATATCTAAATCATGTTCCTTTGGTCTGCCTACTGTCTTTTTAGCCATATTAATCCTTAATTGGAGTATTAAGTGCTTCTACTATTGCATATTCAAACGCATTAATCTCACTATCTGAATCAGTTAGTTCTTTTGCTTTTGATTTCCATTGCTTCCATAAAGCATATACAGGCTCTGGTAATTTCAATGATAATGTCTTAAAATCTTCTTTTTCTTCTTCTTTTATTTCATCTTCTAAATCAATCAAAAATTCTTCATCATCAAAACCCCATTCAAGTAAATCATCTAACTCAAAAAGATTTCCTAATATATCAAAATCCCAATCACCTGTGTTCTTATTCAATCTTACATTCAATTCTCGTTCTTTATCATAAGTTAGGTCAATCTCAACGCAGGGAACTTCATCAATACCCATTGTTCTTGCAACCTTTACTCTTTGATGTCCACCAATGATAATGTCTTTTCTGTCTTTGTTTTTATTGATAATAATGGGATCTACTAAACCAAATCTGGATATGCTGTCTTTAAGGTGTTTATATTGGGTATCAGATAGTTGTCTGGGGTTATATTCTGCAAAAATTAAATCATTTATCTGCTTATGGATAATCTTTTTAAGCATTTTTCTCCTTTTGGCTTGGATTATTATACTAAATCAACAATATGAAAATAACCTTATTTATTTTTCAAGTGATTAGCAATTTCTTGTGATAATTCTCTCCACTAAATTAGATGACATGAAGAATTTCTTGCAAATAATATTCATTCTTTTTTTATAAGAATGATTTGTATATTTTAAACCTTCCCAGAATGAACGTATAATAGTGTTCCTGATTTCAGTATGATTAACTAATCTATCTACATCATAGAATTGATTTGTGTTTATTTCAATTTTTAATTTCATCTTCATCTGCAATGAGTATTTCTGTGTGTGGGTTATCTGAATAAATCTTTTCTGCGTATATGCTATATATCTGGTTATCATCAAGAAAGAATCCATTATGTCCTGATAACGCATCAAGTGTGAATTTAATAAGATTATCTATATCTGGTTTCTTTGTGTGGTATATTTCTTGCCATTTTTCTTTGATTAGATCAGCAAACTTGCCTGTCCTATAATGGCTCTTTGGTCGTTTCATATAGAACTTGATATTAATATTTACTGCATTTAATATTGGAAGATGATTAAAACCTTTGGAATAATTATAATCTTTTAATGCTTTTAGTAGGAATTGTTCTTTTTCTTTTTTACAGGGGTCGTATGTGCCAAACTTGAAGTGTCGGTGTCTTTGTTGTGGAATTGGATTACCTTTAATTTCCAATACTATTTGGATTACTTGATCTCCTTACTGATTAAATAGCCTAAAATAAATGCCAGAATCCAACCAATAATATATATAATCATTATGGTTAAAATCAATTATTAATCTATTCTACCATTAAATAAACTAAAAAACCATCTTAAAAAATCTCTTATCAAAAATATTAATGTAAATACCAGAATCAATGAAAATACAAAAAAGAACATATATTTTAAAC
>Ga0208813_1000864_pt1 | contig 18900 bp, 23 predicted proteins | sample MalvireepMed_904_FD_184250 | JGI IMG/M metagenome (GOLD analysis project Ga0208813, IMG submission 184250) | Marine viral communities from the Global Malaspina Expedition - Malaspina viral metaG DeepMed_904 (SPAdes) (version 2) | ecosystem: Environmental > Aquatic > Marine > Oceanic | place... | reverse complement strand
GGGAAGACCATTCGGGTTAGTAGAACGGTATTTGATGAATGGCTTAGAAATCCAAGTTCCCTGTGATTGACTTAAAACTCCCCCTGCTCGAAAGAGTGGGGGGCTTTTTTTTGCCCTGAAAATATGATAGGAAGACGTTGAGGAAAAAAGAGGAGGGCAAACCTCAACGCCTTCCGAAAACCCGGACAGGAACTACCACGACCCGCCCAGGTTTCCAGTTTACCAGAAGAACTTTTCCGATGCTTTGGATAATGGCTGGATCTTGTAAAACGTATATATCCCAGCATTACATACCGCGCACGATCCCCGGAGAACATTCCGCACCCTGCCGTCTGCCATTTCTATGGTTTCCCGAATTGGCTTTTTAATATTTTGTTTTGTCTCGCACCTAAGACAATGAGCCTCAATTATCAGAGGTGATAACATCTTTCGCCAGTGCAATAATCCCCGCCCCAGCGACCCCGGCGATTTCAGCCATGTTTTGATACATTGCGATAATCGCAATAGCCCCGAGAATGAAGACCGCTGAAAGAACTTGAGGTCGAACATGAACGATCTCCCACCATTTTTTCGGCATTAGTACCTCGGCTTTTTCTTAGGTTTCTTAGGTTTCTTGGGCATATTCCAATCCCTTTATTTTATTCATTTGTCAGGGTCTCAGTAGGCTCGGCGATAACTATTTCCACGTTGTCGGTAACCGTCCAATTTGCTGATGTCACAGTCCCCGCAATGACAAAATCCTTATCATCAAAGCCATCACCGGCTCCCGATTCGTTCAGTTGAATTGTGAGGGTGCCGATCTTCATTCTCTCGAAGGTACAAGCACCGCCTTCTGTATATAGATTGCTCAAAACCAGCTTCCCGATCTTGCCGTTTACTGCTGACGTGGGAGCATCAATCCATATGCGGTCATATGTTCCTCCATTAACTATCATGGCATCCGCCTGATGATGTCCACCTCCAATTGCCCTCATACGGGAAGTTCCAGCCGTTTGTATGATGGACTGACCATCTGACGCATTTCCGATTACGTTGATGGTATGGGCGTCGATGTTAGAAAAATCCATCGTCTTACATCTGGATTTCTCAATTATCAATTCGCCTATCTCCAATACCGTGTCGGTATCGAGATCTACACCACCCACAAGGATCGCAGTCGTTGAGCTTGCATTTCCAACGGTTGGCAATTCAGACCCAGAATAGACAGTTCCTACAGATACGTTCTCGATCCTAATTTCCCTGACGGGAGTTGTGCCGAGGACGATTCTTAATGTGTTGTCCTGTTTGTTCTCTTTTCTCCATGCCATTTCCTGTTCCAGTGTAGAGGAAGGGACATTTGACGGAGCCGCATATATTCCAGAATCTCCGTTGGTAAATGACCGTTCAGCGAGTATCGTTTCATTGACTACCACTCCGGTTGCCGCAGTAGATCCAACCGCTAAGATCCCGACAGCCATCTGTGGACTGAATCCCATGGCACGAAGTAGCGAAAAAGGGAATTTGGCGATATTGAATGCGGTTTTCCACTTGGCAGATTCCTCATTAAGATAGGTGATTTTTGTAATTAACCAATCCCTCCAGACAGTGACTTTTCTGTAGACCCTGACAGGGGATCTTACGATAGCCATCGGAGTGAATGAGCTGGCGGCATGTAGGAGGAATCCAACAATAATTAGACTGGTAGATATCCCAATTGATAGTACAAGATTAGCCTGCATATAAACGACTGAATCAAACAATTCATCGGCTATATGAAGTGGGATATATGGGGTGATATGCGGAACTGGATTGATATATGAAACAAGTAATCCAAGACTACCAAGCACAACCAGGATAAAGGTAGTTATTGCCCCCAGGATCAACCCGGTCATTCTGAACGGAAATGAAAATGTGAGCTGTCGCCAGGGAAGTTTAAATGACGCAAATGTCAGGGCGGGGAATTTTACTTTAGGTAAAGACACTGTAGGAAATTTTAATTTTTTCAACTACCAACCCCTATCGTAGATAATTGCCAAAGCCACAGCCCCGATAGTCACCCCGATTGCCCCTAATGCCACTCCGATCCATGCGGTTTTCTTTGCTCTCGTTACCATGCGTGTAACCTCTCTCATCAATCCTCGACGTTGACGCTTTATATCCTCAACATCATTTATTAAACGCTGTTGTTCCGTTTTCATCCAGAGAGTCTAGCTTACTTCTTCAAGAACCCCAACACCATTTTCGGACATCTCCGAGGTGTTTTCTGCCAGTTGTTCTTCCAGTTTGGCTACTTTCTTTCTAAGCATAATGTTGTCTATCTGTAACTGATTCAGGGCGTTATTGAAATTAACATCCTTTGCCCTTATCAATTCATTTAAAACGTCGACCTGTTCTTGCATGGGAATCTGCGATTGTGTCGTCATAGATGCTCCTTTATGTAGCTGCCGTAAATGTCTTGGGTGTATAAGAAAGCGATGCAATACCATGCTTGTTGGCACGGTTAAGAACACCGTTGCCCATCTTGTTTATTTCGTACACCTGCCATTTAGCATCGTCATCTATGGTTTCATCCATAGCCTCAACATAGGCTCTAGCAAGAACCCTTGTAGCTGAGTTAATAACAACTGTTTTAGTCACCCCACCTTCAACCGCTACGCTTATAGTCACATCACCTGTTGCCATGTCTATTTCCCTCCTTCAAGGGCTAGTAACCTTGTCTTCAATTCGTTTACTTCTTCTTGTAGTTCCATCTGCCGTGTGTATCCCTGCCAGATAGCACCATTATGTAGTCGTTGTAATCCTGTTACGTTCAGTAGACCTTCATTCTCTATCGTATCTCCAAGTATGCCAGCATCAACAAGGTCTTGCTCGTTGTACTTAACAAAGTCATCCCACTTTTCTTTAATCACACCCTTACCTCTTGTATGGTCTAAGGCTCGTACAAGTTGAGCGTCATCGTAAGAGTCGTACACACCCACAGTAGCTGTTGTGGTGTTATACATTTCCCCATCACCCTTAACAAGCATTACGGTATCCAGACCAGAAGAAACACAGAGTAGGTTATCGTCTGCACCTAAGTTAACCCTAGAAGTGCCACTAGTTTTCATATTGCCATCTAATTGAATTACGCCAAGAGCAGCAGCACTTGTGGTTTCATCTGGAGCCTCTGCGATTGAGCCTCTCACTAAAAATGCGTATCCTGCATCACCATCAGCATCTTTAAACGCCTCAAGCATCGCTCCACCAGACGCACCACTAGTTTTTCTAATGGCGAAAAATACATCTGTTGCTTTGACATCAGTAAAACCATGAGCAACATCAGAGTTTCTTATCTGAAACGCATCACCATCATCGGCACCTTGGTCAATTAAGATACCATGTGACATCGTACTACCAGTTTCTGTAGGAACTGTAGTTGTGTTCATAAGAAGATTACCATTAACGTCAATTGCAGCATAGGTCGTGCCAGAAATATCGAAATTTATTTGAGTGGTTGCATCAATTGTTATGGGATAGCCCGAATGAATAAGGAACCCAACAGAAGCCCTTGTATCGTAATCCATCTGGATTTCAGAATATCTAGTGTCTGCGGTGTTAAATGTCCAAGCAATTCCTGTGGCATTAGTGGAAGTTCCTCCACCTTTCATGTAAATCCAAGCACCATCAGAATCCAAGGTGATATTGCCATAAGAGACTATGTCTCCATCACCATTAATGGACAACGCTCCATTAGAGCCAACTGTAGAACCTGTACCGATGTACAAATCGTCTGTCCCATCATCTAAGCCAATGTAAAAGTCTTGGGCTTCACCGTCAAAAGTAATCTGGGTATCAGCTCCTGTACTAGTAGTTCCATAGAGGGTTATATCGCCCTCAAGGTGAAGGTGTCTCCAACTAAAGCCTGAACTACCTAGGTCGTAAGTAGCATCTGCCTGTGGCTTTAGATTGTCTTGTATATATACATTTCCCCCAGCACTATTAATAGTTAAATCACCATCAGCAGTTATCGTGTCTCCATTAACTGCTATGTCACCATCAAATGTCGTGTCCTGAGCAAACGTCACACCCCCACCATCTGCAATCGTCATGGCTAGGTCACCATCAGAATAGTCAATGGTTCTTATCTGCATACTTCCTGTTGAAGTCAGTGTGTTAGAGCCAAGGTCAACAGCCGTTGCAAATGTCGCCAGATTTCCAGCCAGCTTTAGAGTTTCGACCGCATTGTCGGCGGTGAAGAAACTCATTAATTGCGTGTTAGCGGTTGCGTGATGGTTGTATTCGATTCTACCTCTGGCAGTTCCGCCAGACTCAAAAATAATCTCGCTGTCCTGACCCTCATCAGTATCGGAATTAAGAATTAAATATGCATCATTTGTCGTTGATATAACCTCAATCTGGGAGGCTCCCGATTGGGAAATCGTAAGGTCAGCGGTTAGCGTTCCCAAGTCTTTGCTATCCGTTCCGGTATGGGAATGTCCTGATGATGTATCGAGGACATCAATTCTCAGATTGTTATACTGTGCCGCTGTTGCGACATCACCTGTTGAAACTGTCGATGAACTAGCCATTTTCTAACTCCATTTGAACATTCCCCAACGAGCCGATCCCCATTTCCCTGGCGATGCTGTAACCTCTGACATCGTTACATGGAGGGTTTCTTCTATCACCGTGTTGCCCTGGGAGAATTTTATACTATAGCCTTCTATATATGCCGAGAAGCTCATCCCCATGCCTGTTTCTATAACATGCACCCGGTCGCTGATCCTACGATGAACAATATCCAGCAGGGTCGCTTTGTCGTAATTTATGAGATCCAGCCTCATTCTTACTATGGGGTCTTTTACCCTTGCAAGGCGATGTTCTGCCGCTAATGCGGCATAGGTACTGTTGTCAAAAAGGGTCTTGTCCCTCGTTAATCTCCGATGCCCGTGAGTGGTCATCGAGGTAGAATCCTCAACCCTCTTAATGCCCTCATTTACATTATAAAGAACAGCTGACATTCCGATCCCCACCTTGGTGATATATCCATCAAGAGAGGCGTGATTATTCTTGACTCCAATACGTCCCCAGAATCCCGAATAAACATTATCAATTTGATCAGGACCCTCACTCGTAAAATATTTATATGGTGTTAGCTGAGTCCCTGTTCCGTCCGCATTTGTCCATATCTGAATGACATCAGAAGACGAAAGACTTCCGGGCGCACCGCCGCCTCCGGGCGGAGCTGGAGATGAGGGAACCTGATTAGTTCCAAAGTTGGTGTTATCCCTGTATTTACCAATGAAATAAATTGTCTCTTCCGACTCGATTGCGATGGCTCCCGCACTACTTTCAACACTTGGATCAGTCCACATTAAATCTGTTGTTGCCGTAAAGGAATTAGTTTTACTTGTCGCTCCTTCCGCTCTGGACGTTCCAAATTCCACAATATTATAAACACCATCAATGCCATCATCGTAAGCATATTGCATATAACCCGCATTGGTTCCATCATAAGACCCCTGGTAGACAGTAACGGTCTGTTGATGAATATCACTCACCCTGTGGTCATGGGATTCAAAATGGAACATTCCATGACCGTCCACATAGATGAAGCCGTCCTCTGAATCCTGGATGATATACAACATTGCGAGGAGATTATCGCCATCAAAAAGTCTTTCTGATAGTGCCGCCGTGCGGGTCGCCAGGTAATACGTTGACTCAGTATCCTCTATTGCCTCCGATGATTCTGAGGTGGTCACCGTGGCTTTCCCTCCCATTATGAGAGTCTGCCGGAAAGGAAAGTTCTCCCTTTTATCAGCAGAGCCAAGAAGATAGGTGTGGCTCTGCATCAATTTCATATCCTCAAACGAGTCAAAACACCTCAGATAGCAATACTGGTTCCCTTTTGCCGGGCGCGGACGTATTTCCTTCACCTTCCCTTTGAACAGCGGGCGGAATCCGCCGAAGTGATGGAACTTCGCGGCGGTCGCACTGCTCTTAGCCCGGAAACCGTGCTTTGTAGCGTAATCAATATCCGCCGTTCCTGTTGACCCGATTGAATATGTCGCAACCTTTGCATCGTCGACATAAACCCGAACCTTATCCCCGTGGACCCTAGCCATCAGGGTTCTTTTCGTATTACTTCCCCAGGTATAAGCAGTTGTGCCGAGAACCGATGCACTTCCTGAAATCGTCTTACTACAGGTAATGTTATTGGCGGAAACATTGGCGGTAACTTCAATATAATTATCCGTATCTATATATCTGAGGATAAGCCCGACATCAAAATCCGCCGTTGAACTGGATGGGGCGGTTGTGATTTCAGAGGATATTTCCGTGTCGTATTCCAGCGTGTCCATGATCGCAAAAGATGCCGCGCCAGTGGTTAATTCCGCATACCCGTCCTCATGGCATTTAAACGCCCCGACCGGAGTTGTCCAAGTAAATGCTGAATCATAGGGAACCGTATGACTTGTCAATGCTGTTCCTGTCGTATCCTCAAAATTATCGTAGGGATACCACATTCTCAGAACGCAATTCTTCCCGGAAACCAACTTCCCATATAAATCACCTGATTCTTTCGGAGGGCTGTACAGATTGTCGTTATTATTTAACTGCACATTGAGGACAGCACCATTCATATAATCGGTGGTGCTACTCCTGGTATGGGAAAAGGACATCGACCGGATGTTCCCGGTTACATCGTCATATGTCCCCGTGTAATTACCGTCAGCGTCCCAGTCGACCAGCATCCTTACATATGGACTCGGCATCAGAAGGCTCCCTGGGTTCTGAGAACCTGACGCACCTGATCAGATATGAAATCTCCGAATCTCTGGGCGGTCGATTCGTCGTCAAGAATTACTGTCCCCCCTGCGGGCATCATTACATTTACAGTAACGTTTCCACCAAGCCCTCCCCCTGCCCTATTTAGAGGCACAACGGCTTCCGGACCAGCCTCACCCACCATCGCAAGAGTCGGGCGCTTAACGATTCCACCCTGGGCAAGAGTGGGAATCGTAGCAATATCAAATCCGAAACCTTTCCCACCGAGTCCCGGAACCCAGGAGGGAACATCAAACTGGATCTTGTTCATTCCCTTGATGAGCATATTGAATGCTCCGATCCACAGGTTAATATAAAATTTAATGGCACCCCAGATGCCTTCCAGAACGCCCGTTATAGCGCTTTTTAATCCTTCCCATATCTTTTTACTGCCTTCGACGATTGTGTCCCAGTTCTTCCAGATAAGGATTGCGACTCCAATTGCGGCGGCTATTGCTACCACAGCGATAAGAATCGGACCCATTGAGATACTCAATGCCCCCATTGCCGCAGACATTCCCGTCACGGCAGTTGTCATACCCGGAATTAAAATAACAAGCGGTCCGATTGCTCCAGCCATATCGCCAACAGGGGCTAACGCCCCCTTCATTTTGTTTTTCAGAATATCCATCTTGTCTGATGTCGTTAAGGTCGATTCTCCCAGGGCATCAACCTTTCCCTCAGAATCTTCCATCGCGGCTAGTAATGGTTCAAATTCCATGGCGCCGGATCGGATTGCATCCTTGAACCTGACCCCGGCACCGGCTCCGAAAGCATCGGTTGCAAGTGCCATCGCCTCGGTTTCGGATGTTGCGTTTTTGATCTTATCAAATAGATCAGTAAGCCCCGCCCCCATGTCCTCGATCCCTTCTTTGCTCATCTTCTGCATGGCTGTGGATAATCCCGGCATGATGGCTTTGGTCTCTATTCCAGCCGCCGCCATATTCGCAAATAACGCGGTCGATTCATCCAGGGACAACCCCATTTCTTTTAACTGGGGTCCAAACTTTACGACCTGTTCGGATAATTTAGTCATCGGAACGCCGACAGCCTGAGATGCTGTGACAAGTTTATCCAGTTGAGACTCAACCTCTGATGCTGGAACCCCGAAGGCAACCATTGAATCAGAAACGGCTTTGATCATGGGGGCGGTTTCCTCACCCATGACCCGGGACATGTCGAGGAATGCCTTGGACGCATTCTGGAGTTCATCGCCCTGGAGACCCAGTTCCGTATTCAGGTCGGCAATTACGCTTGAGACTGCGGCGGCATCCTGGGGAACATCTGCAAAAACTTCTTCGAAATCCGTTTTCAGAGCTTCAAGAGCTTCCCCGGTTGCCCCGGTTCCAGCGGCAATAGTATTCTCTGCCGCCTTGAATTCATCTCCGAGTTTCACAGCCGCCATAGCAAATCCCGTCGCCGCCGCAGATCCTATGGCGATTGGCTTCGCGAGTCCCTTGACCTTATTGCCAAGACCCCCGAGATTCTTCTCGGCTTTTTTTGTATCCGCCGAAACCTCGACTGTAACCGTATTCGCCAATTTACTTCTCCGTTTCCGGTTGGTTTAATCCGACAATATGCAACAACCGCATGAGGCTGACATCTTCCCCGTACAACTCCGACGGCAGACAGGAATACCTCTGGCATATCCCGTCCACTATTTCCGCCTGATAGAGTTCCAGGGGCTTCTCTATCACGTTCCCGTCCTTATCAGTTCCGCCCTTAACGTGTTTCCACCTGACGATGTCAGCCTCTAGTTTTCCCCCGAGGTTCCCGCCGCCTCCGCCCATGCCCCGATTATCGCAATACAGACCGCCGGGGGAAGCGAAAGGAATCCGTCAGCATCGGGAGTTATATTCTCACCGTCATCGTCGCAGAGATTCCATGACTTGACGATTTCATTCCCGAATCTTTCAAAAGCTGTTTTCGTTTCCCCGGCAGTCGAATCTTCCCCGATATTCTGAAGTTCGAAAAAGGTACGGACATCAACATCCAGACGGGCGTTGATCTCAGCACCTTCGTAATCATGCCCGTCCGGAAACGTCAGGATTGCCTGGCGCCTCGGAACTATGAACGGCTGGGAATGCCGGGATAATGATGTTGGTCGACTGCGTTTCTCAACTACCATCAGGGAACCGTATCCCAGTCTGGAACAGTTCCATCCTGAAGAGACAGGTCACAGGACCAGGTTGCCGATCCATCAGTTCCCCTGTCGAAATTATACGCCCCGATAACCATCTCCATCGTGAGCCTTGGATTGGAGGAGGTATTTCCCCCGATCCGGTAATCGAAGGTTCTCGTTGTCCCGCGACCTTCTGCAAGAACGGCATGCTCCTTATTCGCGGCAAAATCACAGGTGCCTCCCAGGGTAACCGTCCCGTCGCTCAGTCCAACAAGCCTCTCAACCCCACTCTTATCGACCCCGGTAGCCTCCAGTAAGTTCTGGGAGTTCCCGATCGAAAGGGAGCTTACATTAGAACTTATGTCCCGGGCAGTGCCGCCGGAGTCGTCTATCGCTATGTAATCCCCCAAACCAGTCTGCTTCGCCATAATAGCCTCCTGAAAAAATTCCTATATTTTATAAAACTTTAATTAATCCCTGACATAACCAATCGCAAATGTTATTGATCCGGATGACGCGTCCAGCACCACCCTGTTCTTAACCTCCTATAGTCTGCATAGTGCTACTGCTATTTTTGCGTTACTGAAAGTGCCTGTTGTTACTACTTTTATATACCTTTGAACTGTTCCTTCCATCGTCTGCCTTACTGCTGTCGGGGCGCCTGCCGCCGCTACGGTTGAGAAAGTCATAAAGTTCGCGTAGGAGCCGCCGCTAGAGGTTGATTCCTGTAAATTTACTGTGACACTGCCAGAGTCAAGGCTTAACAGTTGAAGATAAGCAGATGCTCCATTCGAAGAAGATGCTCCACTATCAACAACGGTTCCCGATCCCGCTGAAGAATGAGTGTCATCATGAGCGGTTAACATTTCGCCAAATTCCAGCGGCGCTCCACCGGTTGAGGAATAATTGACAACACCCGATATAGCAGAACCCGGAGCCGAATCCACAGAATAGTCTGCCTGCTTGGCAACTATTCCCGCGCTCTTAGCCCCGACCGCGCTCCCCATTGGGACCAGTACTGTCTGGTCTGCTGTCGGCTGTTTTCCGCTGAGTGACGTGAAGACCGAATGGGATTTACTGGATGCGGCATCAAACCAGACATTTACCGTCATTTGCCCGGAAGCCTCGCCGACGATCCTTTTGACACCCGACGAGTCCAGCGTCGTAACATCGAGAAGGTTCTGGCTCCATCCCGCCGAGGCAAGTGAATTCGCATCCCCCGAGAGATCATATCCCTCAACATAAAGCCTTGTATCTAACCCGGTCGTCTTTGCCATTGATTGCTCCTATGGGGTAATTGTTACTTCCCCGAGGATCTCGACCTCGAAGGGAATGTCCATTGTCCTGTATGCCACCCCGCCGATATCCGTGTAACCTGTCGCCATTGTTCCGACATTTGAATCAGAACAATTCCCCGCCAGATTCGCATCACTTCTCAATGCCGTGTCGATATTGACAGCGGCATCCCACAGATCCTCTTCAATTGATTCCCGAACGTCCTGAGATGCCTGCATCCTGAAATATGATCGAATTGTAAAAGTGGTCATTGTCGAAACATCAGTAAAGGTTTCGAACATTGTTGACCGTGAGACTATCCAGAAGGCGCATAGAGGCGTCCCCGGGATAGAAAGGGGTTCTCCCCTTAGAATCGCCGTGAATGTCGGGTCTGAGACCGTCCCAAGCAATGCGTCTATTCTGTCGATTGCTCCTGATCGGCTCACTTCAACACCTCAACCAATGCCTGCTCAAACAGATCGTCCACTTCTTTTGATCCCCTGGATAACCAGTCCCAAACATTTCGGAACATATGGTAGCCACCAAACCGGGTTGTTTTATTCCGGGATGAAGTCCCTTCCACCCATGACGCATAAACAATATTAGCCCCGTACCTGGCTTCCCCGGCATCAATCTGGGCATGAAGGCTTTTAACAAGGCTTCCCCCGACATGATTTCGGAGGTTTGCAGTAACTCTTCCATGTCCAGGTGTAAGTTGTTCCTTCACCTTATTGGCGCCCATGACAGCAATATCTGTCAGGGCTAGATTTGCGGCGCGTGTCAGGTTATCGCCGGGATTTTCGAACAATGGACCTTTGGCGTATCCCGCCCACTTTGCCATTAGAAATAAGTCTCCGAATAGGCTGTCACAGAACGGAATTCATCAAGGGTTGAAAGAACTGAACTCGCGTCGGCGTCGGATCTCGTGATTCCTTCCGCACCGCTTCCGATTGTCAGGGTTGTTCCCATGTCCCTATCCCGGAAAAAGATCTTCCCCAGATCAAGACACGCCTGGACGACGATGGGATTATATTCATAGCTGTAAAGCGAAGCCCCGCCGGAATGAGTGGCGGCGGTTGTCCCGTTGACGCCTCTTTCCACCGTGAGGGTATTTCCGCTGATTCCTGTTATATATAACTGCTCAGAATCGATCAGGATCGTCTGGGCGATTCCCAGGTCACTTGCGCTCGATACGCTTATCGATGTCGCCGAGGTCGATCCTATTGCGTCAGCGGTTGTTTCGCTTATGGTGTCATTCGCATAACCCCATGTTGCGGCAACTGCAAGGGTTTGTTGCCCGGCGTGGAAAGACTTTGACGAATCCTCATTGAGCTTGAGCCGGGTCTTCGGGGTCGTGTTATAAGGTTCCAGCCAGTAATCGGCGTTATAGCCTTCTGTAAGGGTCTCAGAGGAGTCCCTGTCCGTCGCCTTATAGGATGTAACGGAAGTCACAGAAACAAGCCACGAATCGAGAGGAATCGCGGAAAGATAAAAATCCTTCATCCCGATCTTAGTCGGGGACGATCCAGAAATTATGACCTGGGGGGTATCCCTTAACGTCCCGGACCCGATATCAAAATAATGGGTCTCAAGACGCGGACCAAAACTCTGCATCCCCACATAGTTATCAATCCGGCTCGATGCAGACTCGACGATCCTTCTCAGGATTGTCGTGTCGCTTGTCCAGCCGCTCGAATATGCCGTCCCTGCAAGGTAATCTCGCAGATCATCAATACTCGCATAAGAATGCCGAGTCACCATTTACTTATTTTCCTCAGTTTTCATTTTCTTTGTTCTTGGCTTTGGAGCGAGTCGCTCGAAATATTCAGCGTAATCGGTTGCCACCGCCACAGTCATTTCGTATTCCTCCCCGTCTTCGTAAAAAACGCCTGATAACGTGAACCCTTTCACACATTTAACTTTAACCATTGCTATACCTCATAAGGGTCTGGGGAGGCTCGCAAGTACCTCCCCAGACCCACTTCTATCTATCTACAAATCCACTAACTGGCGGCAGCTCTACACATCTTGAAAGCGGCGGCAAGGGTTAACTGCCCGTCGCCTCTTCTGGAAGCGTAAAAGCCCACTTGATCCGTGTTCATAAACTCAGAATCATTTCGTCTTATTGAAAAGCCCGCTCTATCGAAAATTGCATATTGCTTGAGGTCGCCAAATAGAGCAATCCTCTCAGTAGCCGTAATAGTGGCTCCAAGACCGTGAGCCGAGTCGACCATTACGTTGGGTCGTCCAAGTATGAAATTGGCGGGAGCCGCTGTCAGATCGGGGATCGCGTGAACCCCAGCCGCAGTGGATGCGATACTCGTTATGAGTGACGCAATTGCGGACTTCATAATCCAACTGGCATTAGACCTGAACTGTTCCTCAAGTGTGAAGTAAATTCCCGTTAGGTCGGCGGCGACAACGCTGGTGGCATTTGCCATCGTGTAATCAGAAGGACTGGCGCCCATTATCCCGGCATATTGAGTCGTGCCGTTTCCGCTGATTATTCCCACGTCTTCAAATCTTCCAGCGGCTTCCTGGAATATCTGGGAAAGCATAGCAGGCAAGTTAACGGCGGAGTCGTCCAAAAGCTCTCGGGTGACCTTCACCAATCCGCCTGACTTCTCGAGTGAAAATGCAATCTGAGATGTTACCGGAGTCTGGTCGCTGAAAGCCGCCTCTTCTGCGATCGCCGCCCAGCTTGCAGAGGCAATGCCGGGAATATATCCATCCTTGCTAGCAACACGAATGATGTTACAGTACGGGCGCAATCGTCCACCTGGTACTCCTGGATCATGCACAACCTGATTTATAAATTCTTCTGGCACGAAAAATCCCTTTTTTGTTACTACTAAAAATTTCTTCTTAGCGGACTAATCATTTCTGTTAGTCTCTCATGGTTTCCCATAAGTTCGGACTATATCTTCAACTCATTGAGTTGTCGGGCACTATTGGGGCTTATTGTTTCGGTACTCATCCCCTAGTCTCTGAACCTTCCTAATTACTCCTATCCGTTCATTAGGCTTGGATGCTGATTGGCATATCTTTCGACTTAGCTTTCCAGCAGTTCACCCGATAATCATTCAACTATCACTAGCTAACGAGGCAGATTTCTTTAATCAAACCTTCTGTGTCAGTGTCTTCTTGCATTGCCTTCTGCTCATCAGGCGTAGCGGTCATCTGGAAGGCAACTTCGGACGGTGCTTTCATCCATTTCATAAAGGTATCTTTTTGGAATCGAGCATGGTCTTTAATGTTTTCTCCGCACTGCTCCTGCACCCAGATCGGTTGTGACATCGCGGGAAGCCCCTTAATCCAGGTCTGCGGCTTGTAGTCAGCCTTGGTATTCCGGGTCGTATCATCGGTGTTGTATTTCTCAACGTCTTTTGATGCTACCGGAACTGTATTCAGAGGCTTATTAAAGTCTCCCGAAAGAGCCTTTAATTTTAATTGCGCTTCCTCAATTTCATCCGCCTCCTTCATCATAATCTGAGCATCGAGTATAACTTTCTCGAATTGCCCAACATCACCCTTATCGAGTGATTCTTGCGCTGTTTTTAAAAGCCCGCCAGCTTTTTCTCTCATTTCCTTTGTGTTCAAGTTATTCCTCCTGAACTGATGTTCTGTTTTCTAATATAGCCGTGAGGAGAGCGATTTGTCTCTGGGCATTTGCGAGCAATTCGGTTTCGGCGGCGTCGGCATCAAAGGCTTCCTCAACGTCGGCTTCAGCATTGTCAGCTTCGGCGTTGTCGTCACTTTCGACGGCGGCAGGTTCCGCGGTTTCATCGTTCGCTTCTGTCGGAGTTTCTTCCTCCTCATCTAAGAGGGCGACCGCCAAAGCGGTAACCTCGTCTTCACTTAAATCCTCAACAAGTTCTTTCCAGTTTGATGTTTCAATATTTCTTACCCTTGCCCAGACCCGGGAACTGCTCAACAGATCCGGTGCGTCCTTCCCCGCATCCTTTATATGCTTGGCAAGATGCTTGTATACCTGTTCCCTGTCAGCCTTCGGGATATTTGCCCCGCCACGACCACCGTTCAGGACACCAATTGCCCCGGAACATGCCCGGATATTGGCGGCGCCCACCTTCCCATCTTTCACATGGTGATGGATAAATTTATAAGATCCCTTTGCGTCAGGTTTCCCCGCCGGATTAACCCACGCATAGGCTTCCCGGAGAATATTTGCGGTTCCTGATAACCCCGCCCGGTTCTCGACCCCGCTCCATGGTCCTGATGTTGTCTCAGTGGAATGTCGGGGAATAGGTCTGTTCGCCTTATCGGCTTTCGCTGAGATCGTGGCTGTATCGGGTGATGCCCCCCGGACTACGCCGGATGTTTCCACCCAGTCCAGCTCCGCGATCCTTCTGATGCTGGTATTTCCGCGTCCTTCCTGGGTCACGCCCGAATCTGGAAGATTAAAACCGACCGAATATTCCTTTATAAACTCCCCGGAGATATTCGAGAACGCGTCCCGACCCGCCTGGGTGTTCATATTCATCTTTATAGTTGCCCCCAGGCGCCATACATCATCGGAAACCTGGATAGACTTGGCATCAATTACCTTACCGACCAGTTGCCCGTGGTCGTGACCCATGAGGAATGGGATCGGAAGATTGTTTTGAATGGATTTATCAAAAGCCGTGGGTTCGATAATATCCCCGTCCTTGTCCTTGGTTCCCATCGTGTTAACAAATGCCTCGATGATCCCCTCGGCATCATCAATGACCTTGATTTCCGCTTCTTCCGTTTTGTGAATCATGCTAAAACCTCATCTGGCTTATAATTTCTCGGCATCGGTTCCCAGTTCAGGGTTCCGTTTGGGTGATCTACGATCAGGGCGGCATCCTCAGCCCGGTAAATCTGCCCATGCCGTTCAGCACAGGTTCGACCGTACGGATCGCCGTCCGGGACATAGTTATCATCAGGATCGCCGTCCACGTCATCAGCCCGCATATACTCAAAACCCTGTTCCTTGTAATGGGAGAGCGAAGACAGGTTTTGTGTCCGCATAATCTCAGTTCTGGCAATCAGACGGGATCGTTTAATTGTTTCATTCGCGAGACTCTTGATTCCGGGAAACTTGTCAGCCGGAACTCCCCGGGCTAATTGTTCAATCGAATATCCCCGCTGAAGTGCAACTCCGACAACCTTCTGGAATGATTTATTTGTTGTATTGTGAATTATCTTCGCCCTGGCGGATGCCCCGCTTGTTATCGCGGCAACTGATGGAAGTTTTTCAGACCATTCAAGGACTCCAGCCATGCCGGATTCATTTATCTGGGAATATGTTGACTTAGTAGTACGGATGAAATTCCGATAAAGAATCTCTGCAAGGTTGTTTTCCGCGTCATCCGGTAAAAGATTCGAGAAAGAAACAGGGAAATCCTTCTGTTCGTCAGTATTTCTTTCCAGGTATCTTCCAACAATCCCATCGACACGGCTTTTGATTCGTTTAAAATATCGCTCAACATCAGATTCGAGCTGATCTGTGAGGCTTTCCCGATCCTTCAGAAGCGCCCTCCGCAACTGGGCGGCTCTTGGAGCGACCCGCGGGGCTTTGGATATACCTATGGATTGTGATTCCTCAGCGTCCACCGGGGCGGGCAACTGTGGAGCGGGAGCCGGTAGGGCTTCCATATCACTGGACTCGATTATATTACTGGGGATTCTGCGGATAGCCCCGTCGTCTATCGCGTCAGCCCCCACGAGTTCCCGCGCTTCGTTGAGGGTTATGATCCCGGCACCAAACAGGCTCGCCGCCCTGGCACTCTGGGAATCCGAATCGTCGAGGAATGCCCGCATCTCCGCCATGTCGGCATATACTGAACCACTATCTGGGAATTCATATTCCAGACATCTGTTGAGGAATCGGATGATTCTCTTGATCAAGGGTTCCAGGGTCTCCGAATGGAAGCTGAAACGCGCCTCCCGGTAGTTGGCAAAGGTAGACCTTGCCAGACCCACATTCGCTGAGATCAGAATCGGGGGAACACCGAACACGGCGCAGATCCTCGATTCAGTCATATAGTGCATTTCTGTTAATGCCATATCTTTCGGAGAGGATGCCATCTGCTGGTATTCAGCATCATCATCCAGGACAGCGACCTTGTGCATATTGTTTGAGCCGCCAAAGGTTGAACGCCATCGCGACCTGATCCTCTCGGCTTCGTCCTGGGAGGTCAGCCGGCGCTTGATCTTCAGCAACCCGGAAGGAACCCCGGCATTCTGAAAATACATCTTGGCGAAATCGCCCATATTCAGATCGAGGTTTACAGTCCTCGCGAGAATATGAAGGGGCGATAGTCCGTAAACATCCCCGGAAGGATTCGGAAGCGCAAGGTGGGATATATCCTCCTTTGCTAACTCGTATTCTTTGCCGTCTATTTCATAAACATATGTATTCTGCCCACGGTCCTGCGGGACAATTGAGACCCGATCCGGACGCAAAAGCCAGAGCTTGACTACCTGGTTTGTTCTGTCGCGTTCTTTCAGAACATAAACATTTCCGGCAACTTGCAAAAACGTGACGATTTTTTCAATAAACTGGTAAAAATCCTCGTTTTGATTTGGCTGTTTTATGATTGCCGCAAGAGGGCTGTCGGAGATTTCCTCGATTCCCCCGTCCGGTCCGTCCATCCCGACGTAATACCGGGGGGATGCGGCTCCGTCAGAAAGCTCCCGGATACATGCATAGACGATTTCATTCTTGCCATATCCCTGGGAGGCGAAGTTTTCGTAATTATCGAGAGGATACTGGACTTGAGAGATGTCATTAACGAGCGGAATTGACGCGGCGATTTCATCGTCGGTTGCTTTTGTAAAAAGGTTCCAGATCGCCATATTCCCCCGATGCCTTTCGGGTACATGGCGAGACCACATTGGAGGGATTTACCCCTGTTATTTAAAATACAGATTTTTATATAGCGCGTCAATCCAATCCGATACCATATCCCGGAAATAATTGCCATGACAACATCAATGCCCGCTCATATTTACTGCTTGATTGTCTCTGCTTCAACCTGAATGTAACCTGAATGTAACGCGAATGTAACCTCAGGGAGCCTTTGTGCATTCATCATTTAATCCGCCCATATATGTATCGTTCTGGTCGACTCGATACATCCGGATAGTACGGGAAACACGATAATTACAGCTTTCACAATACTGGAGGGCGGCGGCTCCTGGTGCTGGCGTATGCTTCCGCATTAACGGCTCCTGGCACATTGCACACAGATGGCATGAACATTGACACTCAGATGATGAACACTCCATTGCTTGTCTGTGTTCTATCTTCTCCGTACCCGGCTCATTGGTCATGTTCGTTTCCTTCTCGCAGTCAGAAGTTTTTCCTTTCGATCCTCATACCGCCAGTCGGGAGATTTCGGATGGCTCTTATGCGTCGTTATTTTTTCCCCCCGCACGCAAACGGCGCGATTGCAATCCGGGCATGTGGTCATTACCATGTCAACCTTTCGGGAATTGTCGCCCGCAGGGGCTACCGTAACCGTCGGATGTTGTGGGAGTTTGCCGGAACCTGAGCAAGTCTCGCTGGTGTACCAGTAAGGAGAATACTCATCTTTCTTTTTATATCGTCTATCTGGAAAAATGATCGGATTGAGCGGATTTAATTCGTTATATTGCTTGATTATCTGGCTGATTCTGGAGCCGCTCAGATTGCAAAAGTCCCCAATTCTCACAAGTGAATATTCGGGATGATCCTCACATAATTGTTTAATTTTCAGAAACCGGTTCTGAAATTTCACACGGTCATCCGCGTGACGTCCTTTATATTCCGGAAAGTTAATCCCGTCACCCTTTTCACATTCCGGCAGTCCGCAATACTTTTCCCCTTCAATGGAAGGGTCATCATAAACCGCATTACCGCATCCCCCGGGACAGGATCGGTGCATGAATTTTAATGCGTCATCCAGCTTGGACGCCGTAGCCTCTGCCGTATCCTCCATTACCCAGTAGCGCTTGATCGCTGTTATGGCGATCAGCATCTCGTGAGGGGTCAGGTCAATCTGCATTATCAACCTCATTTTTTGTTCCGCATCTGTTGCAGACGATCACGGTTCCTCTCCCTGCCTTTTCAGCCAGGAGCTTCCCACAGTCCGAACAGCGCAGTTCCTTTGTTTCCATCACCATACTCCGATCCCTGCGACATTAGTCCTGGCATGGACGGCAAGCCCCAGAGCCATGACACAGTCATCATGCAGTCCCCCAGGCGCCGAATACCTCACGCCGGTTCTTGTGTATTCATAGGAAAATGCCTCGAGTTCCGTAACGATTGGACCTTCCGGGTAATAGATATCCTGAGTCTGGATCGCAAGAGCCAGACCTTCCATTAACTTCTGCTTGGAGGAGGATGAGAAATTGAATCCCATCACGTTCGGAAGTTCCCGCTGTAATCTCTCAACGATAGGATCTCCGACCCCGGTCGAGTCGACCAGCGCGGGGGTATATCCGATACGGGTTGCAAGGCGCCGGCATGTTTCTTCCCAGGGTTCCTGGAACCTGTCAAAGAATGCGACACGACCCTCCGCGTCCAGCCCGATTGAGACCGTATAGTCCACACTTTTGGCAAGATCGACGCCAAATAATACCGGAGACTGTCGGGAAAGCGGGGCAATACAGTCCCGGATCGCCTGCATCCCGAAAGGATTTCCCCCGTCGTCGCTGGGTTCAGCAAGATATAACTCCTTGAATACGCT